>Ga0334883_1002703_pt1 | contig 20993 bp, 17 predicted proteins | sample GraSluR1_MG_6_FD_207230 | JGI IMG/M metagenome (GOLD analysis project Ga0334883, IMG submission 207230) | Sludge microbial communities from methane-producing bioreactor in Wageningen University, Netherlands - Granular Sludge_09_05-R1 | ecosystem: Engineered > Bioreactor > Anaerobic >...
TAGAACCATCAATTTGATAACTCATTTTGTCAGCTAAAGTACCTTCTCTTCTTGAATAAGGAAATACATGCAATTCAGAGAATTCCATTTTTTTTACAAATTGATAAACCTCTTGAAAATCACTCTCAGTTTCACTTGGAAAACCAACAATTACATCCGTAGTTATCGAGGCGTCAGGGAGATAATCTCTGATTTTTTTTATCGCTGCTTCGTATTCAGATGTAGTATACTTGCGGTTCATCAACTCGAGAATACGATCCGAACCACTTTGCAAAGGTACATGTAAGTGATGAACTATTGTTTTTGATTTCTTTATTACTTCAAGGATTTCTTCTGTTAGTTCAGTGATTTCGATTGAAGAGATCCTAATTCGCTTCAATCCTTCAACCTCATCTAAATCCACTAATAAGTCTTTAAAGCTATAATCGATTAAGTCCACACCATAGCCACCTGTATGTATTCCTGTTAAGACGACTTCAATATGACCGTTATTTACTAAATTTGTTATCTCATCCATAATTACAGCTTTTGTTTTTGACCTAATTCTTCCTCTTGTATAAGGGATGATACAATAAGTACAAAAGTTGTTACAGCCATCTTGGATTTTTAAGAAAGCTCTTTTTTGATGATGAAAATCAACAATCGCTAAAGAATCATAAACTTCTTTTTCTTCTAACTCATTGACTTTATTCAAAACTTTACCTTCTTTGATGTATTCCTCAAGGTAAACGATTATTCTATCTCTGTTCTTAGTTCCTAAAACTATTTTAACCCCTTCAATCTTTAAGATTTCAGTGGCCTTCATCTGACTTAAGCACCCCATAACAATTACTATTGCTAAAGGATTTATTTGCAATGGTCTGCGGATAATGTTTTTTGATTTCTTTTCTCCAGCATTAGTCACCATACAAGAGTTAACTATATAAACATCACTAAAACTATCATACCCTACAATTTCATAACCCTTCTCGATAAATAATTCCATAACTGCTTCTGTTTCATAAGTATTGACTTTGCAGCCTAAACTGTAAAATGCAACTTTCATTCAATGCTTCCTCCATGATGATAATTGAAAACTGCGGCCACAAAAATAGCTGCTGTTTCTACTCTTAAGATTGTTTTACCTAATGAGACAGGCAAAAAATTGTTTTTAACCAAAAAATCATACTCGTTCTTACTAAATCCACCTTCTGGTCCGATTAAACAAAGCACCTTTTTATTAGTTTTAATCTTCTCTATCACTGTTTTTATATGATTATCTTTCTCTCTAGCATAAGCAAACAGTTTAAGTTCATAATCCAAATTAACAACATCTTGTAAGGAATGAATATCGTAGATTAACGGTAACAATAATCGTTCTGATTGCTCAGAAGCCTCTTTGCAGATAGCTTTAATTCTATCTTTCCTTTTATCAAAATCATCAATCTTGATTATCGATCTCTCGGTCTTTAATGGAATTATTCCTGAGATATTCAACTCTGTAATTTTCTTAATCGCTATCTCAAAATTATCTTTTTTAATAAGACTTAGTCCAATATCTAGATTGCTTGGTTGATAGTCTGTTTTAAGCTCTTCTATTATCTTGAACTCAACTGATTTTTTATTATAAGAAGTTATCTCAGAAAGAAATAATTTACCTGAATAAGTATTTATAAGTATTTTTTCTCCAATAGAAAACCTCATCACATTTTTAATATGATGAAAGTCATCATTCTCAATTATTCCTGAGTTAACAGAAATCAAATAATCATCTAAAAAGTATCTTTGCATATAATCACCAAATACATATTATCATAAACTTTGATAATTTCTAAGAAAAACAACCAAAAACTTGGTTGTTAATCTCTAGATATCAGTTTTAATAACCTCATAAGCACGAGCTAGTTTACCATCTCTAATTGTTACTATTGTTGTATCTGTGTATTTTGATAAAACTTCCATTTTTTGTGGTGGTGTAGCTAGAATGATTTGAACTGGCAATTGGTTGATAAATTTCATCATTGCTTTTATCCTTGAAGTATCCATTTTATCAAACACTTCATCGAAGAGAATCAATCCGATTGAGTCATGATTAATTCCTCTTTGGGCTTGTTCGAAAACTCTTACGAACGAAGCTAATGTTGCTACATAGAATGGTACTTGAGTCTCTCCACCTGATTTTTCCTTGAAGACCTTAGAATATAACATTTTATCGCCGGAAGTATTAGTTATGAGGATATCATAATCCATGTAAGTGCGATAATCAGTAAACTTATTGATTGAACCTTGAGAATTTAAGTCTTCTGAAGCGAGATTAATAAACAACTCTTCCAGTTGTCTTTGATACTTCATTTCAAAATCATAACTAAAGATATCTTCTCCTGTTTTAATAGATTCATCACTTAAAACCATGTCATAATAATCGCCATATTCCTTGCTTTTAGGGAAAATAAACTCATATGTATCATCGCCAAAATGAATAGTGGCTAAAGTCGAATTAATCTTTTTAATCTCTTCTTGAGCAGAGACAATATAGTTTCTTAGTTTAGCAATAAAGTCTTCCTTAAATAGTTTTTCTGCAGCTTCTCTTGCCTCCCTTACCTTTGCTTCATATTTAACTAACTCAGATTTGACTAGCTTATTGTATTCATCAAGATATTCTTGCATTGCCTCAAATCCAAACCGATAACTGAGGTTATACTTTGAGGTATAATGAATCTGTTTTGATTTCAAAGAATCCTCAAGATTAATAATATTATTTAATTCTGACTGGATTTTGTCATGATAGTTCTCAATAATTGAGTTTATCGATCCTGCTTTTTCAACTTCTAGATTATAAAGTCTTAAAGCATCTTGTCTGATAACTGGATTATCGATGTTTAAGGTTTTTTCTTCGAGTTTCTTAAGATAAATCTCTTGTTCTAGAAGTTCTTCATGAGTTTTAAGCTCATCGCTCTCTACTTTTCCTTGTTTTTGATAGACCTTTTGCAAGGAAACATTGTATCTTCTGATTTCCTCTTTAACCTCTTCATATTCTGCTCTAAGTTCTGTTAAACCTTCTTTAGGCATATTGTTCTTCTTATTAGCCAAAGCTTTTCTCTTTTCTTTTAGACCTTCTAAAGAGTAATAACTTTTGAGCATCGAAATGAAACCTTCTAAGTCTAAACCTTCGATTGCATTGTTCTCTTCTGTAATGTTTTGGATCTTGCTTGTTACTTCTTGATGTTTATCTTTTAACTCTTTTGCAGCCAAACGCCATTTCTCTAGTTGAGTCTGCTTTGCTTTTTTACCTATAAAAGGTTTTTCAGTCTTTTTGTATAAAGACCTAACCGTATATGAACGATAAACCATACCACTAAGGGTAATCGCTTGTGGATGATTTTCAAGTTCTTCAACACTGTCTACCATGATAAGATTTCCACAAACCATGTTAATGTAATGAAACGCATCGATGTTTTCAGTAGTTATTATCGAGGCTAATGATTTTTCTCGACAATTATTGAAGTGTTGAATTTTTTTGGTATTAACCAGTCCTATTCCATAAATGTTCAAGTTATCCTTTACTTGATTATAAACATTTAAAGCCGCATCAAAATACCTTGGTTCGACAATCAGATTGAATCTTTGTTGTCCTAAGTAATCCTCAATGGTATCTGCCCATTTACTGTCGCTAATCTCAAGCAATTCACAGAGAATATGAACATTTATCTTCTTGCCAAATCTTGTTTCAAGACCATCTTCTATTTGTTGCTGAAGTTTCTTTATCATTGGATTGTAACGCAGCTCATTATTATCAAGTGCTTTCAGCGTCAAGTAAACATCATTGATTTCTCTAACAACATCTTCTTTATTCTGTTGATATCTTCCTACGGTTACTTTGTTCTCATCTTGGATTTGCTTAATCGATTTGTTAATGGTGATAAGCTTGAGTTTTTGCTCTTCGTAGTTTTCATCATTAATTGAATCAAGACCGATTTTTTCCAGTTCGTTATAGGTTTTCTTTCCATATTCATTTTTTAACTCGTTAATAATTATCTTCATCTTTTTAATTCGATTTTGAGCATAGTTTCTAAGTTCCATCTGTTCATCAATCTTCTTAGTCAGTTCAGTAATCTCTTTATCATAGATCTCACCAGCTTTAAATGCTTGATTATTTGATAGCATCGAATAGATCTCTTTTGATCTTTCATCTAAAATATCCAACTGAGTAGTAATCTCATTGATGATAACTTTGTTTTGTTCTTTTGAAATTTGCATTTTCTCTAACTTCTTATTAGCTAGTTCTATTTGATTCTTAATTGATTCAACTTCTAGTAACTTCAAAAAATACTCATAAAAAGCTTTTTGTTCTTGATTTGATTTTATCTCTTCAAAAAGATGCTTTATCTGGTCTAAATCCTTGATTTTTTCTTTGATAACTTTTAAGGTAGCTTCCAAATCTCGATAAGCATGGATTGATTCTTTAATCGGTTCAACATCAAGCTCTTTTTCTTCTAGTAAGTAACGGTAGATAAAATCCTTAACATCGGGTATCGGTTTAAAAGCTAATGCCTTTGGCAACAAAGAAAAATAGGTTTCATTTACCGAACCAAATAGTGATCTAAATGCTAGTTTTGCTTCTCTTCTAGTCATAAAGATTCTGTTAGCTTGTTTGGTTTTCTTAAAACTAATCGTTGTTAGTATTTTGGCTTCATTATCGACAAATAAAGAGTCTTTAATGACATCATCATACTGATAAAAAAGGACTTTTGGTGGCAAAATCTCTCCAAATACATCAATAACAGTTCCGATTGTAAAGAAACACTTCCTCTTTTCATCAAAAAATTCCAGTGCTACATGGCCAGTAGTATCGCCATCTCGAAGATACTCATGATTGTCAATTCCTAGTTTACACTTGACATATCCTCTCAAGTCTCGTTTGCTCTTTTCGTTAGCTGCTAAATTAAAAATTTGATCTCCTGCTGTTAAAACAAAGGCAATTGCATCAACTATTGTTGATTTACCTGTAGCGTTTTGACCTGTAAGCAATGTATTGTTTTTTATATGAATAGTCTCATTAGCAAAATAATGCCAATTGACCAATCTAATTTTAGTTAGTTTCTTCATTTTCTTCACTTCCATTTCGATCTTCAATGTTCTTGACAAGATTATGAACATCATTAATCATTTGCGTGTTAATCGCAAGTAATATTGTTGGATAAATAATGATATTGGTATTTGACTTTGTAATGTCTCCTAAAGGCTCAATTAAATTGAATCTGCGAAATCCTCTTAAAATCTTTACTAGATCTGTCTTGTTTATCTTCTTTTTCAAATCCAAAGAATCATAGTACTGATGAACCTCATCAACTTTGATTACAATATTGTCGTTGATAGAAGTTTTAACCAAGTGTTGATGAAAAAGAATTCTCAAGATAAGTAAAACCAATGTCTCCTCTTTTTTAAGCTTCACAAGATTAGAACTCTCTTTGTGAAGTAATTGCACCGCTCCTAACTCTCTGTCTAAAACAATATCAAATCCTAATACATCGAAATATTCATCAAAATAGTTTTTGAAACTTAAAAGAAAATAATACATCTCTTTATTATCTGCTTTATCTCTAGCTAAAAAACTATTCTGTAATAATTTAAGACATATTTTTGCGAATAGTTGCTTTTGACCTTGATTAAATTCATTGTATTTTTCCGATATCACGATTAATACCCCCTCACTATTTCAAAATCATCTAAATCGAAACGTTTATTCTTTATCTTTTCATCCAATGGATTTATGTAATAATTCATCTCTTCTCCAGCATAAACTAGAATATATAGCAACCTTAGTATCGCCTCATCACTCATATCTTCTCGCAAAATCTCTGAAGCTTTAATCATATTGTTGGTTTTGAAGAATTCCTTAAGATATTTAGCGATGATTTCTTCAGAATAGTTTCTTTCAAACTCTTGATAGAAAGCTTCTTGAAAACTGTAGTCTGGTGAACCATTGTTTTCAACAAGATACTGAGATTCAATATGTTTGTATATTCCTCTAGGTGTATAAATTGAATTTTGAGAGAGTTGTTGGTAGGAGTTGATATTAAATAAAGGCTCGATATCCTGAAGTGCTTTTTTTGTTTTATTTTGCTTGATGTTTTTTGAGAGATACTTCAATATGCCACTAAGCTTTGAAACCACATTCTCATCATCTGATAGCAAGAACTTTATTTTTGCTATTGTTGTATTTACATAAACACGATTTTTATTATCAATTTCATCGATTATATAGGAAATGGAGTTAAAAATATCGATAATATCATCTATTCTCTTATTAGCTTTGATCATTGCAATTTCATGATTATTATGATTTTTAATCAAATATTCCTTGGAAATCATCTCCATTATCAATGGATCTTGTTGATACTCTTCTAACTTCTTTACAATATCCACTCGATACTTATTAATATTATCACTTGTTTTTAAACGTCGGTAGGCTTGATCTACCAATTCAACTTTATAGTTTACCAAAAGATTAATCAAGTCTTTAATCTCAGAGTTTTCAACAATTGTTCTTATATAATATTTTAGTCTTGAGTCCAACTTTCTGATTTCTCTGACAAAAGCTACTGTATTCTTATAAACCTGATCGATTACCATAGCGTATTCACCATGGTCTTGAGACAACAAAGAATATATAGTATAAATATATCCCCTAAACTCATGCCCCTCACTTTGCTCACCGTAATAGCTATCAGCTCCAATTTCTTTTAAAGCTTCTATAACTGTAATCGCATAATCTCTAAAATTTAAGATTTCTTCATAATCGTTGTTTACATCAATATCAATCCACTCACACTCTTCTAATCTTCTTAAGATTTGATTTACTCTATCACGGTTATTCCTAAGTTCTTCATCTTCATCAGCTTCTAACTCCTCTTGTATAGGAAAAAGATCAAAGTAATCTATTAATGCTTGTTTGGCGATATTCTTATCTATTCCAAGTATAGATCCTTGTTCATAAGTTTTAAAGAGTTCCAAAAGTGCATCTACATAAACCTTTTGGTTTTTACTGCAAAGAATACTAAAAAAATGTTTTGGTACTATTTCAAATATATTCATTTCATCACATCCTTAATTTTCTCTATAATAGTCGAAATTTCCACCGACTAGACTTGAAAGAGTATACTCTATAACTACCCAATCTTTTCTAAAATCCTTAATTGTTTCTTTTCCTTTAGAGGTGATTTTATAATAACGACGACCCATACCCTTCTTGTTTTTACCAGAATAGGTTGAAATCATCTCTTCCTTAAGCAATCGCTTCAATGCAGTATATAAAGCTGCTTCTGTTAATTGAACTTTGCTTTCGCTAACTTGTTCAATTATCTTAGTCATCTCATAGCCATAACTATCAAATTTGGAAAGAATTGAAAGGACAATATAATCTGTAAATCCTCTGACATATTCCCCTGAGTTCGTCATTATCTCACCTCCTTTATATATAATCTATTTATATATTATCTTTTTTTGTATTAATCATTTATATATAATCTTTTTATATATTATAAATCATTAAACAAAAAAAGTAAACAGCAAAAAAGAAAAAAGAGCCAAAAGGCTCTAAAAATCTAAACTCAGCTGCTCAGGTACTCGATAAAATGATTTATTTATCTCTTGTATATCAGTCAATATCCCTAAAGGTTTTGCTGTCTTTTGAAGCAGGTTTATTAATACATTTGCTTTCTTTGAATTACAGTAATAACTATTCTGATAATACTTTTCATATTCAAGAATCAATTCTGGAAAGTTATTCTTTAGAAAACTGTAATAATAATCTCTTTGTCTATCTCTTAATGTGACTCCAAAGTGAGCATATATATGGTGTGCTTGCCTTTTTGATGCTTCTTTGATAATAGCATTCAAGTTATCTTCATTATCGTTGATAAAAGGTAGTAAAGGCATCATGGTAATACCTGTTTTTATCTTTGCTTTTGACAATTGTTCAATTGCCTCAAAGCGTTCTTCATTGCTTGGTGAATTAGGTTCAATAATCGCTTTTAAATGCGGGTTAGAAGTTGTTATTGTAAAGTTTACCAAGACAGGTAAAAACTCATTCATCTGCTTTAAAAGTTCAATATCTCTTATAACTAGATTACTCTTAGTAACAATTACAACTCCAAATCCGTATTTTTTTAATAGTTGTAATGATTTTCTTGTTAACTCAAGTTCTTTCTCTAAAGGATTATATGGATCAGACATAGCTCCTAGCGTACAAACACCAACTTTTCGCTTACTTGAAAGCTCTTTTTCAAGAATCTCAATAGCATTTCTTTTCGCCTTTACTTTATCAAAGTCTTCGATTCCATAACAGATACTTCGACTATCACAATATACACAACCAAAAGAACAACCTCGATAAAGGTTGATGTTATAATCTGCATGAAACCAAAGCGAATCATTTGACTTAACTCTTGTGAGAATTGTTTTTGTATCAATATAATCCATATAATTCCTCGATTATATTATATCCTAAAGTGTAGAAAAAGGCAGTGAATTTTCTGCCTTTTTTGTTAATTTCGATTAAAATTTGACTTAAATCTCTCCCACCAATTTTTTACTGGTTGAGGACTCTCTTCTACTTTTGATAACTGCTCGAATATTTTCTTTTGTGTAGCATTAAGTTTTTGAGGAGTTACTACGGTGACAATCACATGTTGATCTCCTAATTGATGAGTCCTAACATTAGGTGCACCCTTGCCTTTAATTCTAAATTTTGATTCCGATTGGGTTCCTGGTGGAATTTTCAGCATTACAGGGCCGTATACAGTATCAACCTTAATCTCTGAACCAAGCGCTGCTTGAGCAAAAGTTATTGGCGAGTTGATGATTATATCATCTCCCTCACGAATAAACTTGTCCGAAGGTTTGACTTCAAAAACTATATATAAATCGCCATTTGGCCCGCCATTAGATCCTTTATTTCCAAACCCTTCTAGCCTGATCTGTTGACCAGTCTCAATACCCTTAGGAACTTTGATTTCAACTTCTTTATTGATTTTTTCGACACCTTCACCATTACAATTATAACATTTATTGACAATTTCTTTACCAGTACCATTACAAGTAGGGCAAGTAGTTCTAGTTTGTGTTCTACCAAATAAAGTCTGTTGTTCTACAACCACAGTACCACTGCCACCACATCTAGAACATACCTTTATATCCTTTTTTGATTCAGCACCTAAACCATGACAAACATGACATTCATCATAGACAGGCACTTTAACTTTTTCAGTTTTACCAAAGATAGATTCTTCAAAAGAAATCGACATTCTTCTTTGAATATCTGAGCCCTTACGTGGTCTAGAGGATGTCCTTGTTGAGCGTTGTCCACCACCAAAAAAAGCACTAAAAATATCACCAAAATCAAAACCTTCGAATCCAGCTCCACCAAAACCTGATCCTCCAAACCCAGCATTAGCTGCTTGATGACCAAATTGATCATATTGGCTGCGTTTTGTAGAATCGCTTAATACATCATATGCTTCTTGTACTTCTTTAAATTTGCTTTCTGCATTGGTTTCTGTGGATACATCAGGATGATATTTTTTTGCAAGTCTTCTGTAGGCTTTCTTAATATCGTCATCTGATGCTGTTTTCCCTACACCCAAGACTTCATAATAATCTCTTTTATCCATTAAACCACCTCAACTGTGACAAAAACTGCCAAATAAGTATTTCTATACCTCTTTATAATCCGCATCAAAAACATCATCATCGTTATCTTTGTCAGAATCTTCATCAGTTGTAGATGATTCTTGGTTTTGTGAGGCTTGTTGTTCCTTATATACTCTTTCAGATAAAGCCTGAGTTGTTTTCTCAAGGTCTTCTTTGGCAGATCTGATTCTGTCCAAATCATCACCCTTCAACGCATCCTCAACAACTTTGATTTTCTCTTCAGCTTCTTTCTTTTCAGCATCAGTTACCTTGTCACCCAAATCCTTGATTGCTTTGTTAGTCATGAACACCATTTGATCAGCTTCGTTTCTTAAGTCCGCTTCTTCACGCTTTTGCTTATCTGCTTCAGCGTTCTCTTCAGCTTCTTTAACCAAACGATCAATCTCTTCTTCAGATAAACTCGAACTCGATTGGATAGTAATTGAATTTGCTTTTCCTGTTGCCATATTTTTGGCTGATACATTAACGATACCATTCGCATCGATATCGAATTTAACTTCAATTTGTGGAACACCTCTTGGCGCTGGAGGAATATCGCTTAATTGGAAATGACCTAAAGTTTTGTTGTCTTTAGCCATTGTTCTTTCGCCTTGTAAAACATGGATATCAACTGTTGGTTGATTATCAGCTGCGGTTGAAAATATCTGTGATTTTGAAGTTGGTATAGTTGTATTTCTATCGATCAACTTAGTGAACACACCACCTAGAGTTTCGATACCTAATGATAGTGGCGTTACATCTAACAACAAGACATCTTTAACATCACCTTGCAAAACTCCCGCTTGAATAGCAGCTCCCATAGCTACAACTTCATCAGGATTGATTGAACGATTTGGTTCTTTTCCAAGGATTTTCTTAACGGCTTCTTGAACAGCGGGAGTTCTTGTCGACCCACCAACAAGTAATACCTCATCAATATCTTTAGCTGTCATTTTTGCATCTCTCAATGCTCTTCTTACTGGTTCAACAGTTCTTTCAACCAAATCATTAGTCAACTCATTGAACTTAGCTCTTGTGAGAGTTTTTTCTAAATGCAATGGTCCGCTAGCATTCATAGAAATAAATGGCAAAGAAATAGTCGTTGATGTGATTGAAGATAATTCTTTTTTAGCTTTTTCAGCTGCATCTCTCAATCTTTGGAATGCCATTTTATCCTTGTTTAAATCTACACTGTTTTCCTTTTTAAACTCTCCTGCTAACCAATCAACAACTCTTTTATCAAAGTCATCTCCACCAAGATTATTGTCTCCGCTTGTTGAGATAACCTCAAATGTTCCATCGCTTAATTCAAGAATTGAGACGTCAAACGTTCCTCCACCAAGGTCATAAACTAAAACTGTTTGTTCCTTACTCTGCTTGTCAATACCATAAGCTAAAGCAGCAGCTGTGGGTTCGTTGATAATTCTTTTTACTTCAAGTCCAGCGATTTTTCCAGCATCTTTTGTTGCTTGTCTTTGAGCGTCATTGAAATATGCAGGAACAGTTATGACTGCTTCTGTTACTTTTCCTCCAAGATAAGCTTCTGCTGATTCTTTAAGATTTCTTAGAATCATAGCTGAAATCTCTTGTGGAGTGTAATTTTTATTATTTACTTTTACTCTTTCATTTGTTCCCATTTTTCTTTTTATTGAATAAACCGTATTTGGGTTTGTTATTACCTGACGTTTAGCTACTTCACCAACTTGTATCTCTTCATCTTTAAAAGCTACTACCGATGGAGTAGTTCTGTTTCCGTCTAGATTTGGAATTACTTTCGCTTCTTTTCCTTCCATTACTGATACACATGAATTTGTTGTACCTAAATCAATTCCTATGATTTTCATTTTTATCTACCTCTTTCGTTATTAGTTATTTTCTTCTTCGTTTGATTTTTCTGAAGATTCTTCTTCAGGTTTTATATTTGTCACAACCAATGCTGGTCTTAATACTCTATCTTTAAATTTGTATCCTCTTTTGACAATTTTTAGAATTGTGTTTTCCAACATATTAGGATCATATTCTACATCCATTGCTTCATGAATAGTTGGATCAAAGTCATCTCCTACTTTTGATTCAATCCCAATTACACCTTCATCTTTTAAAGCGTTAAATATCATCTCATTAATCATCTTGAAACCATATAAGAAATTTTTAAGATTAGGGTCTTGTGTTTCCATATTCAATGCCTGATTGAAAACCTCAACCGCATCGATTAGTTTATCAGCTAATGAAAGTGCAGAATACTTTCGCTCTTTCTTCAAATCTTCATTCATTCGCTTTTTGTAGTTTTCCATTTCTGCTAAAGTCCTATAGTATTTGTCTTTAACCGTTCTCAACTCTTCTTCAATAGCTTCGATTTGATCCTCTATCTTTGATTTCTTCTTCTTTTTTGTTTTTTCAGAGACGACTTCTTTTTCTTTTATCTCTTCGTTTTCTTCAAGCTCTTTAGTCTCTTCTGAAACAACATACTCTTTTTCTGTTTCACTCATAAAACTTTACTCCTCTTCGTATAATTTTTGAATATGCTTTGCTAGGTATTTCATTAAAGGTATTACCCTACGATAATCCATCCTTGTTGGGCCAACTAATGAAATTGTCCCTTTTTCTCCATCGACAGTATCATAACTTGATGATATTACAGTACAATCATGCATCGAAGTAATCTGGTTTTCAGTACCTATCTTTACCGAGATACCTTCTGTATCAGCTTCGATAATCTTAAATATATCATTGTTTTCAACTGTTGAAATAAACTCCCTAAGTTTCCTAATATCATTAAATTCCGGTTGATAGAGCATATTAGATTGGCCAGTTAAATAATACTTGGTCTGAGCAAATTTAGAAAATGCTTCTATGAATGAATCCACAATAGTTTCTCGATACTTAAGCAATTCTTTGATGTGACTGTGTTGGATCTCATAATGTAACTTCTCGGATACCTTGGAAATTGGTGTATCTAATAGCATTTCATTTAGAAGGTCGATAACCTTTATTAGTTCTTCTGTGTCAATTTCATTTTGAATAGTAATTTGCTTTGATTCTACATACCCAAAATTAGTTATCACCAATATCAATGCTTGGTGAATTGACAATGGTACTAGTTGAACTTTCTTTACTTTGGAATTATATGCATTTGGGCCTAAAGATATCGCTGTACAATTAGTGGCTTGAGACAAAAGGTCAATTGCTTCTTTGATAATTACGTCCCTTTCGTTATCTTTATTAGAAAAAAGTTGTTCAAATTCAAAGAACCCATCAGTATCCTCATCGAGATTCTTTACTATAGTTTCGATATAATATCGATAACCCTTCTCAGAAGGCACTCTACCTGAGGATGTATGAGTTTTTTCAATGTAACCAAGATCTTCTAAAACTCCCATTTCGTTTCTAATAGTAGCTGAAGAAACATTTAAGATTTCTGACAAGGTTTTTGAACCGATTGGTTCGGCACTTTTTACATACTCATCAACTATCATCTTAAGGATGATTTCTTGTCTTTTTGTCATATAATCCATCCCTTAGCACTCAAAGCTTTTGAATGCTAAACATATTATACTAAAGACTATTAGCAATGTCAAGCGCTGAGTGCTAGATTTTTTCTAAAGAAAAAACCAGTTTATGATTTCTGGTTTTTTGATTTAAGATGATTGAGAAAAATTCTACCGATATCCGGATCAAATTGTTTTCCAAGATTATCCTCGATTTCTTTAAAGGCTTTTTCTAAAGTTAACCCATCACGATAAGGTCTTGATGAAGTCATCGCATCGAAAGCATCCGCTATAGCGATAATTCTTGAATGAAAGGGTATATCTTCTCCCAAAAGTCCTTGAGGATACCCTAAACCATCAAATCTTTCGTGGTGATAGAGAATGTCAGTCGCTATATCTGCATATTGAGTTGTAGCAGACAAAATTCTAAAACCTATCTCAGGATGCTTTTTGATTTCTGTCCATTCTTTATCATTTAAAGAACTTGGTTTGTTGAGGATGTTTTCAGCGACGGCAATCTTGCCGATATCATGAAGGTTTCCACTAATCGATAACATCTTGATACGATCTTTAGGTAGTTTCAATAGTTTTCCAATCAGCTCACAATATTGAGATACCCTCTCAGAATGCTTCTCTTCTCTTTGATTCTTCTCATGCAAAGTTTTAAGAATTGCATTGATTGCTTCGCTTTTATTAGAGCTTTTTTCGTAAAGCTTATTCTTATACATGTCATCTTCTGCAAAAGAAACGATTTTTTCAATCGGTGTATCATCATATAAAGAGTCAACTCCCATAGATATTGAAACCTTAATACCCGATACATTTTCACTCTTCAAGTTAATATCAACTAGCTCAACAAGTTTTTTTGCAGATTCTTTAGTTGTATTCTTTAAAACACAGACAAACTCATCTCCACCTATTCTTGCGACAAAACCATACTCGCCAAAAACCTTTTCTAAAATCTTTGCTGCAATTACTAGCAACTCATCACCCTTGTCATGACCAAAAGCATCATTGATGATTTTCAAACCATTGACATCAGCCATTACAATAGATAAAGGTAAGTTTTCTCCAATGGTTATTTTTTTTATTTCATCCATATAAAATCTCCGATTATAAAGACCTGTTAATGGATCGTGGTAATTTAGAAACAATAAATGTTTCTCATAGGCTTTTCTTTTTGATACATCATGAGAGAATAATCCTACACCAATAATCTCAGAATTATCACCCTTAATCGGTGTAAACATCGTCTCATAAAACTTCCCAGGTGTAGTTTCAACTTCATCTACAGAAGTAAAAGCAATTCCCTTTAAAGCTTTACTTAGCTGTGCTTGATATCTTTGATACATGTCTGAATCACGGATTAATTCTAGAAAAGAAGTGCCTTCTGTAACATCATAATCATAATATTTTTTCATACAGAATCTATGATAAGCATTCAAAGAAAGATAGCGATAATTATTATCCAAAACAAAAATCTCCATGATTTTAGGGCTATCTATTGCCGCTTGTAGCAACCTTCTTTGGTCTTTAATAATTTGATTGAGATTGCTCCTATCTTCTTGATTTTTGATAAAGAGACAAAGCACAAAGGTAAGAATAGGATATATACCTAGAAATGTCAACAATAAAAATTGATATTTATCTAAGAAATACTCAAACTCATAAATATAAAAAACACTGAAGACGAAGATACCAACAACATATGAGAAAATCAAGTACTGATAGGTTGAGTTAATTTTTTCAAAGCGTCTTCTCAAAAATCTAAACAACAATCCTATCCCACTTGAAATAAGGATTGTTGTAATTCCGATATACATACCAAAACCACCAATAGTAATCCGATGAATACTAGAAAATATTACGGCTACTAAAGTCGGTATCAACCCAAAGAATAAACCACTAATACTTAACAATACTGTTCTTGTATCAAATATCAAACCTTCTTCATAAACCAAAGGAAATGACATGAGGATTAAAAGAACAATACTAAGCCCCATGCCAAAAATAATTTTTCTTATGATGTTTGAAAGATAGATTTTTATATTCAAAGAAGAATATAACGCTATGAGTAAAAAGAGGATTATCGAATTTTGGATAACACCTCGCATATCTACTAGAGAAAAGAAGTTTTGAATAGATAATGTAGTAAACACTATTTCCTCCTCATAACTATTATATCTAAATCGCTTACTATAAGCAATACCATAAAAAAAATCGCTAGATTCTCATACTAAATAGCGATTAATCATTAAGATTTCTGACAACCTTCCACCTTTTCCATGTCCTGGATAAACTATAGTGTTCTTAGATAGTGAACGTTTAATTTTTTCCAATGAACCATAGATTTTTCCGTTATCACCAGTTACTAAATCTGTTCTACCGATGCTATCAAAAAAAAGTGTGTCTCCTGAGAAGAAATGTTGATTATATACTAAACCTATTGAACCTTTTGAGTGTCCTGGCAAATGCATAACCTTGACTTGCTCTCCACAAAAATCAATAATTTGGCCATCTATAAGTTTAATAACTGATACTTTCTTATCCAATGCAAAACTCAACCCAAAACTACTAGATAGATTTAAATCTGGGTTATAGAGAAAGTCTAGTTCATACTCATGAATATAAACTTTTATATCTTTGTTATTTTCGAGTAGTTTAATAACATCTCGGATATGATCATAATGCCCGTGTGTAAAGACAATACTCTCTAAATTTAAATTGTGTTTACTTAAATGAGTCAATATTGCCAAACCGTTAAAACCAGGATCAATAATCATAGTTTGAGAGTTTTTTGTTAAAATATAGCTGTTAACAAACATACTGTTGTTAGAATACTTAGTTATATTAATCATTTTACCAAATAACACGCTCCATACATTCCCGCTTCATTTCCCAATGAAGCTATTTCAAAATTTGTCTTTTCGATAAAAGGCTTGACCAAAGCATAATAATGCTTTTCAATAATTTCGATGATGAAACTACCAGCATTAGAAATCCCTCCCCCAATAATAAATACATCAGGATTTATTATATAAGACACTTTTGCTAATACTCTTGCTAGATATTCCATTGACTTATCGATGATTTCTAATGATAACATATCGTTGTCTTTAGCTAAATCGATAACTTTCTTCGCACTAAAGCTTCCATAATTCCTTAGTCTTGAAGGTGTTGAATTTATCTTCAAAAACTCTTTGGATAATCTAATAATTCCTGTAGCTGAGGACACAGTCTCTAAGCAACCGCTTTTTTGACAATTACAGGGTAAATTAAAAACATCATCGATATGCGTGTGCCCAATCTCACCAGCAACACCATTTATACCATCAACAATCATGCCATCAATTATCACACCGCCACCAATACCAGTTCCAAGTGTAACCATAAAAGCATTCTTATATCCGCTCGCAGACCCCTTAAATATCTCTCCAGCAGCTGCTAAATTAGCATCATTAGCTACTTTGATATCGACTTCTAGGTCATTAATGAGTTCTCTAAACTCTTTGCAAATATCTGTTTTTCCCCAACCTAAATTTACACAACTATAAACTAGATTCTTCGAAACTGGTCCAGGAACACCAAAACCTATACCCTTTACTCTTGAGAAATCTATCTTCGATAGAATAAAATCTCTTATTTCTGTTAAAATATAACTTCCTGATTCGCTCTTATTAGTTCTAATTGATGATTTATCGATAAGATTTCCTTCTAAGTCAAAAAATCCGATTTTAATCGAAGTTCCTCCTATATCTATTCCAAAAATACGGTCTCTCATAAACCACCTCAGATAAACTGTTAGTTTTTAAAGAAAAAGTATCCGCGAGGATACAAATCGATAGATTATTTTTTTTCTTTGTGTACAGTTTGTTTGCGACACGTAGGACAATACTTTTTAACTTCCATTTTATCTGGATGTGTCTTTTTGTTTTTTGTGTGTTGATAGTTTTCTGAACTACATTCAGTACATTTCAACGTAAATTGAACTCTCATAAACAAATCCTCCATTCAATACTACTATATTCTATAATTTATGAGTCAAAAAATCAAGCATTATTTATCCAAAAATTATTTAGTCTTTGGGGAAGGTATCAACAAAATACACAATGACAGGCTCTCCTTGAACTCTTCCACCTTTTCCCATAACTTTCACTGTGATGATATCACCATTTTTTGTAATAAATCCTGCTTTTGTCACATTTGTTACTTCATCTAATTTTGGAAATTCTGCTTTTACTCTCGCTTCAGTATAACCATCAAGATACTCCCAAGAATATTTTCCAATCAGTTCATCCTGTATATATCCAATCAAGTTGCAAAAAGCTGTATTAGCATCAATCAATTTATGTTCTTTATCAATAACGATAATTCCAATTAAAGATTTCTCAATAATCTTCTTCATATCGAGTTCTCTAACCAATAAATCATCGACTTGCTTTTCCATGCTTGTAATCACATTCATGGTCATAAAACCCATAAATTGCAAGTCCTTTCTCTTGACTGGACTGAAGGAGTAATTTATTACCAAGGTATTATTATCTAAGCTTAAGGTCTTTTGAAACTCAAAACAACTACCTTGAGAGACCTTTAAGCAAACAATTGGTTTTAAATTCAAGACTTCACATAGATTAAATCCAAGATATGATTTATTCAAATCTCCCAATATTTTAGCGAATACAGTATTATGATATATTATATTATGCTCATGGTCAAAAAAGACAACTCCTGATTTGACATTTTCAAGTAAATATTCATATTGTTCAACTAATATATCCTTAGCAATTTGGTCATATCTCATATTATACCTCATAATTTATCAATAAAATTATACCATAATTATTCATATTTACAATATAGACTTCATTAAATAAACAGAATTTACATTAAAAAGATAGTGCGTATTAATTGTGCACTATCTTCAAGTTAGTTTTTTGTTTTTTATAATCTCTTTATTTTTTTATTATTCTAACTTTATTGATACCTTCAATAGCTTCTATCTTGCTGATTAAAACCGGGTTCAAATCACCAGAGATATCAAAAGCATAATAAGCGTAGTCTCCTCTTACCTTTGAGACCCTCGACTCTAATTGCTGTTCGATTTCTTGAAGAATTCTAGAAATCTCTCTAGCTATTGTTGGATTATTCTTAGCCAATATTATCATACGATTATCGACATGTTGGTTATCCATTTTTACATTGGGATAATTGACTGAGTTGATAATCTCGCCTTTTTCAACATAAGCCATTAACTGTTTAACTGCCATAATAGCACAATTCTCTTCTGATTCATCAGTAGAAGCCCCTAGATGAGGGAATGCTATTACTCTATCTAGATTTGCTACAAAATGATTTGGAAAATCAGTTATGTAGTGTTTAATGATCCCCTCAGATATAGCCCAAGCTAAATCAACATCTTTGACAAGCTTATCTCTACTAAAGTTAAGGAGAACAGATCCCATCTTCATTTTTAAAAGTACTTCTTTATTAATCATCTCTTTAGTGTCATCTACTAAGGGGACATGTAAACTCACATAATCAGCAACTCCATATAAATCTTCCAGATTATTTGTCAACTCAACTCCCGATGAAAGACTTCTTCTAGCATCTTCAGTTAGGTAAGGATCATATCCATAAACCTTTAACCCTAAATCATAACAAGCATTTGCTAGTTTTGCTCCAATTGCTCCAAGGCCAACAATTAAAATGGTTTTTCCAAGAATCTCGTTACCAGAGAAAGCTTGCTTTGCTTTTTCAATAGTTTTTAAAATGTCTTTATCTTCTCGGTTATTTTTAACCCAGTTTATCCCACCAAAAAGATCTCTAGCTGACATCAACATACCAGCTATTGCAAGTTCTTTTACACCATTGCTGTTAGCTCCTGGAGTATTAAAAACCACAACTCCTAAATCAGCCAATACACCTAATGGTATATTGTTAACTCCTGCCCCAGCTCTTGCTACAGCCAACAGTTTAGGGCTAAATGACATTTCAAGCATATTGAAACTTCTGACCAAAATAAGTTCGGCGTTATCTACCTCTTCTGTTGGAAAGTAACTAGAAGAAAAAAAGTTTAATCCCAATTTAGAAATATTGTTTAAACAATTATACTTCATTGATTATCTTCCTCTCAAACTCAGACATGAAGTCAACTAAAGCTTGAACTCCTTCATAAGGCATTGCATTATAAATAGAAGCACGCATTCCTCCAACAGAACGATGACCTTTCAAATTGACTAAGCCCGCTGCTTCAGCTTGTTTAATGAATGATGCATTTAATTCTTCTTTATTTGCGACAAATGTTACATTCATTAAAGATCTATCTTCTTTAGCTACAGTACCTTGGAATAACTCAGATTTGTCAAGATAGTCATAAAGCAACTTTGCTTTCTGAACATTTTTTTGATACATTGCGCTAAGTCCACCATTTTCCAAAAGGTGCTTGAAAACCAATCCGCAGATATAAATACCATATGTTGGTGGGGTATTGTAAAGTGATTCTTTATCAGCATGAATCTTGTATTGTAACATGGTTGGAACAAAATCTGGTAAATCATCTCTTAAAAGATCCTCTCTAATAATCACTATAGTTGTCCCTGCTGGCCCAATATTCTTTTGAGCACCAGCAAAAATTAAACCATATTTAGTGACATCTACTTCCTCAGACAAGATACATGATGACATATCAGATACTAAGATTTTACCTGAAGTTTCTGGTAATTTATTGAACTTAGTTCCGTAGATAGTATTATTTTCACAGATATAAAGATAATCTGCTTCTTCCGATAGTTTGATGTTTTGCAAATCAGGTATATAAGAGAATGTTTTATCCTCTGAAGTAGCTACTTTATTTGCTTTTAGATACTTAGCAGCTTCTTTGATTGCTTTTTTTGACCACTCTCCAGTAACAATATAATCAGCTACACCATTTTTCATCAAGTTCATCGGTACCATAGAGAATTGTGTATGTCCTCCACCTTGTAAGAATAATACTTTGTAGTTGTTTGGTATATTCATCAGTTCTCTTAAATCAACTTCAGCATCTTTGATTATTTTTTCAAACACTTTTGATCTATGGCTCATCTCCATCACTGACATGCCACTGCCATTGTAATCCAACATCTGTTCAGCTGCTTTCTGAAGGACTTCTATAGGTAAAGTAGCTGGTCCAGCAGAAAAATTCCATACTCTATTCATATTTTTTCTCCTTCTTTATTGAATTTTTTTACTTTCAAGGTAATATCTTTTCTCTTCAGCTTCTCCTAAAGAGAATGATTTTCTTGGTAGCACTCCAAATTCCCGAATATAAGGTAAAAGTTTATCCCTATTTAGACTGGGCATGCTTATGCCAACACAATCAGCATGATTTTTAACAATTTTCTTAAGGCTATCCATCCCATGAACAAAATCAATCTCAACGAACTTATTTTTGTCAAGATACTCATCTAGCAACTCTTGTATCGCTTTAATAGCTTCAAACGGATTAGCAGGAACACTAATCTTGTAAGCTTCATTATCATACAACACATCAACAGTTGCTTCGCCTGATAATCTAATCTCCATTAGTTTTATAAGGTTTGCATCCGCATTAAACAAGACCCTATGAATCGGCTCAAATGTCAATCCTTCATCATAAAGACTTATCAACTCAACCAAAGCGTAACGAGCAGAATGGTTTTCTTGCTCTTCTTTGGTGAGTTTTACTTTTTGCTTCTCCCAACATACTTTTGCAGAAGCTAAAGAATGATTTCCATCACCGACAATTATGTTTAGATCGTTTGGCAAATCTTGAATTGCCTTGATTACCCAATCTGTATCTGTTACTTTAAAGCCTCT
>Ga0334883_1002708_pt1 | contig 20972 bp, 14 predicted proteins | sample GraSluR1_MG_6_FD_207230 | JGI IMG/M metagenome (GOLD analysis project Ga0334883, IMG submission 207230) | Sludge microbial communities from methane-producing bioreactor in Wageningen University, Netherlands - Granular Sludge_09_05-R1 | ecosystem: Engineered > Bioreactor > Anaerobic >...
ACCTCTTTCAAGATCCACATGGCATCTTTCGGCAATTCGCACAGTATTTAAGAGCGACTGGGGGAGTTCTGTTCCAAATATGGCCCACATTTCTTCCGGTGAACGCAGGTACTCACCATCTTCCTTAAAACCGGCCCTGTACATTTCATTAAGTGTAATGTTCCTTCGGTCGCAGACGAGTATATGGTGCAGCACCGCATCTTCAGGTCTCAGGTAGTGGACGTTGTTTGCTGCAACCAGAGGGATATCGTATTTTTGGGACATTTCCACGATAGACCTGTTTGCTGAGACCAGGAAAGGATCGTTGCTCGGGCGTAACTCCAGAAAATAGTTGTCCCTGCCCAGTAGTTCTTTGTAAAACAGCACCCTATTTATCTCATCGGTGTTATCTCCGTTAAGGATTGCAGCAGGCATCTCAGGGTCAATACAGGAATAGATCCCTATCAGACCCTTTGAGAACTTCTGAAATTCACTATGATCGATTGATGGAGTTTCAAAGCGATCTTTAGCTGATGCTGATGAAGCAAGCTTGATAAGATTTCTGTATCCTGTCTCATTTTCAGCCAATAGGATCATATTGAAATGACCGGCATTTCCTGTCGGATGTGTTGTTTGAGGGGCCACAGAAAATTCACAGCCGATGACAGGCTTTATGCCATTAGCTATGCATTTTTTATAGAATTCGATTACACCATGCATATAGCCATGATCTGTGATTGCGACAGAACTCATTCCAAGTTTTTTGGTTTGTTCTGGTATTTCCTGACAAGTACAGGCTCCATCCCAACTGTATTGGGTATGCACATGAAGATGAACGAAAGGTTCTTTCAAAAGGATCACTCCTCGATCAAACTTAGTATGCCCACACATCTCTCTCGCTAAATTTAATCTCTCTTTTTAGCAGAGTATTATCCTGATCTTAATTTTATTAAATTTATGCAGTAAGAGAATCTTTTGTTCCAAAGAATAACGGCTGAACTGAAGCGCCTGCCGACAAGAGATGATAGGGCAGGGAAGGACCTGTAAGTCATGCTTAATATACCATATAGCAGTATATAAAATCAGCGTTTAGACTGCAAATACTTTAGTGTTGAAAATATCCCATGCCATTTTTCAGCATTTAGTTGTTCTTCCTTCGAAAAGTGAATTGCTATTACAGGCTCAGAAAAGCTGTCGAGTTTAATTATAAGCTCGTATCCTTCAAGTTCCTCTGTTTCAATATAATTTGTATTAGAGTTTGCTCCAATTAGAAAACCAATTGGCCCGGCAATCAAATAACCAAATATTGCCCCGGGTAGACTACCGTCAGATTCCTTTATAGTTGACATTTTTGTCAAGGGGTTGAATTCAACAAAAACGATGTTGGAATAGTTATAAACTCTTAAATTGCTCGCCTTGGCTTTTTGCCAATCGATCGTACAAATGAAAAACTCTTTAGTTGTTTGCTTAAACCCGATTATAAGATTTTTTGTAAAAAGAACATCTTGAGATAAAGTTGTGTCAGCAAAATATCGTTGAAGCATTATCAAAATTTCATTTTCGGGAGTATTTGCAATAGCTATAACATCATCGTCCAGATCTTGAGGATCGGAAGGCGATACAAGTTCAAGACTGTCCATCCAAAAAATATTCGTTGATAGCCGACAAGAGCAGTCGATAATTTTGTTGGCGATTAAGTTTAAGTCAAAAGAAACTTTTTTCTTATACCCCGTCATTTCAAAACTAAGGACCCTCTTTCCAGGCGCAACACGAAATATTTTTTCTTCTTCGTTAGAGAGCTGCCCTATCTTGATATCGTCAAGATAAACATCTATATTTACAAACATGCCTGCACAAGCTTTTGGCCTTTGAACTCTAATATATGCCATAGGTCCGTAATCAATTTCTGAATTTTTATTGGCTCGGGTCGCAGATTTTTTCTTTGTTAATTTATGACCGCATGCTTCGCAATAATAGGCAGAATCAGATGATACTTTTCCGCAATGCTCACAAATACTCATAATATCACTCCTAATTATTCTGTATTTATTTGCATGTTTGAATGGACCTGACTCAGCAATTCTGAATCACACACAAGCTGACTCTCTTTAAAGGCGTTCCCTTCCAACCGCCGGGGATTCCTCGGGAGTTGGAGGAGAGGTGATCATCCGAGCCGGACGAGATCAAAACAAAAACCCGGCTGCCGGCTGCCTTTCGGCAGCCGGTTATTGCGATTTAGAGCTTCATTTCTTTGAGGTCCGCTTTAAAAATGTGCAGCTTTTTGAAAAGCGGCCGGGCCTCTTCCCTGAGTTTCCTCCAGGAAGGCGGGACGTCGATGCCTTCGGAAAAGTCGATCCTTTCCGTGTCCTCGATTTCTTCCCTGACTTTTGCAAGGTTGGGGCATGATCCAAAGTGTTCAGGGAAAAAGGCAATACATGCATCCAACAAACTGTCAGGGTGATCCGGCCCGTTAGGAATGAACGATTTCATCTTTCCAAGGGGTTTTATCCCTTCTTTGACATAATGTACCTCAAGCCATTGCCTGTCTGCGTCACCGACCCAGATCTCAAAACATATCGGATTGATCCCGTCCGCACCCATGAAACCTCCAAGACCGCCAACATAATAGATCCTGTTGATGCCAGCCATTTTGATCACGTCACCTTTCTTTTGGAATATTTATAGTAATAAAGCTGTGTTCTCTGTCCCGGCAGAATTCATCTCATCTGCAAGGCTATCAGCATATCCACCCAAATCAAATAAAGAATGCTAGCAGTCATAAGCACAAAAAATTTGCCCTTGCTCATGGAATGTCTCTTTTCTAATGATATCTCAGGCAGCCTTGCGGTCTGCCTGACGGAGTTTCCTAAAGGATGTCTCTCCCGTAATAAGGTCTGTCTCGGTAAAAGATATAAGCCAGCTTCCTCTGAGGCTTCTGAACATAAAATGAGTACGATCATTACCCTTTGCAATTCCTTCATAAATAAAATCCCCGTTGATCTGGTACTTTGCCCTTTCTGTCTGGACGATCCTGTAGACATCACCCTTCGTAAATCCTGCCCTTTTTACCGCAAGACCGAGAAGCATTCTTACTGAGACTTCCGACAACACTTCAGTCATATGCACGTAACCACCTTTCGCAAGCTTCAAAGTTTCTCCGTTGACCGAAAGAACCGCACGACTATCGGCAGTTAATTTGCTTCACTCAACCTCCCTCCGAGGTTCGATATTAAATTGTCATGGTTCGTCAGTACCGAGAGCTTTCATATCTCTTTTGAGACAAAAAAACTAACTGCTGTGCCTTAGCAAAACACTTTTTCTCACTATTCGTAAATACATCGTCTGGGAAATTAGGAATGGGCGCCCGCTAAAGTTGCCTTAAATGGTACACAAGTAAAGCTTTTTCTACCAAGCTAGAAAATTCTACCCGATACTTTTCGACAATGCAAGGGGGGTAAGTAATCAATTGTTGAAGCAGGTCGGCGGGTCAGACCTACGCTAAATGCGGCATATCAATGGCTGAACGGTCGTAGAAACAGGCTGATGCCATCTCTGCCGCTCCCAACTGACTCCATCCAGATGTTATTTCTCGTAATTTCTCCGCGATGCGAAGCGAGCAAATTCACCGCAGCCTAGAGGCTGCAAATTCTCCGCAGCGTGATCCTTGCAGCAATTCCCCGAACCTGCCCTACCAACTGATTTCCAATTGATTCGCGCCGGTGCCCTCCCCGGTCGCTCCTTTTCCCGTCTATGACTCACTTTCCTTGAAGAATAGGCCAAATAGGGCTACAATACCCGCATACCATTGGGACTTTGCGACAATACGCAAATGATCCCCTTTCTAATGACAGGGACCGATCTCTTCCATCGGCCCCTGTTTTTTCTTTCCCGGCAAAAGCATTTCCCTGTCTTTCGAAGATAGTTCCAAGGGATCAAAACAGCACTGTCACAATTCTGGAGAAATTAAGCTTTCAACTGCTTTACTTGTCAATTGTGTAGGTCTGATCCCATGTAATTTTTCTCTATGTCTGCAAACTTAGACATCATTTTTCTTAAATAATCAAGATTATCAAAAACAGGTCTATGTTTATAACCATATCTTATTGAGAGATTTTTGCAGATGTTTTCACCTAGTTCTATAGTTTTGTACAAAATAAGAAGATCATTCGTTAAATTTCTTCTCAAATTGTCAGTGTAGGTATTTTTTCTTGTTTCATAGTCGTTAGAAACAAAAATAGCGAGTCTAAAAGCGTCTGCAGGTTCAGTAGTCATATCTTCTAATAATGAAAAAATATTAACATAAAAATTAGTGATCAAAGGGGAAATGTCAGGGTCTAATTCTCCAATATGCTCAGTATTATTGTAATATACTTCAAAATAACCTTTTATGTTTACAGTTAAAAAATGTTCATGTGGTGGATAATAATCATTAGCGTTAATGTTTTCCAGAATTTTATAAATCATTTCAAAATATTGACGTGTTTTTGTCAACTGAAGTATGGAATAGATTTCACCATAAAATGCAGCAGTTAGTGCTTTTTTCTGTTGCTCTGTTTTAATTGTTTCTATGTTTTTTTGAACTTTATAGGTAATTAGACCACCAAGTGCTGTACCCAATAATCCACTTATTGCAGGTATTAATACAGGTAATAGTTGAGAACAAGATTGTTCTGCCACTTCTAGCCCTCCTATCTAATACAACAAGACAAACCCTAGATTTTATAAGGACTTATGTCCTATAATTTTATTTTTCCTGATAACACCATGAATCTACGCAACATCGCTTACTTCATTGTCTGTCCACATTTTGCATTGTGCTAATACTATATTCCAAGCCACTTCTTGACCTTCGATTGGGAATTTGTATTTCTTCATCAATATCTTTGCCAGGGAGCGCATCTTTGCCCTAGCCTGTTCTTTCTTTACAGAAAAAAGACTTTCCCTGTCTTTCGAAATCAGTTCCAAGAATCAAAACAGTCCTGATGCAATTCTGGAGATTTTAAGCTTTCAATTGATTTACTACCGTCAATTCGAGAGACCTTTAAGTTGCAGCTAATGTCAATTGTGTAGGTCTGACCCCAATTGCCTTCTGGTTACCCAAAGGGTACCTATCAATATGCAATCTGACTTACCTCTACAGAAAAATCAACAATATGAGGAGTTGATCATAACTCCTCTTTTAAAACAAAGCGCACCCCTGATCTTTGAAATCATCGATTTTTGCAAGTAATTCATCTGTTGTAACTCCAAAATAGTCAGCAAAACAACTAAGACAGTAGAATTGTTTTATGTCGCGACCAAGCATCTTTTTATTTATCCCAACTTCATCTTTTGTGAGAGGCTGTTTGCCACAAGAAAAACAACTTTTATCATTTTTCATTTTTGCATATTTCCTCGTTGATAGTTAATTGCGGTATGTCCTTGCCGCGATACTCTGAATCCAATATACCAAGTTGAACTTTTATAGTAGCTCTCATAGCACAGGCTCTGCGTAAACAGTATCTATTGAAGTCCCTCGCAGAAATGTCTTGAGTTTTTCTGACATTCGGAAACAGCAGTTTCAAATATGCAGTTGCTATACGTTTAATTGCTTCTGTGTCTCGTGTGTCAGCTGCTTCAGGAACGTTAAGCAGCTTATCGACAACAGCACGATATGCTGTATCGTCGCGAAGTTCGTGGAGTATCGAACAGAAATATTCCGAGTTCAATGCCCAACCCGAAATCTTCAAGTCATCATTCATCCGAGGTATATGCCAACCCTTAATAAAACCGTGGAATCTCTCTATAAGCGCTGATTCGTGAAATACAGAGGGCAATTCTTCAAACATATTACTGTAACCGTCAGCATCCATAGTTTCTTTCTTTATGTTGCCACACAGAATTACGCCTGCATGGGCAACGCCTTCATAATTACCAACTGTAAATACACCGGACTCCAAATATCCCTTAAGTGCTGCCCTCATCTCGTCAACATCTGTAAATGAGATTGTTTGTACTTCATCAAGAGTGACAAAGTCGTTCCCTGAGACAAGCCCTTCTGTACGTCTTGATATGTCATAAAACATCTTAGCACGACTCATAACTCCACCACTTGACAACCATCCAAAGCGGCTGACACGTCCAAATAGATAAGATTTCCCAGTTCCTTTCGGTGCAAGTTCAATTAAATTAAGGCGCTTTTCTGTAAACGGGAGCAGCCTTGTAAGCATCGTTAGTTTTTCTTCTTCACTCTTATAACCGCTGGCGTTATAGTCTACTGCTCCTAAAAGGACGTCAAGCCACTCAGAGATCGAAAATTCATTGCGAACATCTTTGTAGTAATCCAGTTCAATCGTATATGGGCAGAAATTTTTGAAATTAATTAAGCGAATTTTTCCTGGAATTTTGGGAACGGCACTGTCGTTGGGGGGCCTATATCCGAGTTCAAGCATTCCCCAGGCTTCGCGTCCCTTGACTAGTTCTGCTTTGCAAGAATCCCAAACCATGTCTTCAATAATTGTGTGTTTTGATGTTAATCCGAAGTCCGGCAATGAGAAAGAAACTTCCCCTGTCTTGATATCAATATCAACAGATATTTTTGCAAGAAATTTTACGTACTCATTCTCTTTAATGATGCGGTTTTTTATATTAGTCCAATCATCTTTACGTGGGATGAATTCATGGACAAATGCGACTAACTCATCTTCACTAAAAACACCAGAATCATCTTCGAATCTACGTAACAACCAGTCGCGCATAAAAGATGGCAAACTTAATGCTGATAAAAAGTTGCTGGTTTTTAAGTCTTTATAAACGACCATTTCGTCGAAACAGTTTTTTAATTTATCTATCATAGTTGACTCTCTCCTTTAAAACCAATCTGAGTCTTGGGTCTTAGCACTTTCACGCTGAATTTCGAATTCTATCTGTCCAATTAGGTTGTCACCTTCGAAAACATCGGCTATGTATTTTCCTGTTTTCTTTATATCTTCAAAGATTACTCTATGTTTTTGATTACCAACGGGTTCAGCGACATATCTTTGTTCAAGCAACCTAATTGATACGTTCTTCAACGAACTTGTGCTAAACAGTATTATTTCGGCATTTTTCTTAAAGCTTGTCGTTGTTACTGGTGTCAGATTACTAATCGAAATCTTCTTATCAAATAGTTCAATCTCAATAATGGGGACAATTACCTCCTCAAGAGAAGCCCCTCCATGGACCTCAACACTGGCTTTTCGCCCGCCCTTGAAACGATCATAGTTAGCAAGCACCCAGAATTCGTTTTCCATAGTTGCGAACTCAGGCTTATTGTCAATATCACTGCAAGGGCAACACCGACCTGAATGTTTGCCCTTTAAAGACATTTCCCACTTGCATTCTTGTTCATTTATAACAGCTAGTCTGCTAGCTCCGTGATCTGAGGCTATGACAAGCTTGTCAGATTGTTTACTTGTTAATACTTGGGATACGACTTCCAGTACTTCATCAATGATTCTTAATTCAGTATCAATATGGATGGGAAGTTTGGTAGTCTCATAGTTAAAATTATGCTCGCCGTTGTGTTTTATTTCATCCAGTTTTTTTGTTTGCATTTTAGGTCCGACCCATGAATCAAAAAAATCGCAGTTAAGCGAGGTTATAGTCGGGAGATTTGCACGCGCAATATGTACTTCTATTTTCATTCCAATTGATTTCGCGCGACTTTGTATATACCCGATATACTCAACACCGAGTGCATCAACCCAATACAGTGATGTTTTTTCATTGTTAAGGGAATCAAGTACTTCCCCTCTAGTTTTCAAACAATTGTAAGTCCTATTCCCATCGGCGGCTAAATCGATAACTTGATTAAGGAATTCTTGGTCGATTCTGTTTGTTAATTTTAGACGTTTGTACTCAGTAAAATATTTTGTAATCAAATTACCGTTAGTACCTAAAAAAGAAAAATCATTCAAGTACTCATGCAGTGATGGATAAATATGTTCAAGAAAGTTTAGTAGTTTAGGTGAACCATCTAGTGTTTCGATAACTGCGTATCGTTCAACGGAGGTATTGTCAGTTAAATAGAATATCCGTTCTGAGTCTTTTGCTTTTGTTTCCAAGACATACTCTGCAATTTCGTTATTCTTAACATCCTTTAAAAGCTCTTTTCTAGCATTGTACATTGTGATAAAAATCTTATCTTTTATGTCAAAATCTAATAGCGCAGAAAAAATCCTCTTTTTAAATATTTCATAAGATCTTGAGCTTTCAATAACATATTTTAAATAAATATCTTTTGTTGACTCTAGTTTTAACTTGAGGAAATTGCGCCAATGAAACAATCCATAGCTTTCGAGGTTTTTATCAGCAACATACTCTGCCCAGTATTCATCCTCGACACAATTGAAAGGAAGTTGGAACGTTGGTTCAATCTGAAGTATTGCTTCATATGCTGTATTCACTTCTCTTATGTTTTTTAAAGGCAAATCAGTATTTACAAATACTGCACCAGTAGCTCCTCTCTCTAACCGCACAAGTAGAGCTTTAATTCCCTTCTCAGCAGTTACATTTAATGACGGTGAAAACTTAATTACATCAAAGGAACACCTGCCATCTAGGAAGCACACTCTTCGCAATGTATCAAATTTGTTGTCGGTTGAGCACAGTTTTTTAATGGCTTTCCTAACTCCGCGACAAACAACTACGATTTTGGAAGGTGCATTTAAGTCTTTAACTCGCGCTAATGTGTTTTCGTTTCCGCTTAAATGAACGCTTTCGCCCAAACCGATAACTAGTGTATTCTTGGTGGCTAGTAAAAGTTTATTTAAAAACTTGTCGAAATCCGGGAGAGCATTCTGATTTGCACAGTAGTCACTAAGATGAATTTGATCAAGCGCGTTCAGTCCATTGACAATGTCAGAATACTCATCACCATCATCAACTACAACAAAGAAAGGAGTAGCGACATCGTTGATAAGATACTTTCTCACAACAATAAGTGCTTCATCTACTGAAAAGGTTTTCACTATCAGTTTTCTCCTTCAGAGATTATTTCTATGCCAACATTCATATTATCTTTGATCAGCCTTTTTAAATACTCCTTTGCTTTTTCTGCATCCATTTTTTCAATCCTATTTATTACTTTGTCGCATGCGTTCTGATTGTACTTTGACTGAGCTAACTTCTCGACTTCTTGTTGAACATAATAATTCCCCAACCATTCATAATGAGAAGCAGTGATAACAGATTCAAGCCTTGAACGCACTTCATCCGGGTCAGGCAATAGAGGGGCGAAACGTCCAATAATGTCACGAACAAATGCCGTGTTAATCTTTAAATCATCATTAAAAACAGAGAAGAAAGAGGCTTTCTGTTGGAGAAATTCCAGAGCAAACTTAACTTCCCCGTCTTCTGGATTATTTTTATTAATTGCTGCAAACGCCCTTCGTGCATCATTATAAAGTGGTTGAGGTACCAAGGAAAGGATTGGAGTTCTATTTTTTTCAGACCAATCTCTTGGTGTCTTTGATGAAGTTGCAGATTCCCACAATCGATGAAGCTGAAATTTTTGTTGTTCTCTACGAATTTTTTCGGATTCTGCCGCCACAGCTTTTTCGAAGGTCGACCTATCAAGAGTAAAAGAATTCGTTGACAATTTGGAATATAAACTATCCACTTCGTCATCACTGAAACCAGTTAAATAGAATGAGCATGTCTTTTTGAAAATCTCAGTTTTTTCTGATAAAAATGTTGAAAAATAACTTCCATTTTTTTCTAACTCGCCAAGAAATGTGGGCCTTTTGTCATAAGCCAGTTCTCCATAAGTTGCAATGTCACGCAAACAACTAAAAAAGTCTTTTAATTTAGGCACTTCCGTTATTAATGCAGAACAAGGAATTCTAATGGATTTTGTTTTTTCTCTCCATTCGCTAAAGCACGTAAATAGTGATGTGGTACTTGTGTTGATTCTGTTACTTAGGGCAACGATCTTATAATCTATTAGCAATTTACGTAGTTCATCTTTGCCAGTTTCTTGGTCCCATAACCACAAAGCATCCCCAGCTCCAAATTGACGCCTGACGTCAAGTAGTAGGTCTTCTGTCTTAATTTCATTTGCTATTCTGATTAATTCACCGTTTTCAAAGATATTCAGAAAATCCAGAATAGCTTTTTTAGCATTGTCTTTTGTGAGGAGCCTAGCCAGACTTGTTGCAGCAGTAGGTGTTTGCAATGACATTCGTCCAATTGAAGCGGCAACTGTTGCGATACTTTCGCCGCTGTTGTTTGTATTTGCAATTTCAGCCAATTTGTCAATAAAATCATCTAGTCCGTTAGTTTCTATCTCTTTGAAACACCAAATAGGGTAATCTAAATCCTTAAGTTTGTACCGGATTTTAATAGCGGTTTGTTCAACAGACAGATTATCGGGGGTGTTAAAAACAGATTTTGCGAAATTGACAAAAGCTTTTTGTTCTTTTGTCATCAACTCAATGTATTTTTCTTTGTAACGGTTTATAGATGTGTTTTTGTGTTTAATATATTCACCAATGATTTCTGCAAGTCTGTCAGTACTCATCTTATCGCCAGTTTCACCGTCACTGTATCGATATGTATCAACAGAATATTCCTTAAGCAGAAAACCTGTAAGGAGTGCATAAAGATTACACGGCATGAAGCCTTGTTCCATCAATGTATCAAAAATTACTCCAATAGCAATTCGTCCTTCAAAGTCAAAAGCTTTTTTTATTAATTCATCAACTTTTATTTTTAACTTTGATATGGCTGATGTTGGAGAGCTTTCCCAATAGTTTTCAACCTGCCATGCTCCCTTTAGGAGTGGTAATACATAGGACTCTTGATAAACCCCCCCGTAAGTTTGAGCAATTCCATACTTAGCCCCTAATGGTAAATTTGATACGGTAAAGAAATTGTCACTGACTTTTACATTATCAAAAGACAAAGGATACATTCGAATTACAGTATTTGAAAGAGCAGTAATCAAGGAAGATGCATTTCCATATGGTTCTCCTGTTTTAGCAAAACAAGAGTAAAGAGTAAATGATCCAATTGTAATATCGTTCTTCCATTCATCCAGTACCGATTTCGCTCTGCGAGACATCTCATCAGCAAGCTTTCCGTCTTTTGTCCTCCAGTACTCTTCGTTAGCAACGTACTCAACCCACTGCCCAAAACGCTCACCACCAATGACAGTAGAAGAGGTATCTATAAATACAAGTTTTTCATACCGATCTTCTTTAGCTGCCCCCTTAATTAGGTCGCGAATTTTATTCTGCTCCTCATCATTTCTGGCAAAAGAAAGGAGTGCCTTTATTTTATAAGTAGCAGGCTCATTTGTTGTTCTATTTATTGTCGCCGTAAAATTTTCGACGGTTACCGGTATTATTTCATAACGGAAACGAAGTGCAGCTGATAGTGAAAGTCCCGACGACATATCACCTAAAGAGACCAATGCACTTGTTTTTGTTCCTTTTTCTATCCGCTCTTTTATATTGTCAATCTGTGCTTGATCACCCGAAACAGCAGCAGCAGCGTACTGAACCTTACCGTTCCCTGTAGGTTTTGCATAGAGTATTCCTTCTTTCACTAATTGATTTTTAATTATGTTGACAGCTCTGTTATCTTCATAATCGGTACCTTCAAAGGCATAGTTAATGTTCTGCTCGGTTGGTAAAAATATCTCTAAACTGCCTCCAAGTTTCTGACTAATCGCTTGCATCATCAGTACGGTTTTCAGAATGCGTTTTTGCTCTGTGTTAAGCCTGTTTTCGTTCTTAGGGTACGTATCAAGTACGGTACGAATTATTGAATCTAGATTGCTTCTTCCGACGCCGCTGCCATGTCCGTCTGTACCTTTCTCATAGAAGAAGTTCCAAAGGAAATCTATGGTTAAAATGTCACCATTATCAGGACTATAATTGTCAATAAACCATTGGAATGCCTGAAGGTTTTTTGTGTCGGAGTTTTTGATAAAGTTAAACATACTACGCTGATTTGAAGCAAACGCAGTAGAAATGTTTTTTAGAAGCAATGCTGAAAGAGGATGAATAGGCAACATCCCTTTAAGTACGTCTTCGCCTGCTTCTGTTCCATTCCAAACTATATTTCTAACTGCGTTACGGGAACTCGGCATGCGACTATTTAGTTCATCAGCCAATGTATTCCAAATTTCTTTTTGGTCATCTTTGACATTAAGTGCGTGTCTAATTAATTCAAAGGCAATTGAATCTGGCAACTCAATCTCCTTGTGAACAAACCTATCACGGACGATTTTTCCGGTCTGATCGGACTCGCTAAATATTGAACCAGACATATGTGTAACAATAATCAAATAAAAAGGTTTAAGGTTTGAGAGCTCCGAAAGCTTTTGGAACTCGTCAAGTGACGTGCGGTTTTTCTTAAAATAAGCCGAGAATTCATCCCACACAAGGACAATAGCCTTTAGTTCGTTCTGATCAATAACATCTGTTAGCCATTCAATCAAAGTATCCATACTAGTGGTAAGCGCTGTTATTCCACGTCTTTCGGCTAGAGAAAGAATATCTCCCATTAAAGCATCTACATCGGCGCTAGGGTTCTTTAATAAGTTAATTATGTCATCAGCAGATTTACCTGCGAAGCTGCCTAATCCTCTATATTCCGGCAAAGCAATCAGTGTGTTAAAGAAAGCTTTGTTTTCGTTATTTGATAGCCACTCAGCCACTCCGCCTCTCAAGGTGTTTTCTCCCTTGTAAGATACACCGGCTTCACGCAGTGCTCGGGTTATGCTTTCATAAACAGCCATAATAAGAGCTCTATCTCCATCAATGCTACTCGATGCGTATCGGTATGCTGTTATGATTTTGCCCTCTTTATGACCAAGCAATTTATCTCGTAAATCCGGTTCTGCTTTTAAAGAGCTGTATTCAGCAAAGTAGTTTTTTAATGCATCTGATGAACAATCAAGAATATTTTTTAGGGTCCAAGCAACTCGAGACTTTCCCGTACCATATGCGCCTTCAATCCATATGCCTTTTTTATCACTATTTATTCCCCGAGCAAGCATCCGTTCTGTTACTTTAAGAATATCGACAAAAGTTTTGTGAGGAAAGGTCTTTTCCCATTTATTTAACGGATCTTTTATGGAGCTTGGGTTTATCTCAGGCCAGTAGCTTTCATCAATTTCAAAATACTCACAGTATCTGTTCATAATTATGTTCCTCCTTAAAACAATGTAAGAACGTCTTCGGATGATTTGTCTTCTCTGAGTGTAATCTTATCGAGGTCAAGCGCGAACGTAGCGTTTATATAGTCTGGGTATTTTACTGACAACCCATTTAAAAATTGCTCCATCTCGTCACGATCAAAACCAAAAATTTGAGTAGGGCTTATTCCAACAGATTCAACATTATGATCAAGCAAGCGCGTGAGCGTAAACTGATAATAACCCTCACATGCCTCTGCAAATTTGTATAGGGAATACAGGACAACACGGCTGTCTTCCATTGTTGGTTTGCAGCGAGCAAGAGTTTCTATTTGTTTTCCCTTAGAAATGACTGTCCCAAATCTTAATTTTGTGCCTAGAGGAAGTTCACAAAAGCGTTTAAATGCATTAATAATTGAAGTTGAATCGCTTTTACTTACGCCGGCAGCAACAAGCATTTCAGAAACAGTTTCTCTTGAATAGGTATGGTTAATTTCTAAATTTCGTATGTACCAATTACATTGTGTGTTATAAGCAAAATTTGAAAGAATTATTCCCCATGACCTTTCGCTTTCCCAGCCCAAAGTATCAATTACTTTGGTTGCCTCTGTTATCTGATTGTTTTCAATTAAACCGGTTTCCCTAAGAAAACGTTTGAACATTTGTAATTGATTTGGGCCAAGAACATTATCTGCAAAATAATCAAGTTTTCTATCGAAAAATCCTTTAACCCAATCTGGTTTAGGCGCATGATTTGCAAAAGAATTTATACTCTTCATTTTTCCATCCCCTTTTGGAAGTCTTAATGAATGGTATGCCAGACACCCATCATCCATTTCGTGACATTTACCACAATGCTGGCAACCTTCAATTTTCAAGCCATCAGTAAAAGAAATACACCCGGTCGGGCAATTAGCCTCACAAACTCTACACCCAGAACAAAAAGCAGCCTTTTTAAATACCTGCTTGAACATCTTGATTAAAGCAGGGTTTTCTTTAAGGAAATATTCGGGAATTGATACAACATAACCATTTTTTATATTTTTAATTTTATAGTCGAATGGAATTTCTCCAATAGTTTTAATCCATTCTTTCCAATCGGACCTTGGATTAGTTACATAAATTAAGAATTTTCCGTTTAATACTTCGTCATGATATTGTTGTTGGCGTAGATTTAAGTCTCGGCCATTTTTTCTTGCGTTCCAGCCCCCATTTGTAACATAAGACTCTAGCTCCTTAGGGTTGCCAAAATTACGAGCATTGGTGCTTTTTATAATGTCAATGTATTTATCTACTTCTTCTGTATAATTAATTCTCTGAAGTGAATCTCCTTTACTTCCCCCCATAGGACAAAATAAACATCCTACCCTTGAATTTCCCTTTTTATATGCCTCATTTATTATTAGATTACGACTAAAGATATACATCCATATCTCTGCGGATGTCCAATCTAAAATTGAATTATGCGAATACTGCCCCTTCTGTTTTTTCCCATAGTTTTCGAAATCATAATCGGCTCTCTTCGGACTTTCATAAGCTCTAACACCGACAAAATCCATTCCGATATAATTGTTCTTGCCAAGTACCTCTCGAAGTTTTAATGTTTGCGGTGCCGATTTATGAACTGAGCAACACCAACGAAGAACGCGAGAAGGGGGACCAAATAATCTCCAGCTTTCTTCAGGTTTGAGATGGGATTCTGCACGGTAAAATTCAATTCCTTCAGTACGGCATTGTTTTTCAACTTCGTCAACCACATCGTATGTATCTGGAAACTCCATACCCGTATTGCCAAACACAACAACAAAGCTGCTTTTGGGCAGCGCCTTTTTTACAAGATCAAGAAGGACTATGCTATCCTTGCCGCCGGAAAAGGCCACGTGAAAACAGTCGAGTTTTTTATAGTAGCGTTTATAGACGTCAAATATATTCTTAATTGTTACCTGCTCAATAACTTCAAGCAATTCACGGTTTTTCTTTACCATTGCAGGAATATCTATTGGTCTAAGAACTGAACCTTCGGGCAAAGTATTTCTTCCATCAGTATCAAGCATTAATTCCAATTTGGGAATTTCATATAGCGATCCACCTTTAGTCTTTGCGACCATGTGTCCCCGGTACCAGTAGCAATTTGCTTCTGCCCACATGTATGGTAATCCATCTTGTTTTTCATAGTTAAAGTGTTTGTCAAAGCCAAGAATGTCAAGTTCACGATAGTATACGGGTCTTGGCTCTTTTGAAAAAAGTGGGGTGCTGTCGTTTAGAAGCAGCCCTCCCGTCTCTGCATCATGTGTATATGCGTACATTGCCTTAAGACACCCTTTCTTTTAATAAGTACGCCTTCGTAACAACATCTGTGACTAAATTTGTCCTCCGGGCTATGTACCCCTTTTCGAACAAAAAATCACCAACATCTTTGATGTTAAGCTTTATAGGCTCAACAGAAACAGCAGCGGCAAGCGCATCTGCGTAGGTTGCAAAACTAGCATTTTTATAGAAAATTGCCCCTATATTGAGGTTGCTAACAGAAAGGCTTTGGAAATTAAACTTTTTGCTAAAGCGCCGACAATAACTTTCAAGTAAAAACCAATTCCATGGGTATCCCTCAATGTATGGGAACGACGTAAAACTTGTCACTTCGGTAATTGGAATAACATCTTTTTTAACGAACAAAGCAATTGCGTTATCCGTAGCATTGACATCAAATTTGATCAAATCGTCAGCAATAAAATTATCTTTATCTATTCGAACCATATTGTCATAAGCAGCATAAATAGATTGATTGTTAACATTTACGTTAATTTCTTTTTCAAACTCCATAAGTTCATCCAGAGTTAATTTATCATGCGATAAGCAAAAGTCTTCAAACACCACATTTGCACTCAAAACTGTTCCATTTTTTGAAACTATATTTCCTCGCTTTACATAGTGAGAGGCTAAGTATGCTTGAAAAAATCCACTTTTAACGGCGACGTCTGTAAGTTGTGGATTCTGTTCTATACTTGTTCGCAAATCAATTGAAATTAAAGAAGCAAAACCGTCAGTTTTAATCATTTCTTCAATTTTTGCACAGGCTTCACAACACTCTTTTTCGTCAAAATCAATTTTGCTAATGTGTGTATAAAAACCAGTACTCGCCCATATGAAGTCGTTATTTCGCGATAATGCTTGCCGTATGCTTGTAAGTGGAATATAAGTAAGTCTCTCCCTTAACTGTTCGTATGAAAGACAAATCTTTGTCTTGTAGCATCTTAGGATTTCAGTCTCAAGAGTTGCATTTGGATCAGCCAAACAGTAATTTTTATAGTACCACAAAGATGGGTTAATTTTCGAAAGAATCACTTTGAGAAGTTCCGATGAAAATACGTGTATCTCCTGTAAAAAGTCTGCATGTGTATCGTAAATTTCATCATAGAAGAATAAATCGTTGTTATTAGACAAAATATAATCAAATAATTCGATAAGTCCTTGCTTGGCGGCTGGTGTTATTACATACACTTTGTCACCATAGAATACCCCGCAATTTTTTAGTGCTGAAGGTATGTCTAGAACAAACTCAGTCATGTTTTTACCTGTTGCTTCAGCAAAATGTTTTTTTAGTTTGTTTGTATCTATAACCGAGTTTGGCCGGATTCCATTTGGGAAATATTCATACAAAACATTAAATAGCTCTTCCTTAAATGAGCTGTTTTCTATTTGATCATCTAGTGTTTGTTGACCTAGCATATCAGGTGATGGTTGTTTATTATAGGAGGATGTTGTTATCACTTTATCCAAAGATAACCAATCTTCATTATCTTCAACTTTTTCTTCAATTTCTTTCTCAACAAGATTTGTTTCTATATCTTCATAATCATTGTAAAAATTAAGACCGTCATCATATTTAATTTTAACAAAGGCATCTGGCGCTAAAAGATTGGTCACTGTATCTATATGACCGTTAGAAGCTGCATAGTGCAGAAGTTCCCAACAGTATTTATCTTTAAAATATACATTAGCATCAGTTTTTAAAAGAGCCATGGCTGTGTCTGTGTAGCCATTATTAGATGCATAATCTAACGGAGTCCAGCCAGAATTATCTTTAGCACTCAAGTCAGCACCGGCTTCGATGAGAGTTAAAACTGTGTCTGTATCTCCATTTCTAGAAGCATAATGTAACGGTGTCCAACCAAAATTATCTTTAACATTTACATCGGCGTCAGCTTCAATAATTGTCAAAACCGTTGATCTGTGACCATTTTTGGATGCAAGATGCAGAGGTGTTTGACCATATTCGTCTTGAGTATTTACGTAAGCACCTGCTTGAATAAGGACCTTGGTAATATCTCTATAGCCTTTTTCAGCAGCTGCATAGATTACTGTACGCCCCATATCATCTTCAGTATTTACGTCTACACCTGCTTCGATAAGATATATTACTTTAATAATTTGTCCATGATATGCTGCAGAATGTAGTGTTGTTGCACGGTTATATATTTTAGCTTCAATTTTAATAGTTTTATCTTCAATAATAAATTTGAGTCTCTCTTCATTTCCTTGATTAGCAATATAATGAATCATTGACATAAAGTTGCTACCAGAAACATTAACATTTGTGCCAGCACTTAGTAGTTCCGTGGATAAGACTTTATAGCCCTTTAGATCAGCTAGATCATAAGGAGTTTGATTATTATTGTCTTTTGCATTCACGTCTGCCCCGGCTTTAATAAGCACTTTTGTTACATCGGTGTGGCCATTTTGGGCAGCAAAATGTAGCGGAGTCTGTCCGTTAATAGCTTTTGCGTTCAAGTCAGCCCCGGCTTCAATAAAAGCGCTTACTATATCTGAATAATTCATTGAAGTTGCGTAATGAAGCAGTGTCCAGCCGTCTTCATCCCCAATTTTTATATTAGCGCCGGCCTTAATAAGTGTTATGACTGTTTCTATATGCTTATTTTGAACAGCATAATGTAGTGGCGTCCAACCTTCATTATCTTTTGCATTTACATCCGCCCCGGCTTTAATAAGCATTTTTGTTACATCTGTGTGACCATTTCGAGCGGCAAGATGAAGTGGTGTTTTGCCGACATTATCTTTAGAATTTACGTCCACGTGGGCTTCAATAAGTTCTGAAACTGTGCGTGTATGGCCTTTAGAGGCGGTATAATGAAGCAGGGTGTTCTTCTTGTCATCTTTAGTGTTAATATCAGCGCCAGCCTTAATGAGCGCAACAACTATATCTGTATGGTCCTTAACAACGGCTATATCAAGCGGTGCCCAACCCCGAACATCTCGCTCATTTACGGCAGCTCCGGCTTTAATAAGTGCCATGGTTGCATCAGTACGACCTTCTTGAGCGGCAATATGAAGTGGTGTTTTGCCTTCTTTATCCTTTGCATTTATGTCTACGCGGGCTTCAATAAGTGCTGAAACTGTGCTTGCATGGCTTTTAGAGGCGGCATAATGAAGCAGGGTGCTCTTCTTATCATCTTTAGTGTTAATATCAGCCCCAGCCTTAATGAGTGCAAAAACTATATCCGTATGGCCCTTATTAACGGCTATATCAAGCGGTGCCCAACCCCGAACATCTTGCTCATTTACGGCAGCTCCGGTTTTAATAAGTGTCATGGTTGTATCAGTACGACCTTCTTGAGCGGCAATATGAAGCGGAGTTTTACCTTCTTTATCCTTTGCATTTATGTTTAAGTGGGCTCTAATCAGAGCGGAGGCTGTACTTGTATAACCTTTAGCGGCAGCGTGATGAAGCAGAGTCCAACCGTCATCGTCTTTAGCGCTAATATCAGCATCAGCCATAATTAATGCGATAACTACCTCTGCATGACCTTTATCAACGGCATTATCAAGCGGAGTCCAACCCCAAACGTCTTGTGCATTTACGTCAATACCGGCTTCTATGAGCACGATGGCTGTGTCTCTGTGACCTTTAGAAGCGGCATAATGAAGCAATGTCCTTTCCTTATCATCTACAGTGCTTATATCTGCACCGGCCTTGATAAGTGCTGTAACTACATCCGTATGACCTTTATCAACCGCAATACCAATCGGAGTCCAGCCTCGAACATCTTGCGCATTTACGTCTGCCCCTGCATCTATAAGCCGGATGGTTGCATCTGCATGTCCATTTTGAGCAGCGATATGTAATTGTGTTTGATCTTTATTGTTTTTTACAACATTAATTTTATATAGTGTTTTATCAGTTTCTGATTCAAAAGAATTCTTGTTCAAGCCAAGATTTCCCAGGGTTTGGGTAAGGCGTTGGGTCTGATAATTTGTTGCCGATTTTTCTTTGTAAGGGTGGGCACATGTTGGGTATTTTAAGTCTAAAAAAGTTTTTAAATGATGTAATGCGGACAGATACCCGTTTGCACGTAAGTGGGGGTCTCCGGATCTATTTTTGCTTGTCAGGAAAATTTCAATTTTATCGCGTGCAACTATTAGAGATTCTTCGCTGGCAAAAATTGACCAAAAGTTAATGCCGACTGGGTTATTCAAAGCAAAGAAAGCATCGGAATAAACGGTATTAACTGTACTATCTGACCAATTAGGGTTGTTCTCAATTAAATACGCTGCGAACTCATCGCGAAGGTCTTTTAGTTGTTTTCCCGAAATATTTCCGTTCATATAGCAAAAGCCTCCCGGAGTATCTAAAACGGTTGTTATGTCGTTTTAAACCATTTACGATTAGCGGCACATATGAATTTTCAATTTTTTTGTTTTTCAAAGAAACGGTCTTTGCAACTTATGTCTATTTTGTCACAAAAGCGTATATTGATAAGTTTAAATTGGTAATTGGTTTTATATTTCCATGAACTATTGTATCTTATTATCGCAGTAATGGTTAACAATCTTTTCAGGCAAATCAGTTTTTTCGTCTTTAAATGACGTAAATCAGCTTCTGGAGCTTATCTAAGCTATATTTGCTTTTTTCTTGCAATTCAGATTGCTTATTTAAAAAATCCCCCAAAAAACAATTTCATGTATTTTCTTCCTCCCTCGTTTGTTATTTTCCTCCTACCTACGCACTATTAATAGTATCAGGCATGAAAGGAGGAAACCAAATGGCAAGTATCAATCCTATTTCCACGTCGATCCGAATGACCCTTAATTTGGGGATGGTTGATGGCGAAGCGGTCGAAAAGAGCGTCAGCATCAGCAATCTGGACAACGAAGTTACAGCAGAGAAGGTTGACGCTGTTGTAACCGCGCTGGAATCACTTCTCGAGTATCCGGTAATTGAAACAAAGCAGTATGAGACCGGTCTTCTCGTTGAGTAGGGCAGGGGAGGGGGGTCCCGCAGGGATCCGGATTTAGTTGCAGCAAAGAGATGATGAGAGGAAGGAGGGTGGTATTTTGAAGACTATCAAACTTAAGTTCCTTACTGATGCAGGAAAGGATTTCAACTTCAGTATGAATTACGCGGACCCCGCGCTTCTTGAGGAGGGCGGAGCTGCCCTGGTGCAGTCTGCAATGGATGCACTTATTATTCAGCAGCCGTTTGGAGTGACTTTGGCAACAAGCGATGGCGCAGAGATGATCGACCGTACGGTCGTAGAGGTGATATAACTCCCTGGGGCGCGCTGAAAAGCGCGCCTTTTCAATACTATTGGCAATATTCCCAAAATATTTACTAGTAAGACTTTTTATTTTTGACGAAAAAAGGAGGGCAAACAAAAAAATGGAAGAGTTTATGGCAAGCATGCTCCAGAACGGTTTTTCGGTCGCAGTGGCGTCTTATCTGCTGATAAGGATGGATCATAGGCTGGAGGAGCTGACGCGGGCAGTAGTCAGGCTTGGGAGCGTTATTGAGGGGAAAGGGGATTGACCGAAG
>Ga0334883_1002710_pt1 | contig 20962 bp, 17 predicted proteins | sample GraSluR1_MG_6_FD_207230 | JGI IMG/M metagenome (GOLD analysis project Ga0334883, IMG submission 207230) | Sludge microbial communities from methane-producing bioreactor in Wageningen University, Netherlands - Granular Sludge_09_05-R1 | ecosystem: Engineered > Bioreactor > Anaerobic >...
CGCTGCCCAATCGACTCGCACACCACAATAATTCACAACGAGCAAGCCCCATGCCGGCTTTGGTCGTGGATTGTGGAATAAACCACACTATTGCCGCCATCGCCTAGTCTTTGTTAAACCAGGCGATGGCCTCGGCCTCGGTCTTGAAAAAACCCGTCCGGTGGGACTGGCCCATCACCGCCATAATGATCTTGCCAACCATCCGCGCCGTCGCATTGGCGCCGACAAAGGCGTGCTTGTCGAACTTGATCTTCTGCCCACGCTCCTGAAGAACTGTTCGACACCCCTTATCGAGCTGACCCTTTTGTTGGGACAAGTCCGAAAGAATGAAGCGCTTCTCCAGGCTTTCCAAGAGGGCCTCGCAGCGATCGAGGTTCGCACCAATCGTATCTGGGGTCTCGCTCTCATCGAAAACGATACGCACTGCATTGATGGATTCGTCCAGAAACACCTTTTCGTTCCCCGACATGCTCTCCTCCTTGGCAATCATTCTCTTTAAAACAGAACACTTGTGTCAACGCCTGCTCAGCCGACCGCCGTCAGCGTTCTTGCGATAGGAGCGGCGCATACACTCGGCCAGGCCATCTCGCATCGTACGCAGGGTCATCAACGCCGACATGTCGACACCAAGCTCTACCATGGTCTGGGCCACGGCCGGTCTAATACCCGTCAAGATGCAGCTCGCACCTAGAAGCTGTACAGACAACACCACCTTGAGGAGATGATCCGCCGTCTTGGTATCCACCATCTCCACCCCTGTGATATCCAAAATCACGTAGTGCGCTTGCCGCAGCGTCACCTCTGTCAGCAAAGTCTCCATGATCTGCACGCTGCGCTCCGTGTCGACGACACCGATGATGGGCAGCGCCAGGACATCGTCCCAGAGTTGGAGAACGGGCGTGGAGAGATCCTGAATCGCTCGCCGCTGCGACTCAATGATCGCCAACTGCTCTTGAATGACCGCTAGCTTCTCCTCGAGTTCCCGGGCGCGCTTCTGGTTCGCCCGCACCTCAGCCCCAAGGTCAGCGATCAGGATGCTGACCCCCGTCTCTACCGCACAAAAGGGATCCGCATAGCCGTCATCAACCACGAGATTCGCATCGTAATTGCCGCCCACGACATCGGCAATCACGTCCTCAATAGCCTCTATCCTTTTCTCTAATTCGACAATGTCAACACCCATGGATGTGCCCTCGTGAATACAGGCTCAAACCCTAAGCCCAAAGAACCACACGTTCTCAAAGCCAAGTCTTCAGTGTCCTGATGGGGAAGTTCTGGCGCGCTGAGTCCATCCAGCACAACCACCGAGGAGAATCGCACAATCCACCCGACCCGGTCAATCTGCGAGCGTCATTCGTAGCTACACTCTCTGTCTGTCCACCCCAGAACCAGGCGTTAAGTTGCGTTATGCTTGCGTAATCACCGGACTTTTCCGACCCCAGCGGAAATGCGAATCGCAATTTCCCGCACATTCCTATTGAATCGCCATCACGTACGGCCTTTCTTCTGGACACGGTCGGCGAAATCACTATCCTGAGGCTGTCTTCATGACAGGTGCTTTGGAAATTTCTGCGTCACCTCTCAACAGTCGGCTCTCGGCATACGTGCAAGGAGACGCCAAAGGCGGAGTCCCAACCATGATCCACGCCGGTATTGTATGCATGGGCGCTTATCTCCCCGGAAGCATACTCCCCGAAGCCACGGCCCAACGCTTCGCGACTTACCTCCACGACCACACGCGACTGCACCCCGACTACACCGCTTCGCTCCAAGAAACGGGAGCCCTCCCGGGCACCATCGAAGACAACTTCCAGGGCTGGGTCAGCCAGCCCTGGTATGAGGCTTGGCTGCAAAAGCTGCCGCCAAAGAAGCGAGAGAACCCCTTTGGCGGGGCCGTCGAGCGAAGAAGAGTGCCCCTGGACCCAGACGCTAGGCGCAACTCAACCGTCCCCCATCCCATGCTCGCATCGGATGCTGAAACCATCGCTGGTGCCCTTGCCCTCCTTGATGCGCCCATACCAAGGGATGCCATTGACCTCGTCATCACCTCTTCACTGGTGCCTGACCGCCACGTCCCACTCAACGCTTCCTTGGTGCAGCACAAGCTCAAGCTCGACAACGCGGGCGCCTATAACATCGATACCTGCTGCTCGTCTTTCATGACCATGTTCGAGGTCGCGACGGCCTTGATTCGCAGCGGCGTGAAGAAGAACGTCCTCCTCGTTGCCAGCTCACTCGACTCCCTCATCACCGACAAATCTGACTACTACAGCCCAAACACGGGGGACGCCGCTGTCGCGGCCCTGGTCTCGGCGGTCGACGAAGGTGACGGCTACCTGGCCTCGCACGCCACCAGCCATGGCAATCGTCACGCCGCCATTGTCTTCAAACGTCGCCCCCCTACACTCCTCAGAACTACCACCCAGGGGCCCAATCACCATCAAGACTTCGTCACCTTCAACGACCTTGAGCTCTGCAAGGAGCTCGCTGTCAACGCACAGAGTGATGTGCGCCAGGTCGTCCACGGTGCCCTCGACCGAGCCAAGCTCACGGTCAAAGATGTGGATATCCTCATTACCCACCAGCCTGTGGCCTGGGCAGCCAACGCCTGGCGAGAAGATCTCGAGATTGCTGAGGACCGCTTCCACCAATCCTTCGAGTCCTACGGAAACATCGCCTGCTGCTCCGCACCCGTCAATCTCTTCGAGGCCATTCGCCTCGGGAAAGTCAAAGCACACGACATCTGTGTCATGGTCTCGCCCGGCGTTGGCGAGAATCACATTGCCGTCGCCCATCGCATCTCCCCCCTACTGATTGAATCCATGAAAACATGGCGATAGCACCGCTCCACCATCTCGCCTTCAAGGTCGAGTGTATTGATCGAGCCGTGGCCGCCCTCACGGCGATTGGGTGGCAGGCCGAGCGCATCGAAACCTATCCAGATCTCTCGCTGCGCATCGCCTTTGTCCCTTGTGGCGCTGTGGTCTTGGAGCTGCTCCAAGCCCTCGATCCAAGCTGCCCTGTCTCCTCGGATCCCCTAGGCTTTCACCACCTGGCGGTCTCGGCGCAGGCTGATGCGAGCCAAGCACCTCCGCCCGAGGGTCTCAGGCCCTTGGGCCCCGCCCGACAAGGTGCGCACGGCTTCCCCATCCGGTTTTTCGAGCTGCCCCTTGGCGCCAAGAATCCACTCCGCGTTGAGCAGGTCTACCACCTCATCCACGCGAAAGACAGCCCACCTCACCCAACGCTCTCAGCGTCCAGCTCAGGAGGCGCCCCGTGCCTAGACCCGTCAAAATCGCCGCAGTGAGCACCTTCTTCCCTGAAAAGACTCGTAGCAATCATGATTTTGACTTCGTCGCGGCAGGTGTCGATGCCCAGTGGCCGGAGAAGAACGGCCTGAAACTGCGGCACGTCGCGGCGGATCACCAAAACATCATCGATCTCGCCTTCGCTGCGGCTGACCGCGCCCTCAACCAGCAAAGCATCCCCCGCGCCGAGGTCGGTCTTCTCATCCTCGTCTCCAGCACCTTTCGCCAAGAACAACTGGTCCCCACGGGGGTCGTTGAGCTCCAGCAGAAGCTCGGCCTGACTCAGTGCATGAGCCTGTTCTTGACCGAAACCTGTTGCGGATCACTCATGGCCATGGAGGTCGCTGCTTCCGCCATCCTCAGCCATTGGACAGATCATGCCCTCATCGTGGCCGCAGAGACCTTCTCGAAGACCTTCAATCCTGACACCCCAATGACCTATCAGATCGGCATGAGCATGGGGGACGGGGCTGGCGCGATTCTCCTCTCCGCCCAAAGCCAAGGCGATGGGGCGCTCATCGCCTCCCACTTTGAGAGCAGCGCTGACTTCCGTTCTGGCCTCGCCGTGAAGCCGCACATCCACCATGGCAAGGGGTCTCAGCAAGCCACGCTTCGCTTCGGCTTTGGCAATGTACCCCCCTCTTACCAGGGACAGTTTCTCCACCCAGAGCAGGTCATCGCAGAGATCAAGCGTTTCACCATCTCGACCGTACCCGTAGCCATCGAAAAGATCATCCATAAGGCCGAGCTCACCACGGAGGACATTGACTTCTTTGTCCTCCACCAGCCCAACCGGCGATTCCTTGACGCCTGGCGAACCGCCGCCGAGATCCCACCCGAGAAGACCCTGGACACCCTCCATCGCTACGGCAACCTCTCTTCAGTCTCGGTCATCGCCAACCTCGAAGAGGCTGCCCTAACTGGGCGCCTCCAACAGGGAGATAAGGTACTCCTCGCCGCCGTCGGCGAGGGGGCAAACTGGGGAGCCATGCTCTGGTCATGGCATCTGGCAGCCCCCCTGCAACCCAGACCCCCGGCCACCGTCGAGAGCGCCCTGGTCACCATCGAGAACTACAGCATGCTTGAACTCTGGGAGAAGTTCATTATCCCCAACACCAAAGACGAAGTCCCGACGGACCAGATCTTCTGCGATTTCGTTCCTTCCATGGCGGTCTTTGAGCGGGTCCCGCTCCAAGACGCCTACGACTTTATCGCCAACACCTACAACATGAATCGCTGGACCCTGTCCATGCGTAGGCTCGAGGAGATTGAGCCCGGACTCTTTCAGGGGGACGAAGACGCCACCCCAACGGGCAAAATCTTCATCCGCGCCGAGCATGACCCGCAGAACCACCTCATCACCTGGCGCTGCGGTCATGAAAGCCCCCAGGACCTGTGGATCGTCTACAAAGGCTTCCTCGTCGACGCCATGCCAAGCCTCGGGCGACCTGGGACAGCCTTCTTCTGGACGAATTTCGTCCACCAGCGAGTCAAAGAGGATCCTCAGCTCCGCTTTGGCTTCAAATGCATGTATGCCGCCCATGCCCTCGAGATGGCCAACCTCAAAGCCATCCTCGAGCATGAATCCCCCCTCATCACCTGAAAACGGCGCCTCCCCCACAGAAGCCAAGGACCACCATGCCCCACAGAGTCGCTCTCATCACTGGCGCAGGACGCGGCATCGGACGATCCATCGCCATTTGTCTCGCTCGGCAGAACATCGCCATCGTCATCAACGGACGCAATGAGCGCCACCTCGACAGCGTCGCCGAGGAAATCCGTGCCCTTGACGTCCCGGTCGCCATCGTCGCAGCAGACCTCGCCGAGGCGTCCACTCCCCCAAAGCTCCTGCACCACTGCATCGAACGCTTTGGCCATCTCGACATTCTCGTCAATAACGCAGCCATCCCTGGCCCACAATGCCCACTTGAGCATTGCAAAACTGAGGACTGGGACCATGTCATGGCCATCAATCTGCGCGCACCTTTCCTCTGCGCAAAAGCCGCCATCCCCCAAATGCTCAAAAGGGGATTCGGCCGGATCATCAACCTCGTCTCGGGGGCTGGCATCCACCCTATGCCCAACAGCGGGCCTTACGGCGTCTCGAAGGCCGGCCTGATCATGCTCAGCCGCATTCTCTCAGCAGAGCACGCGGCGCAGGGCATCTCAGTCAACTGCATCGCACCTGGCCTCGTCATGACCCCCATGATCGAAGAAAATCTCGAGAAGGTATCCCAAGACAACAACCTCGACGCCCAGGCCTTCATTCAAGCCACCCTGAAGGCAACCCACTTCAATCACATCCAGCGCCCGACTCTCACCCAGGAAGTTGCGGCAACGGTAGCCTTCCTCGTCTCAGACCAAGCACCAGCCATTACGGGCGAGGTGATTAATCTCGGCGGCGGATGGGTCGCCGGTTAATAAAGCCTCGCCGCCCCTACCCGGCCACCTCAATCCATTCTCACTCGGAGAGCAAGCATGACGCCCCCCCTGGATACCGCGCCTACCCACCCCGATAACGACGCCACTGAGCTCGACTCGATTGACACCTTCGTCAACGTCCACATCGATCTGGTCGTCGACTTCCTCATGGACATGCGGAATGTCCGTGATTTCGCCTTCGGGAAAGAGGAGGATGTGCACTTCGATTTCCAGGGAAAATCCAAAATGCGGGTCTACAACCCACTCCTCAAGTCAGTGACCCAGTGCGAGAATCGGCTGATCCGCAGAGAGGACCTCGCTCTCGTTGAGCATCGCTCTTTCCTCGTCCAACAGGAGATCGGCTGGGAGGTCTTCCTTCTCGTCAAAGCTTGGGGCGAGCAACGCTCACATATCCTCTTTGGCTGGTACAACACACCAGGCATCAAGAAGTTCATGTGTGAAATGCATGGCTGGGAGAGCTTTGACCCTCTCTTTGTTCGCGAGCAGGTCGCTCGTAAAGAGCTGTCTATCATCAAAGCGCTCTTGGAGGCCAAGCCCTACCCCCAGCAGGCTTAACCTCCAATACCTGCGACCTCTCTAGTCGGGTTCAGGATAGTGACATTTGCGTGGGTTCTTCAGGTCGCATCCTGGGCGGCAGTACGGGCGTTTATGGCTGATGTACTCGCTTTCAGGGCAGGGTGTCAGCGGAGTCCCCTGCATATGGGTCCCCTGCCAATCCCAACCAGGGAAACCTTCGGGATCGTCCCCAGGCCACCACGCCACGAGATCGGGCGCCCCTGTCGCGCTCGACCTCACCCGCGCCAAGACGCAAGGAGGGAACTGGCCAACGGGCCACCCACAGGTGTTCTCGATGAGGTAGGAATCCAGGAAGATCCTGTCGCTAGGATCATAGCCCGGCACAGGCAACGCCTGAATGGCCCAGCGTGCAGTACACATCTCGCGATCATGGTGGCTCCCTTTGGGGCCACGCTTGTGGACGTAGATATGCTGGGTCATCTCGCCAGGAACACTATAGTCGGCCCGAACGACCAAGCCACAGTCGTCGCAGACCCCATAGCCCCCGTGCCAAAGAAAATCCTCGATATACGAGCCAAAGACCGCCATCTCGTCCAACAGCGTGGGAATAGGCGGCGTACCGCCTTCTCCCAAGGCGCTCCCCTCCGTCGCCATCTCTCCCCATTCGTCAGCCGAAGCGCAACCCACCGCCAACACCAACAAACAACCTACAATACTCAGTCGCCATCCCATGATTACTCCCTGTGGTAAGGGGCCCAATTGGCCATCTGCATGTGTCGTTATCATCTTAGTTAGATGAGACATTCCAGCAGCCTACACACTCGCCTCTCCACCTCCTTTGGCGAAACCTCGCCGCAAACATGCCTCTAACGACTCCGGTCTAGGATCACCAGCTTCAGATAGAACCAAATTCTTCGTGGACTACAACCAGCACGACTAGTCCTCTGCAGAATATAAAAGCCTTGAATACACGTCAAGTGCACCACCGCGCACTTTTCCGCATTTCGACTTGCGCAGCACCCTCTAACGCCCCCTCTCTTCCTCCAACAGAATGCCGATCGAGTCCCGAATGCGGGCCCACCAGAGCCACTATTGCTTTCCAGACCTCAATGGTGTAGCGACCTAAGGGTCGTCGTTCAACGACGCCTACCACCTCTCGCCCATAGGCTACCAACCACCATGACAACGAGCGACAAGAACCTCAGAAAAAATTTCGTCCTCGATACCAATGTCGTCTTGCACGATCCCAATGCCATCTACCGTTTTGGCAACAACAACGTCATCATCCCCATCTACGTCATCGAAGAAGTGGACACCTTCAAGAGACAGCTCAACGAGCTCGGGCGCTCGGCAAGACTCTTCAGCCGTTTCCTCGACGCTCACCGAGAACAGGGCAACCTCAGAGAAGGCGTCGCCATGGAAAATGGCGGTACGATACGCGTCATCTTCGCCCAAAAAATCCTGTCATCCGACATGGTCACCAAGGGCCATGAAGCCGACAACATGATTATGTCCGTGGCGCTTCAAGTCAGCCGTGAGGAACCCGATCGGCCCTGTATCTTCATCACCAAAGACACCAACCTCCGCATTCGTGCCGACGCCCTAGGCTTGCACACCGAAAACTACGAAGCAGACGGCGTCTCCATCGACGAGCTCTATCCAGGCGCAACAGAAATCGCTGTCCCAGGAAACCTCGTCGACAAACTCTACGAGCAGGGCGAACTCAACCTCGGCTTTGAAAAACACCCGACCGAGGTCGGCGCCTATACCTGCCCTGAGCTCAGCTACTTCAGCGGCGACGAACATCGACTCATCCGAGTCAATGAATACGTTCGCCTCCGCGATGAGCAGAGCGACAAGCACACCGTGCTCGCCCGATTCCTCCCCCAAAATGGACGCATTATCACCCTGCGCAAGCTCAACGAAAACACCTGGGGCATCAAGCCGCGCAATCGTGAGCAAAGTTTCGCCCTCGACTGCCTCCTCGACGACTCCATATCCCTCGTCACCCTTTTGGGCAAAGCCGGGACCGGCAAAACCCTCTTGGCCCTCGCCGCGGGCCTCTCCAAAGTCACGGATGATCAGTGCTACAGCAAGCTACTGGTTGCGCGCCCCATCTTCCCTCTCGGCAAAGACATCGGTTACCTCCCAGGGGGCATCGAAGAGAAGCTTAACCCCTGGATGCAGCCCATCTTCGACAACATCGAGTTCCTCTTGGGCTTCTCCCAAGCGGACAAGCGCTCCGGTCGCTCCTACCGTGATCTCATCGACTATGGCGCCCTCCAAATCGAGGCCCTCACCTACATCCGAGGACGCTCCATCCCCAAACAGTTCATCATCATCGACGAAGCGCAAAACCTCACCCCACACGAAGTCAAGACCATCGTCACCCGCGTCGGTGACAAAACCAAAGTGGTCTTCACCGGCGACCCCTACCAAATCGACAACCCCTACGTCGACTCTGAGTCGAATGGACTGACCTACCTCATCAACAAGTTCAAAGGTCAAGAGATCGCCGCCACCGTCACCCTGCAGAAAGGGGAGCGCTCCAAGCTCGCCGAGCTCGCCGCCAACCTCCTCTGACGCGACTTACGCCTGCCCGCTGCGCAGAAAGGCTTCGCGATCCGTCGCCAGCCGCAGGCGCTCCGTCAGCACCTGCATCACCGCGAGGCCAATGGTGCCTTGACTGCGGACGATGTGGCGGAAGCTCTCCGCTGTCAGCACCAGGCAGCGGACCATCCCGTGCGCCACGGCACTCGCGCTGCGCGGGGCTTGATCCAACACCGCGATCTCACCAAAACAGTCACGTGGACCCAGGCGCGTCAACACTGACCAGTCGCGCACGATTTCCACCGCACCTTCCATGACGACATACAAAGCATCGCCAACGGCTCCCTGGGCAAAGATCACCGATGCCGGCGCATAATCTCGCGGCTCACAGGCCTCGGCGATGGGCAGTAAATCCTGACTGGCCACCTGCGAAAAGAGAGGCACCGCCTTGAGAAAGGCGATCTTGGCAAAGAGCGGCGCCATCGCCGTTGGGGCGCGGTCCGGTTCAATGAGTAGATCCGTGCCACAAAACGAAACCACCGCCTCCAACCAAGGATCACCACTGCCCCACACTGCACCGGGCAACGCGTCGCGGTTGCGCTGCCGAGCCGCCTGCACTACCTCGGCCAAGCCCATCTCCGCCAGCTTGCTCAAAATCGCCATGCCCTGCTCGCGGATGGCCTCCGAGGGCGGAACTCGGCCCGGGTAGAGGTGAGAAAACACGTTCCAATAGGTCACCCCCAGAGCACTGCGCAACCCAGCATGGTCCGCAACCGCCTTGAGCCCCTGGGCCAGTATGTTCACCCCTTCCCAGTAGCCAAAGACCAAATCGTCACGCAATGACTCTAGTGACTCCTGTAGCTGCAGCCGCAAGCGCTCGTCAGCGACCTGCTGGAGGAGCTGCTCCTGCAGGCCGTCGACCTCCCCCTCCAAGAATCTCAGCTTCTCCCGCACCACTCCCAATCGCCCCATCGCATCGCGAGCCACATCGGCACGGCGCTGTTGCTCCCGGGTTCCCTCCAAATAGGCCTCGACATCGAGCAGCATCTCCCGCACCGAGGCGTAGCGATCCACCTTGTCCTTCTCCAGGGCACGCAGGCACACCCTCTCCAGATCTCGGGGTATCATGCGCTCTGGAGCCCGCTCGCTTGGCGCTTCCACCGGATCCCCCACCAACTGCAACATGGTCTCTTCACTGGTCGCACCACTGAAGGGAACGCTGAGAGTCAGAAGCTCATAGAGGATCACCCCCAGCGACCACACGTCGGCCTGCTCATCCAAGTTGGCCGATGTGCCTGTCGCCTGCTCAGGTGGCATGTAGGCTGGTGTCCCTGACAGCAGTAAAGCACGCGCCTGCCCCTTGCCGCGCTCACCCATTACCCGAGCCAAACCCCAATCCACCACCACCACCTCACCATACTCTCCGACGAGCACGTTAGCGGGCTTCAAATCGCAGTGAACCACCCCGCGTTCGTGCGCATAGACCATGGCCTGGCAGATCTGAACGAAATAACCCAACAAACGATACAGGCCCATCCGCCGCAACGTCAGGTCATCACCTTCGCGCAACAACCGCAAGATCTGGCTCAGAGGCCGCCCGCGCAAACGCCGCATCGTATAGTAGGGCCCCAGCACAGGGCTGTAGCTCAAGGTATAAACGGGAACGATATTGGGGTGCTCCAGGCCTCCCGTGATAATGGCCTCCTCGACGAAGGCCTGAAGCTGGATGGGATCGGCGAGGGACTCAGGCCGCAACACCTTCAACGCCACGCTGCGCCGCAGATCTCGGTCCACCCCTAAGAGAACACGCCCCACGCCACCTGCCCCCAACTCTCCGCCAATCGCGTGAAAATGATCGCCAGGACCATCGAGGGGAGGTGCATCGTCAGTCAATCCAGGCGCCAAGTGAGAGCGCAAACCACGCGACTGACAGTAACTGGTGATGGGCGTGCTTCCAAACTGAGACGCCCCCTGCGCCAGCCCGTTCACTGCTGGCGTCGCACCTGTCGTCATGCGTGACACACGCTTGCCGAAGGTCGCAATCGAACTCTTCACCCCGACCCCGCCCCAGACCTCATCGGCGCTGACGACCCCCACCCGGCTCGTCTGCCGATCCGCTTCCTCTCCACCCGAAGGCACCATGTTCAAACGTTCGAGCACTCCCGGCACCGAAACCTGTACCGTCCGCTGCTCATCCTGGAGGTAGCCCAGTTCAACCGCCAACGCCACCACACTCGGCTGAGGGCGACCTTCGGCGCTACGTGAACCCCACTGCACCAACAATTGGCACAGCGCCTCCAAGTCGAGCTGCCCACTGTGGTAGAGTTCGAGCGCCGCCTGAATCTCTGCGGCCTGCATCTCCATGCCTCACCTCACCATCGCCAACGCCACCCCAAAGAGCCCAGAACGGCCTGCACCAGGCGTTCAAAGCTCTCTTTGCAGCGCCGCACCATACGCGCCCCGCAGGCGCGGGTTTCCAAGCACCATATAGGCTTCTTCCACCAAGTGGAGCCCTTCAAACACCAAGTCCCGCTCCATACCCAGGACCTCACCCACACCATGCAAAAAGGACAAGTGCTGCGCAAACGCTTCCGCAACGACAACAAGTGTCGCGTCCTGACCAATACCCAACACCGAAAAGTAATCGCCCCGACGAGCCTGCTGCAGCCACGCGTGAAAACGCGTCACTTGCTCTGCAACGCCAACCGCACCCCATGCCCTCGCCTCCTTCCTCTGCAGCGCAAAGCCCTCTCCCCCCTGCGCCAACTCGGCCACTACGGGCACCTCCAAAATGTCCAAAAGCCGCTGCACCACCTCATCGGGGCCAAGGTCGGGCAACCACACGTCCGCGCCCGCCTCTATCGCCTCAGCCTCACTCTCCACCAAGCTGCCACCTCGTGACACCAGGGCGAGCACTGGACACGAAGCCTGCAAACGCTTGCGCAGCGCCCGGCACAACAACACTGCCTCCTCTTCCTCAGCCCCGAGAAACAACACCAACACCGCCGGACGCCAACTGCGGACCGCACCAAAGGCGGCAACCACATCCGCCACCACCATCAGCTCGGCATCATGCGCTGCCGCAGCCAAGCGAAAAGCCGCTGCGTCTGCCTCGCCATTGAGCAACACCAGCATCCGAAACGACACGCCAAACCTCTCCTCAGGAAAGCTGATCAAAGGACTTGAACTTCATCGAAAAAGCACCCCTGCCATGCGTCATCGAGCGCAGACGCATCGCGTAGCCAAACATGTTCCGCAAGGGAACCACCCCATGCACCACCGTGCGCAAATTCGACGTATCAACCGCCTCCACCACTCCCCGGCGCGAAGCAAAATCTGAGATGATGTCACCGATATGCTCTTCAGCAACCACCACATCTACCGTCATCAAGGGCTCGAGAACGACTGGCCCAGCTTGGCGATAAGCATTCCGCACCGCCTCACCTGCCGCCACGCGCGTCGCAATCGCCGAACAGCCGCCTTTGGCATCCACACCGATGGCTCGCACCACCACCTCAACGTCGGTCATCTCCTCACCGCCTGGACCAAAAAGCATCCCATCCCGCACCCCCTCGAGAGCCGCGTCAATCACCTCCGGCTTGACAAATGGCTGACTCGAAACCAGGTCCACTTCACAGTGGTTGCCTGCCCCACGTCCCCGCGGGCGTACCACCACCTCAACCTCGCCATAGAGACGCTCCGCATCGACCTCCCGCGAAAACGTCCCCCGGCCCGTCGCCGACTGCGTCACCGTCTCGCGGCACACCACGTTGGGGTTGCCCCGACGAACCGCAACCCCAAAATCCAACTGAAGCCGATCACACACGATCTCCAGATGCAGCTCCCCCATCCCCCGCATCAAGAGCTCACCCGTCTCACTATCCTCCTCCACGACCAACGTCGGATCCTCCTCAGTCAAGGTCGCCAAGGCCTCAGTCAACTTCTCTCTCTCCCGAACGGTCTCTGGCTCGATGGCCACAGAAATGACAGGCGCCCGCGCTTCTATACGCTCCAGAATGATCGGAGCATCCACTGCACAGATCGTGTCACCCGTCACCATCGCCCGCGCCTTGACCATTGCCACAATCTCGCCGGCGCGGGCGACCGTGATCCGTTCGCTGCGGTTGGCGTGCATGCGGAACAAGTTCTTCACCCTGAAGCTCTGATTCTGGGTCGCGTTCAGGACCGACTCACCATCGCGCATCTCGCCTGAGTAAATACGGAAAAACACCAACTTACGACCATCGAGCACCTGGATCTTGAAGGCCAACGCAGCCAACGCGCTCTCCACGGAGCGCTCCCGGACCACCTCCGCACCAGTAAAATCATGCCCGCGCAGCGGGGGAAGGTCATCCGGCGCTGGCAAATAGTCCACCACCGCATCGATCAGCGGCTGAATGCCCTTGTTGCGCAGGCCCGATCCACACAAAAAAGGGACCGCTTGTAAAGCGATGGTCGCCCGGCGCAGCGCAGCCTTGAGGACCGACGTCGACAACGGCAGGGCCTCCAAGTAGGCCAACGCCACCTCATCGTCCACATCGGCCAATGCCTCGATCATCCGCTCCCGCGCCGCGCTTGCTTCACCTTGTAACGCCTCGGGAATCTCACCCCGCACGATCGTGGCCCCTTGATCCTTCTCTTCGAAATACAGCGCCTCCATCTCCATCAGATCTACGACGCCGGCAAAATGCTGCTCACTGCCAATGGGAAGCTGAACGGCAATGGGGTGAGCCCCCAGAAGCGTGCGCACATCGTCCAGGCAGCGATCGAAACTCGCCCCCACACGATCCATCTTGTTGGCAAAACCCAAACGAGGCACGCGATGACGATCCGCCTGGTACCATACCGTCTCGCTCTGCGGTTCTACCCCTGAGACGGCATCGAACACAGCCACCACGCCATCGAGGACACGCAGGCTGCGCTCCACTTCCACGGTGAAATCCACGTGTCCAGGCGTGTCGATCAAGTAAATCTCATGGTTCTTCCACTGGACCTGGCTCACGGCGCTCGAAATGGTGATGCCGCGCTCACGCTCCTGCGCCATCCAATCCATCGTCGCCAGGCCGTCGTGGACCTCGGCCATGCGATGCGTTCGCCCTGAATAAAAGAGAATCCGTTCACTAACGGTGGTCTTACCCGCATCGATATGGGCCATGATCCCAATATTGCGGCTGCGCTGCAGCGTTGTCCGACGTACGGCCATCAATCAACCTCAACCGCGCCTACCAAAACGGCGCATCCCATCACTGTGTCACAAACCAAAATCGGCGCCCGGAAAATCCGCCCGCAGACGCCATTCCATCCCCGCAGACACATTCGCCACGACCTGGTGCACCCGGGCACCCTCACGCACCATCACCTGATGCTCTCCGGCATACACTTCCACAGACTGCGCCCCAGGACCCAGCCAACTCCCATTCAACCCCACCTCAGCTTCGGGCCACACATCCACCACGATGCGCCCCCTGGGGATCTCAACCAACCAGTGATCCCCCCCCAAGCCTGCCACCTCCACCGCGTAGGCGTAATCGATACCCTCGGCCGCGTCGCGGAACTCCAACCAGCGCACACCTGGCCCCAGGGGCACACCCACCAACGGACTGCGGCCCAAGTGGCGCCCACCAACCCACACCGAAGCACTGGGAGCGCTCAACACCTCGACCGCCACCTCTCCATCTTCGCGGACTTCACCTCCTACCAGCTCGGGAGACCACTGCTGCACCCCTTCCCCTTGCAACCACAAAGTCTCCTCTCGCGCCACCCCGTCTGCCCCCACGACGCGAACGGCGTAAGAGGTCTCGGAACGCAGTCGCAAAGGCGGCAACGGCGTCTGCCCGACCCAAACGCCATCCACGAACGCCTGCGCCCCACGTGGCCATGAATCCACCACGAGCGTCCCTGCGCTCGCGCCATGCAGGGGCTCCAGGGCCAACTCCAACTCCAAAGTCGAGCTGTCTTCCAGCGTCAAAGGGAACACCAAGGAAACGTGCTCACCCAGCTCCAACACCAAAACGTGCGCAACGCCAACGCTAAGCCCCGGAAGCACTAACGGAGTCCCACCCGCCACAGCTAAGCCATCCACATGAAGCCGAGCCCCAGGCGGCCGCGTCAACACCCGCACTTCTGCTGTCGGCAAGCCAACAATCTCCTCACTGCGACGCAACTGACCGTGCAACGACAGCACCGCTTGCCCATCGGCCAACACCACATCGCGCAAAAATGGCTCAAAGCCACGCACCTTGAGCGCCACAGTCTGGGGCTCTTGCCATGGCACCACGATCTCCGCGGGCGTTCGCCGACCCGTCCACGCGTCATTCACCCAAATCTCCGCCCCCGATGGGGTGGAACTCAGCCGCAATACACCTACGTCTCCTTGCACCACCTCCGCAACCTGCGTCTCCGCAACCTTCCCCTCGCGCGGACGCCGCAAATCACTCGACATCAACAAAAACACGATGCTCGCCACCCCCAAACCCACCGCCAAAATGGCCACGGCCGCCAACACATGGTTGATGCGCTTGGCCCTATAATACTGAGCCACGTCCACCGCGCTCGAAGCCTCTTCGTGCGCCAACTCCACCATGGCCAACCGTTTGGGCCCAGAACGCTCCTCAGGAGGCGATGGATAAGGCGCAACCTCTTCCCGTACCTCCTCGAAAGACGCCACCTCTGCGGGCGACGACTCCCACGCCCCATCCACACCATCGTCCGCATCACTGATCACCGGCATGACATCAGACACCAAAGGCTCCTCAAAGCCATCCTCTGCTGACGCAAGCCCCGCCAAGGGATCCATCCGCCCAAAGCGCCTCTCCACCGCGGACACCGCCGCACGACAAAACTGACGCTGCGCCCTCACTTCCTCAGTGAAAAGCTTCGCCACGTAGGCCCCAACCAGGTGGGTCGTCGGCTTGGAACCGCTGATCTTCAAAAACTTCCGCAGATCTTCACACAGCGCCAAGGCGCTCTCGTAGCGCTGCGTCCGATCTCGCGCCAACGCCTTCAGAACCACCCGCTCTAAAAAGCGCGGGTAGCGCTCCAACACCTCACTCGGAGCTACCAAAGGCTCTTCGGTTATCGCCCGCAATGTCTGAATCTGATTCTCCCGTTTGAAAAGACGCTGACCCGTCGTCAACTCGTACAGGATGATCCCCAACGAAAACACATCGCTGCGCCAATCAACCTCCTCCCCACGACACTGCTCCGGGCTCATATAGGCATACTTGCCCGCAAGCATGCCTTTGTGCGGATCGTCATCACGGTCTTGTGACAAACGAGCGATGCCAAAGTCAAAGAGCTTGCACACCCCATCAAAACCCACGAACAAATTCTGCGGGCTGACATCCAGGTGAACCACACCCAGCTCCTCACCTTCACTATTGCGCAAACCATGCAGGTAGTAGAGCGCCTCACAGGCATCGATGCAGATCTTGATCGCGTAGTCCTGGGGCAGCGGCAGGGCCAGCTCAGCACCCCGCTCCGCCATCTCTGCCACCGTCACCCCTTGCATGTACTCCATGACCATGTAGTGCACGCCGTCCTGAATATCGCAGTCGAAAGTCTGGACCAGGTTGGGGTGACTCAAGCGGCCGCTAAGCTCCGCCTCACGATAAAAAAGACGGACGAAGTCCGCAGAATCATTACAGTGTGCCAAGATACACTTGACCACCACAAACTTCTCGAAAGGGCCAGGACCCAGCTTCAGCGCAAGAAAGATCTCTGCCATGCCACCCACAGCAATGCGCTTGAGCAACACATAACGACCAAACTTGCGATTCAAAAACACCGTAGAGACCTTCGCGCCAACAAAGCGCCGTACTGCGTTTAACCCCGCCCAAAAAACCGGGGCCGAAGAGCGCCCCCCCCTATTCCTCTTCGAAGAAGTTGTCCAGGAACACGCCTAATCCATCCAAATCCATGGTCTTACTAAAATACCCATGCAGATCGTGCTCGACGCAAAAAGCCTGCAACGTCGCCGCATCCCGGTTGCCAATCGCCACCACCACCATGTCCTCGAACTTGGGCGCCGAGGCCACCGTAGCCAACACCTCAGGAGCATCCAGACGCGGCGTCCACGGGTCAATCAGCAACACATCGGGGTTCTCATAGTCGATCTTCGCCAACACCCCATGCGGCGACGTCAGACGCACGACCTCGTAACCGCGCCCATGGAGCACCTTCTCGATCTTCATCACGTCCAGAAGACTACTGTCTATGACCAATACCTTGACTTTACTCAACATAGCCTCCTTCAAAGGACAGCGCTCAGCCTCCCTGAGTCCCACCCGCCACACGCAACCCATGCACCCTGGTATACGAGACCACAGGCTCCCACAAACCTTTATAACATCGTCCGAAGCGCCACTGAACGCAAGAGATCGACCTTGCCCCTAGCGTTCAACGTCGCCCACCGGAAACCATCCACCCCGACGCCGCCAAAGACACTTGCGCATTCTTTCGTTCCCTCCACAATGACCCACGAACGTTCCGCCTACGGAGAGGCCCATGAAACAACCAACTAGAAGCGCAAAGGAACACAAATGGCGGCTCGTGCCTCGAGTTCAGGACATCGCCTTCTTCCAGTCCGTCATGACCTCCAGGAAGAGGCTCCTCAGCGTCACCTTCCTTATCACCTGCGCTGAGCTGCTCATCCTCTTCATCGCCAGTCGCTGGATGCGCGAGACCAGTGGCACCCCGGTACTCAACATCTTCATCATCGCCACCATCCTCGCCGGAATGGTCGTGGCCGCCTATTTCCTCGCCCTCACCATGGGCGACCTCTTCTTCCCAGGACGCTGGCGAGAGCGCATCCTGCAAGGGGAGCGCTTCGTACCGAGAGACTGGGAGGAGGAGGAAGCCGCTGTCAAAGAATACAATGCCCCCTTCCTCCTCATCTGGCTCCTCTCCCTACTCGCCCTCGCAGGCGTGGGACACGTCATTACCAGTGGATTTCTCAACTACTACCAAAACCTCGGCTTCGCCCTCGCCCTGATGCGCAGCGAGGACCCCAACGACCAACTCCTCGGCCTCGAAGAGATCGCCAACCCCATCCGCGAGGCACAATGGCAAGATGAGAGGCTACACGAGCAAGTACGCATCATACTTGAAGAAAGCAACCCCGAGGTGCTCGCCAAGGCCGCCTACGTCGCCGGACGACTCGGCGTGGTCCGCGCCGCAGACACCTTGCTCAGGCACTTCCGCGAACACGACGACCCAAACGTTCGCGCTGAAGCCGCCACCGCCCTCGGTCGCATGAAATGGGAGCCCGCCCTCGCCTACCTCAGCAGCCACCTCGCGAAAAGCACCAGCGAAGAAGAGCAACTCGGGATCATCAACGGCATCGCCCTCATGAAAGACCGACGCGCTGGACCAGCCGTCGCAAGGCTCCTCGAAAGCTGTGACCCTAGCCCAGAGAGCCTGCGTCCCAAGGTCGTGCAGCACGCCCTCTGGGCCCTCGCGCAGATGGACTTTCCCGGCGGCAGAAACGCCGCCAAAGCCTTTCTTCTACCTGACTCATGCGCCAGAGACCTCAGCGAACGCTGCGCCGCCGCTGAAAGCCTCCGCGTCATCGCCAACAACGAAGACATCGCCTTTCTCCAAAGCGCCTTCGCCAAAGCCAAGCCCGATGAAGAGTGTGCATACTTCATGTGGCGCTACCACGAAGAAAAGTCCATCGAGCTCGTCGAGAAAGAGCCCCTCCGCGCCAAGATCCTCCGCGCCGTCGGCAACCGCAAGAACCCAAACACCTACGAATGGATATGGAGCGTCGGCGCCAACGAGGAGGAGCACCACCGCACCAGAAAGGTCGCCGAAATCTACACCCGCGAGATGCTTAAACTCTTCGAGCAGGCACAGCCTTGAACCCCAGCCAACTCAAGACATTCCCAACAACGAAAGCGCGACGCCTGCACCCAAGGCGCTCCCCAGGGGGATGGTCAGGTTGTCGTCGACGGGACCACTGAAAAGCTCAGCGCAAGCCCCACATAGCGCCGCTACCACAGCCGTCAGAGCCGCAGCTCCAAGCCCCAGCTCCGGATAGTAGAGCTGCATCATCCCAAAGGACACAGCCCCGCCAGCCAGCACAAAAGCAATGAAGCCCTCTAAGGTCCGGCTGGAACGCAGATAGGTCCGGCCAAAACGGCGGCCCACCACCCCGGCCGCGGGATCGCCAAAAGCCAGAACCAAGACGCCAAGGGACGCCATCAAAGGACTCGTGAAAGACAACACCAACAAGGCGCTGCCATACCACGTCGCCGAATTGATACGATAGTGCTCGTGGGGATGGGCGATGGGCGCAAAGACTTTCATGTAAAATCGAGTCACGACGGGGTAGCGCACTCGCAGCAACTCCATCCCCCAGCACCACACGGCGAATGCCACCGCACCCACCTTCAGAGCACCTGGACCCAACACATGCTGAACAAGCACGAAACAGAACACACCCGACAAAACATGAAAAGCGTTGCGACGATAATTCGTGGGCCGCAACGACGGCGCCACCACCGAAAAATGCGCCAAGTTCGCCGCAATCCAGCCATAGACCGGCTGCGCCTTCAACCGCAGACGATGCCACTCCCCAGCACCCGCACCCACGGCCGGACGGCAGGACTCCAACAACACCGCCATCGACTGCCAGGCCTTGTACAAACCAAGCGCTCGCGCTTCCGTAGGACGCTCGAACCCATTGAGAATCCGCTGTACACCCGCATAGATGGCCTCGAAGCGTGCCCGCGCACTCTCCTCCATCCCACGCCGCCATCGCGCTGGATCGATACTGCGTAAAAGCGCATGAATCTCCAGCACTAAAGCACTGCTCTCGCCTTGCAGAGTCTGCGTCATATCTTTTCCAACATCAGCCCGCGGTCAACGCCAGGCCCCCAATGCCACTGACTGACCAGCAAACGTCTAGACGCACAAAGCGACGCTACGCAACGACCACTCCGCAACGACCCCTGCTCACATCTACGCCTAGCATCGAAAAAGGCGACGAGCGGATTCGAACCGCTGTACAAGGCTTTGCAGGCCTCTGCCTAGCCACTCGGCCACGTCGCCAAAGAACCAACGCGGTTTTATCGACTTCCCTAGAGCCTGTCAACCCATTTCGCCCTCCTCACTGACGCCCTCCAATCTTCGCCTTAGCCGCGGGTTGGCGTTAGCCTCAGCGCATCACCGCGCCCCTGCGCGGACCCCAAAACCTCCTACCCCAAGGGACCATGGCAAAAGCTCCCACTCAGAAACCCGGACGGCAGCCTGCAAAACAGCGACGCCCCAGAAGCAACGCCCCAAAACCATTCAAAAAACGGCGCCTGCTCTGGCTGGTTGGCTTCGCAGCCTTGGCCCTGCTCCTCTTCGTAGCCCTCGACCTGCACACCATCGACGGGCTAGCCATGAGCCCCTCACTGGGGCTCGGCGATGTCGTCGTGGTCGACCGCGTCCAAGCCGAATTCGGCCAAATCAGCCATGATGACATCGTCATCGTGCGCAGCCCCCATGACCGAGAACAGACCCTCACCCTGCGCGTCTTGGCCACCGAAAACCACAGCGTCCGCATCAGCGGCAACCAAGCCGTGCTGACCTCCACCACCCCCGTCGACCTCTCCGCGCCACCCCTCCTCGCCGCCCTCGATAGCCCAGATGCCGCCCTCCCCCAACCTGGCCAACGCACCCTGTCACGCCAACGGCCACACAGCCATCCCCAAGACCACCTGCTCATCGTCCCCCATGGCCACGTCTTCCTCATTGGCGACAATCGACAACAAGCCTACGACAGCCGCACCTTCGGACCCCTCCCTCTGGCCGACATCATGGGCAAAGTCGTCTTCGTCATCCGCTACAACCGGCCCAACGGCGGATGGCTGGGGCAATGGTTCGGGCTGCCTTGACCTACAGCACGTAACGGCTCAGGTCTTGGTCCTCCACCACGCCCTCGAGCTTCGACCGCACGTAATCCCCATCGATGTGTACCTCTTGCGCCGCCATCTCGGGCGCATCAAAGCTTATCTCATCGAAAAGAAGCTCCATCACCGTATGCAAACGCCGCGCGCCAATGTTCTGCATTTGCGCGTTGGCACGACACGCCAGACGCGCCATCTCGGCGATCGCATCGGCCGTAAACACCAACTTCACCCCTTCTGTCTCCATGAGCG
>Ga0334883_1002714_pt1 | contig 20946 bp, 12 predicted proteins | sample GraSluR1_MG_6_FD_207230 | JGI IMG/M metagenome (GOLD analysis project Ga0334883, IMG submission 207230) | Sludge microbial communities from methane-producing bioreactor in Wageningen University, Netherlands - Granular Sludge_09_05-R1 | ecosystem: Engineered > Bioreactor > Anaerobic >...
CCGGCGTGTGGACATAGAGGATCTCCGACAAGACCTGGGTGCGCGTCGCATTCGGCGCCTGCGGTACCGTCCAGACCCGTCCGTCGAACCCGCCGGCATCGGAGATGGTCCCCTCGAACAGGATCAGGCTTCCGTCCGGCGACCAGGTCTGCGACCGCGTCCTGCCCGGGGAGACCGCGGTCAGTTGGCCACCCTGGAGAACCGAGAGACCGTACTGCGGGTGCGAGAACACTATCTTGTCGGTGCCCGGGGCCCAGCACCAGTGCGGGCCCGACTGATCGGATTGCGAGGGCTCGACTGCCTGAGTGATCCCTGTTCCATCGCTGTTCATGGTGAACAGGCAGAGCGAGTTCGTCACCTCATGCTTCCTCGTGAAGGCGATCTGCTGACCGTCGCCGCTCCAGCAGGGGGCATAGCCTGCTTGCCGGTCACTCAGGCCGGTCAGTTGCGTGACGCCGGTCCCATTCGTGTACATGATGAAGACCTGGTTGACGCTGCTCTTGGTCACGGGGTCATAGACCGGTCGGTCAAAGGCGATCATCTCCGGTGTGGGGACCGGGGCCGGTGGTGGCGGGGTCGGCTTCGCCGCCGCGCCAACGCTCGCGTCACCTGCTCCGCCCGAGCCCCCACATCCGTGCAGCCCCGCGACCAGAACCAGTGCAACCAATGCCGCCGGCAGCCATGCGATCCTGCTCATTGCTCTCGACCTCCTGGTTTTGAGCTACTCACCTTGCCCGCCCCGTCGCTGAAGCGGCGCATGGCGCGGGCCAAGTTCCCGCAGGACTGAGGTCCCCCCATTGCCAGGACGGCGGAGGAGCCCACTCGGGGCCTCCGAAGCCTCCCCAGGTCACCTGGGGGACGAGGTTGGGGACGTCCTGCCCACGCCGGCGGAACCGCGGCGCCGGAACCCGCCTCAAGCGTCGGCAGGTGCGCCCGTGTCGGCGTGTTGCTCCGGCTCTGCGGACAAAGGCGACCGGGGCATCACCGGACGGCGCCGCAAGACCTCCGTGCTCCGAAGCCGTTGGGGGCCGCCCGGCACCCCGGCGTGGGTCGGGCCCTGCGGGTGTCACCGGCATCTGCCGCGTCCGGTCCGCGCGCGCCCCGCGTCTGCGGCCCCCAGTCCGGCTCCTGACCCTCCCCGATGTCCTGCTCCTCCCCGGTGGCTGTGTCCAGCACTATCAGGTGCGGCGGCCTGCCCGTGCCGTCGGCGGCCCCCCGGCTGAACACGATGCGAGCGCCGTCCGGGGACCACGAGGGGTGACGGTCCTCAACCCTGGGGTCGCCGGTGAGCTGCCGGGGCGGGCCGTCCACTTCGCCACCCTCACACACGGCGATCACCCACAGCAGGCCGCCGTGGGAGTACGCGATCCGGCGGTTGTCGGGGCCCCAGTCCGGGTCCAGCCCCGGAGTCAGGAACCGCGCCGGCCCGCCCTCCGCAGGCAGGATGTACAGCCCCGCGGGGTGGCCCAGGGCTCTTTGGAACGCCAATCGGCGCCCGTCGGGCGACCACGACGGGGCGCCGTCGAGCCCGGGGCCGGCCGTCAGCGGGCGCACCACGCCGGAGGCCACGTGGAGGCGTCGGAGGTGGTCGGCGCCGTGCCGGTTGCTGTGTACGAAGGCGATGTGGGCACCGTCGGGGGACCAGACGGGGGAGTCTTCATCGGCGTCTGAGGACGCCGTCGGCCTGCGGGGCGGCAGGCCGCTGAGGTCAACCACGAACAGGGCGCCGTAGTCGCCCACCATGCCGACGCAGCACAGCTCCCGCCCGTTGGGAGACCATGCCGGGCCCCACGCCCCGCGACTGCCGGGGCCAAGGTCCAACCGCCGCACAGCGGCGCCCTCGGGGTCTGTGAGGAACACGGCACCGCCATCGGTACCGGAACAACGGACGAAGGCAATGCAGTTGCCCTCGGAGGGTACCGGCTCGCGGTGCTGCTGTGCCATTGAGTGGCGTCCCGTCGCGCTCACGCCCACACCCGCTCTCCCGTCTGCACACCGAGGGCGCCCTCGGGCCATCTCGGTCGTGCCGGGCTGCCTCCGTCGCCGAAATCGGCAGGGACTTTCGTCTTACTTATGGAATCATACGTCACCAATCTCCCCAAGGAGCCAATGTGCAGGATTCTCTGCACACTTTGTCCCGGGCGGTGATTCTGAAGTGATCGGCGGTGGCAATGATGACTTCGTTGTGGGCGTGACGGGGAACGGCAACCAACTCGATCTCGGTGTCGAGGATCAGGCTGTATCGCCGTGCTTGGCAATGCATGGGCGGGGATCTCCGCAGACCTTTGGGCGAGGTGGTGGGGCCGGTGCAGCCGGCACTTGCGATGGGGATGTTCCTGCGTGTGTGGTGTGCACAGTGGGGCTGCCTGAGTCGGGCGCAACTGGCGAACGCGATCCAGTCGCACCTGACGGGCCGCGAGCGGGTGACGGCGGGGGTGATCCGCTGGTGGGAAGCGGGGCAGGCGGCGACGGCACGGCAGACCGCCCGCCACTGCGAGACGGCCGTTCGTCTCGGTGCCGGGAGCGCCCCGTTGGCGGGCGGCAGGCACAGAACGAGGTTCCGAGGGAGCCGCGGCAGGAATTGCGGACTACAGGTGGAAGATGTGAGGGAAGAAGCCCGCTGGATTTCATTAGCCAAATAGGTGTTCGTAGTGTATCGTTTTGGATATGATCGCGGCGCGCGAGATACGCATTTCGCCATATTGGCGGTTACCGCCATCCTCCAAGTCACGCTTCTGACCGCCCGGCGGCCGCGGCTCTGCTGAATGCCGCTTAGCATCCGAGCGCGGCCGATGCGGCTGATGCCGGCCGGGTGGGATCAGGAGCGGCGGCAACGGTGGGCTTAGGACCGGCCCGAGAGAGACGGCACCGACCGGGACAAAGTGTGCAGAAAAACCTGCACACTGGCTTATTACAGCCTTCTCCTGACTATAATTCCATAGGGACGACGAAACTGCCTGTTGGTTTCGGCGGAGGAGGCGGCCCGGCACGACCGAGTTGGCAGACGGGAGAGCGGGTGCGGTCGGGCTCGGGATCACCTGCATGGCGGCAACTGGGGGGGCGGCCCCACTGCGAAACACGGCTCCGGTGACGACTGCGAAGGGTGACGCTACGCCGCGTGCCCCGCGGAACGGCCGCGCGACCGGTCTGCTGCGCGTCCTGCCGGTGGCGGTGGTGATCTCGTTCTTGGCCTGCCGTTTCGTGTTCCTGTTCAGCTCCCCGGAGTGTTCGCTGCTGGACGTGTGGATGCGTGCGCGTCCGGCACGGGCGCCGCATGCGGACATCGTGCTGGTGGGCGTGGAACGCTCCGCGGTGGAGGCGTACGACGAGGAGCGGCCGGCCGATTGTGCGTGTATGGCCATTGCTCGCGACCGCCTCGGCCGGGCCATCGCGACGGTGAGGGCCGGGGGCGCCAGGGTGATCGTGGTGGACATGGCCTTCGCCGTGCCCTGTGCGCATGCCGATGGGGTCCACGATCGCGTCCTGGCTGAAGCCCTGACGGGGACGGAGGTTGTCCTGGCCGCGCGGGTGGAGAAGGACGCCGCGCGCCCGCGGTTCAGCGAGCCTCCGGCCTCCATCGTGGGGCCCGAAGGCCATCGACACAGGCTCGCGTCGCCACTGGTGTTCAGCCCCAACGGGATTGCCAGGGGCGTCTGGCTCCTGCAGACGGGGGCCACCACCGGTCCGGAGCGCGCTCGAGCCGCGCCACTACAGTTGGCGGGGCGCGAGCTGCTCCCCTTGAGTCTCGAGGCTTACCTGGCCTACAAGGGCGTCGAGCGCGCCGTCCCGGAGCCTGCGGGGAGAACGGAGATGAAGCTGGCGGCCTACGGAGGCGCCGGCGCCGTGGCGGCGTCCCCGGGGGCGAGCGCCAGCGGTGAGCTGCGGATCCCGATCTGGAGCACCGCCCCGCATCTGAGCCTGCTCTCGTGCATCTCGTCCCCGCCGGGCACCGCCGTCAACCCCACCATGCTCATCAGTTGGGCCGGACCTGTCGGCACCTTCCCCGTGTACCCTCTGAGCGAGGTTGAGGGGGCCGACGCCAAGCGTTGCGCCCGGTGGTTCCGGGACAAGATCGTGGTCTTCGGCAGCCTGGCCGAGCGCCACGCAACGCCCATGGGCGCCTCCCCGCGGCCACTCGCGCCCAGGCCGCCCCTGGCCGACCAGAGCGGCGAGACCACCATGAGCGGCATGGAAATCCACGCCAACGCGCTGGACAGCCTGCTGCAGGAGCGCTTCATCCGCGCCCTGCCGGAGCCCGCCACGTGGGCGCTTGTGATGGGCGTGTGCGCGCTGGCCGCCCTCGCCTTCTGGCGCCTTCCCGCTTCCATCGCGCTGCTCGTGCTGCTGGTCGAGATGGCCGCCGTCGGCGCTCTCGCCTGGTTCGAGGCAAGACAGGATGTGTGGGTCCACACAGTGCTTCCCTGGACGGCGGCCGGGCTCAGTGGCCTGTGTAGCGCCCTGCTGGGGTACACGGGCGCAAGGGTGGAGGTCGCCGAACTCGCCGAGGAGGTGGAGGCCCGCGACACCGTCACCTCCACGTTGGTTCACGACCTCAAGCAGCCGATCACGGCGATCAGCTCGCTGGCCGCGGCCCTGCGGGCGATCCAGGAACGCGGGGCGCAGGCGGCCGATCCGGCGGACCTGTTGCAGCACATCCAGCAGCAGGCGGCGGCGGCTCTGGCGGAGATCGACGAACTCCTGGCCGCCAGCTCGGAGCGCACCATCGTCCTGTCCCGCGAGCGGTTCGACTTCGCCGCTCTGGCCGCCGACCTCGCCGTGGCGCAGAGCATGAAGAGCCCCGTCCACCGGGTGGAGGTCCGGGCTCCGGACGATGGGGCCTGGCTCAGCGGCGACCCCTCATACCTGGGCCGGGCCCTGAGCAACCTCGTTGACAATGCCATCAAGTACTGGCCCGAGGGCGGGACGGTGGTGGTGGAGTTCCGGGTGGAGGCGGGCCAGGTGGTTGTGCAGGTCATCGACCAGGGCATGGGGATCAGTCCCGAGCAGCAGGCGCGGGTCTTTTCCCGCTTCCACAGGGCCGTGCCCCAGGAGGCCCGGATCCCCGGCACCGGCATCGGGCTGTTCTCGGTGAGGCGCATCGCCGAGGCGCACGGCGGGTCGGTGGGGCTGGCCAGCGCGCCGGGCCTGGGGTCGACCTTCGCTCTGCGGCTTCCCGTGGAGCCGCCCGATGTGGTCTTGGCAACGCGCCGCGAGCCGCGCGCAGGGGGTCGCAACGGGGAGCAGGTGCGGATCGACGGCATGGGCGCCGCGCCCGTGGAGCCGGATGAGGCGAGATCTCGTGCACAGACACCAGGGGGCTGAAATGAACCCGAGACCCGGAGCATGGTGGATCCCGCTGGGGCTGCTTGCCGCCTGCCTCCTACCGCCGGCTAGCGGCGCGCAGAAGCCGACGGCGTCAACGGCGCGGGTGGAGCGAACGCAGGGGGTCGTCAGGGTCCAGCGCGAGGGCCGGGGGGCCTGGCGTCCGATCCGGACTCCCGCCGACCGTCTGCTCCGGGCCGGCGACCACCTGCAGACCCTCCAACGGTCTGCCGCGACTGTACTGATCGCGGGCGTCCGCGTCCGGCTCGGCCCCCAGACGCATGTCATGGTGCCGACACCGGGACGGCGGCCCCGAGGCACCGGCGAAGCCACTATCCGCGTCCTGGGTGGCGAGGCCCTGCTGTGGCTGATCAGTGCCCCACGCGCCTCGGCCGAGACCCCGGCGGCGGTGGCCGCGGCCGATGCCACCAAGTTCCTCATCCAGGTGGATGACGACGGCACAACGACGCTCACGGTCCTGGAAGGTGAAGTCAGCTTCACCAATGACCGGGGGGCGGTGCTCGTCCGTGAGCACGAACAGAGCGTTGCGACGCCGGCTACGGCGCCCAGTCGCCCGATGCGCGTGGACCCCTCCGGTTACCTGGAGTGGGAGGCCGAGGCTTCGGGCCTCTGGCTGGGGTGGGAGACGCGCTACTATCCCGGGGAGACGCCGACGGAGCTGACGAGGCGGGCGGAGGAGGCCGCGGCCGACGCCGACGCTGCGCCGCAGGACGCCGAGAAGCAACTGCGGGCCGGCGACCTGCTCCACGACCTGGGCGACCTGGGCTCGGCCGCCGAGCGGTACCGGCGCGCCACGGACCTGGCGCCGCAGGACGCGGGTGCGTGGCTGCGCCTCGGCGCCAACCTGCTTCAGCAGGCCCTGCCCCGGGAGGCCCTGGCAGCCTTCGAAGCCGCGGCCGAGAACGCGCCCACGGCGGCGGAGCCCCTGGTGGGTCAGGCCGCAGCCCTGGCGAGCACCGGGGCGCCGGATTCGCTCTCCGCCGCCCGCGCGCTGCTGTCGGAGGCCCTCTCTCGGGACCCCGCCGCCGCCGCGGCCCACCTGGTGGCGGCGGTGCTCGACATGAGGACTGGAGACGCCCGCGGGGCCGCCGGATCGCTTGACCGGGCGCTGGCCGCCGACCCCCAACTGTATCAGGCCCACGCCACCCGGGCTCTGGTAGGCCTGGCCACCGGCGACAAGCGCGCCGCCCTGGAGGCGTCGCAGAAGGCGGTCGCCCTGGCTCCCGGCTCGGCTCTGGCTCGTGAGAGCCTCGCCACCGTCTGGTTCTTCACCGGGGAGTCGGAGGCCGCGGGCACGGAACTGGCGCTGGCCCAGGCTGCGAACCCGACCTCGCCCTCGGCGCACCTGCTGGCATCCCACCTGCTTCTGGCCGCGGGCGATCTGGACGGGGGGCTGGAGCAGGCGCAGGCCTGCGTGGCTCTGGACCCGGCCTTCGGTCCTGCCTATGCCTCTTTGGGCATGATCTACCTCGCCGGGAATGACCTTTGGCATGCCGAGGCCAGCTTCGTCCGGGCGCTGGAGCTATCCCCCAACCTCGTCTCGGCCTACACGGGGCTGGGCGCGACACACGCTCGGCAGGGGAAGCTGGGGGCGGCACTGGAGGCCCAGAGAGCGGCGCTGTCTCTGGACAGCAAGCTGGCGTCGGTGCACAACAACCTCGGCGGCGTCTACCTGGCGACGGGGAGGCTTGATGAGGCCGTGGCGGCATTCTCCACCGCGCTGGAGATGCAGCCCGACTGGGCTTTGGCCCACGCCAACCTGGCCATGGCCTATCTGGATCAGAATCGCTACCCCGAGGCACTGCGCGAGGCGCAACTGGCGGTCAGGCTCGGGGAGGAATCGGCGCGCGTCCACACGTGCCTGGCGCGGGTGTACCTCAAGCAAAGCCGGGTCAACCGCGCGGTGGCCTCGCTCCGGCGTGCCATCGAGCTGGACGGCGACTACGCCCCGGCCCGCTTCGACCTCGGCGACGCCTACTGCCGCCTGGGGCGCTTCGACGACGCACTCAGCCAGCAGCTCGAGGCCGTCGCCACCGAGCCCGGCGCGATGGTGCAGACACGGCAGTACGCCCGGACAGAGGCGGGACTGCGTGTGGGGAGCATCGGCGGCAGCCTCAAGGTAGACGGCCGCGGCGACCACGGGCGAAACAGCGGCTACCTCGCCGTGGAATACGAGAAGACCGATGGAGGGCGCAGTCACAGCGACACGGAACGCGCGACGGCCCTGGCCATCGGTGGCAGGCAGTTCGCGGTGGGGCAAACGGCCGCGCTCTACCTCAGCGCCCAGCACGAGGAGTTCGACCGGCCGGGTCGGCAACTGGCCGATGGGTCGCCGCAGGACCCCAACTATGTCTCGCGGTTCGACGGTGCCGAGGCCCATCTACTCCTGCGGGACAGGGCGGGTGCGGGGCGGTTCACCTGGAGGCTGGGCTACCGGACCACGGACCTGCAGGACAGCAACCCCGACAGCCTCAACGGTGACCCGAAGCCTTTCCCAGAGCTGAGGTTGCGCAGCACCTGCGGCATGGTGGAGGGGCGCTACGACGGCCCGCCGGCCGCCGGGAGCAGACTGACCGTCGGCGCGGCCTGGGCCGATGAGAGGTCCGAGACCTCAGGCGTGGTGGGTGCCCTCAATCCACCCGGCTCCCCGGAACCGGTGCGCTGGACTTCGTTCCGCGGCCGGGCCTCGCGGCCGGCGGCCACCCTTTACCTGGAGCACCAATCGCGACTGGGCGGCAGCACCGACCTCACCATCGGCGGACGACTGGCGGCCCGGGACGCGGCGGTCCCGGTGCTGCGGCCGCAGGTGTCGCTGCGACACCGCGTGGCCACGGACGCTTCGCTTGTCCTGCTCACTCGGCCCGTCCTGCGCGACGATGTCTCCGAACTCTCCCCCGTGGACATCTGGGCCCTGGGTGACTGGACGTCCCCCCCGGGCCCGGCGCCCGGCGGCTACACCCAGTCCTACGAACTGCAGTACGAGCGGATGCCCGCCGACGGCTCCCTCCTGCGTCTGGCCGTCTTCAGCCGCGACATGCACAACCTCCTTGTGGGGCTGGATCACCCCCGCTGGGGACCGGGAACGGTGGGGCAGGTGGTGGGTGCCGCGTCCCTGCGCGGAGCCGAGGCCGAGTGGGAGCAATGGCTGGGCAGTCGGCTCAGCGCCGGGCTCTGTCTGCGCTACGTGGACAGCGAGAACTCCGACAGTCAGGGGTGCGAGATCCCCTACGTGCCCAGGCTAATGGGGCAGCTTCGCCTCGACTACATGGACCGCCACGGGGTGCGCGCCACGGCGGTATGGGTCCACACCGGCCGGCGGTATGCCGACATGGCCAACACCCGGCTCCTGGAATCGCTGGATGCCCTGACAGTCGGCCTCGCCAAGCAGTTTGACCTGCACACGGAGGCGTTCATCACCGTGCACAATGTCCTGGACGCCGGGGACGGCTTCTGGCAGGGCTACCCGGAGCCGGGCAGAAAGCTGGAGGCCGGCGTCCTCTACCGCTTCTGAGCCCCCGGCGACGCCCGCGGGCCTCGACGGCAGTTCGGGAGGTGATCGGCAGTGAAGGCGTGGCGTGTCGCATCCGCGATGATCGCGGCCGGGGTGAGCTGCGTGCTGCTGTACGGGTGCTCGGGAGTCGGCGTGCCGCCCGAGGAGGTGCGGGGTGGAAGCATCCAGGCGGCTGCGGGCGATCACCTCAGTGCCGCCTTGCTGGTGCGCAGTTGGCTCAACGTCCTTTATGGGAGCGACGGCGCCTCCGCTGCCGCACCACGGCGCGAGCCGGTCCGGTCGACGAGCTTCGACTTCGAGGTGCTCCCGGATGGGACCCTCCACGCCTGGGGCACCCTGGAGGATGGCTCGGTCTTCGACCAATGGAGTTACCCCAGCGGCGCCGGATCGTGGCGGCAGGATTGGCCCGACCACACGAGCATGACCTCCGAGTGGGATGCGCCCACCGTCACGGACATTTCGTACGCGGTGTCCGTGCGCGAGAAGCGCCGGGACGGGACGCGGCTTGACTACGCGTACTTTGTGACCTTTGGTCTCGACGGTGATACCCACCGGTGGGATGGCGAGGCGATACTCAGTGACCTGCGCCGGATGCACTACGGCGTCCTGAGGTCCTCTGACGAGGACCAGGTCGTCGTGGCATTGGCGGACGGCTCTGACCTGAGCATGCGGGTGCCTATCGGATACGTGCCGGGTGTGGGGCTGGAACTGGACTACGCAGAGGGCCTGACCGGAATCTTCCGGGCGGCCGACGGTGCAACCCAGACCTTCCGGGTTACCGGAGAGAGGGGGACGTGGACGCAGTGGGAGTTCGCCGGGTCGGGAGGGGTCGACGGTAGGTTCGTGCTTGGTGAGGACCTCTGTGGTAGCGGACAGCTACTGCAGGGAGGGACCATCGTCGGGGCCTTCCGATGGCAGGCGGATGCGGGCCGAGTGCCGCCGACCTTCATGGGGGTGCTGGACCTGTTCTCTGTCGCGGCGCCCGCAGTGGCGCCGTCCGCGGCGGCCAGGGACTTCCAGATCGACAGGTGGGTCAGCAGCATTTCCGAGCTGGGGCCACATCCGTAGACGTCACAGCCGGATCTGCGCGGAGCCACTCCGTGCCAACCAAAGGGGGCTACCAGGATGGATAGCTGTCTACGTGTCAACTGCATTCTGGGCGGGTCTGTGAGTGCGGGGGACAGGATCTGCTTCTACAGAGACAGCCCGTCGGGGACGCCGCTGGTCTGCGTCACCGCAACCGCCGGCGGCAGCGGTCTCACGTGTTCCGTTTGTCTTCCCCCCGGCAGGTACTACATCAAGAACGAGACCACCGGCAAGTGGGCGTCGGCCCCGTCGCCGCTGATCGTGGGCAGTGTGCCGGTCCTCATCGTCGTGCAGTTCCCCCGATCCACAGGGCTCGACACCGTGGTCGTCGCGGATTCGGTTCCGGCGGCGGCAGCGGACGCGGGCGAAGGCCTCGAGGCCAAGAGCTTCCTGTACCTGTTTGCTCCGGCGGACCTCGCGGAGAAGTCTCCCGCCGAGCTGCAGGCCTACGCGGACAGGTGTGCCGAGCGCGGTGACCACTACGAGCTGTCCTTGGTGACTGTCGAGACCCGCCGCAACGCCGGCAATCCCATCGGGCCGTCCCAAAGCGACACCGAGGCGCTCCTCACCGTCTGGTCCGACTACGGGAGCCCGGTTGAGGACCCCGAGATCAAGCCGATGGTCTGGGAAGAGCCGGGAGTCTGACCCGCGGCGACAAGCTCCCGGGGCGTCCGCCCGCGGCCGCTGCGGCGTGCCGGGCTCTGGTGGGCAGCAGGGCCGCCTTGCAGGCGCGCGACACCGGATCACTGCGTCGCCCGAGGGACGCGGCGATCCGGTGTCTGTTGCCCGCTGTGGGGGGCCGTCGGGGAAAGCTGCGCCCTCGGGGGGGGGCGCTCAGGTGCGCGGGCATAGGCGGCGGTCGCCTGTCTTGGTTCAGCGATTCTGTCAGTAGAGTGGTTGGTCGCGGGACGGCTAGACGGCACGCTTGCTGCATATGGCTGTGGGCAGGTGGTGGTGTGATGCGGGGGGCTTGGTGTCGCCCCGCCCTTGCGGCAGAGCAGTGCCTGGCGCCGGCGTTAGGGCCGGTGTGGGCGTGGTGGGGGACGGCAACCGACTCGATCTCGGTGTCGAGGATCAGGCTGTATTGCCGTGCTTGACAATGCACGGGCGGAGACGTCCGCAGACCTTTGCGCGAGGTGGTGGGGCCGGTGCAGCCGGCACTTGCGATGGGGACGTTCCTGCGTGTGTGGCGTACACAGTGGGCCTGCCTGAGCCGGGCGCAACTGGCGAACGCGATCCAGTCGCACCTGACGGGCCGCAAGCGGGTGACGGCGGGCGTGATCCGCTGGTGGGAAGCGGGGCAGCCGCCGGAGAACGCGGAGGAACTGGAGGCCCTGTGCCTGGTGATGCGGGCGCATGACCTGACCGCGCCGGAGGTGGAGCAGTTCCGGGTCACGGTCTTCGCCGCCTGCGCGAACCGGCAGTATCCGGCGCTCTTTGAGGACGATGGCTTCCCGTACTCCCCGCAGGTCGCCGAACATGCCGCCGCGATGCTCCGCAGCGCCGAACGCCTTGGGGTCTGCGAGACGAACACCGTCACAGTCACCGCCTGCTACGAGGAGCTGCGGGCCGCACTGCGCGATGACACCCGGCCGCAGGAGAAGGCGCAGCGCCGGAAGCAGCAGATGGCGCTCGCATGCCTGCGAGCGCTGTGCTCGGGCCTGCACTTCCTCCACGGGCGCAGTCTGCCTGCGGCCACGGAGGCGAGGGCCGCCGCGGCCGATCTGCGAACCCGCTTCGGACCGGCAGCCGAGTGTGCGGCGCGTTTCGCCGAACGCGGGCTATGGCTGGACGCCGATCGCATGGAGATATGGGACGCCCTGAACTCATTCAAGACCGACGGGTCTCCGGCGCACATCGAGCGTCTGGTGTCGGTTGCACAGACCGCGAGAACCCCCAAAGCCGCCCACGCCTCCCTGTGCGAGGCCATTACCTACGCCGCGCACATCGGGCGGCTTGACCTGCTTGAGCCCGTGCACGACATGGTCTGCGACACTCTGCCCGCCGTCCACGACGCCGGAGACCCCCGTTGCATTGCGAGCGCTCACCGGACGAACTTCTGGATGGCCCTCGCGGGCGGCCGGATCGCGGAGGCTGAACAGCAAGCGGCCCAGATGGAATGGCTCAACCAGCCGGATCTCGTGTCGCAGGCCCAGTGGAACTTCTGCATGGGGAGGTTGGAGTTCGCCCGGAAGCGCTACGAGGCGGCGAGGGACCGCTTCCTGGCGGGGCTGCGCCCCGCACGCCTGGCCGGGATCAGTTCGTACGAGTCGCAGATGGCGCTGGACGTGAAGACGTGCGAGCGGCGCCTGCTGGGCGCGGGAGGAGGGCCGGTCCCCCCCTTTCATCTCAAACCCGCACGCCGCAGTGCCGGCGATACCATACGTAGCCACTGAAGCAGCGGGTTTTGGGCTGCTGTTTCTCCCAATGCACCGCCTCGCGGGCGTCCCTGTCACCGGCTGTCGCCGCCACATCACCCGGCGTGGCAGGCGCCGCCGTCGGCCGTTCCTCCTCTGCGACGGTCATCACGAGGGCTACCTCGGCCCGCGAAGGTGGAGACGCCACTGCGGCCGGAGCCGCAGTGGAGAGGCACTCCTGACCAGGGGGCTGCCCAGGACGCGGCCGGAGTGAGGCGTCCGAGGCTGAGCTGGGGCGACCGGCAGGGCGCAGACCGCAGAGGCACGACCGGGCCCGAAGCCTGGACGCGACGCCGACTGGGTGCCGTGTGCTCGCGACAGCCGCTCTTGGCTCGCCGCCGCGACGATCAGCGCTTGCCGTCGCCATCCACGGTGGCGATAGCCTGCTCCACGGCGGCCAGCACCTCGGCGTCGTACTCCTGCAGCCTCTCGAGACACTGCACCGCACAGGCGCAGTAGCCCCACTCCAGTTCGTTGTAGCGCCGACTTGACCAGTCCCGGCACTCGTACAGGCCGATGAGCTGCCAGTTGCGCGTGTGCGAGTTGTCGTAGCTTTGGTCAATCTGCCGGCAGACCTCGTCCAGGCGCGGGTCCTTGAGCGGCTCCCACACGCGCCGGCGAAAAGTCTCCGCGAAGTTGTGGCAGTTGAAGTTGTACCACGCCATCTGGCTGATGCGCTGGAAGCGGCGCTGGATCTCCTCGAATTCCAGCTCCTGCATGTTGCCGCCCCAGTAGTCGAACTGCTCCCGGCACCGCTCCCAGACGCCGGCCTCGCGGTTGCGCAGCATCACCGTCCGGATGCGTTCGAGGGCGTCGAGCAGGGAGAACCGGGGCGGCTCCTTCCCAGTCACGATGATGACGTGCGCGATGTCTGCCCACGTCGGCTGGGTGGGCTGGCCCTGGGCGCCGGCCGGGTCTGGTACGATGAGGGTGTCGCCCTCGTACCCGGTGAGCACGCGGAAGGCGCCACCGGCCGGGTCCTTCATGCGCGCCAGCACGGGCGTGCCGCGGTCGATAGAGTCTCTGGCCGCCTGGATCGCCCCCTCCTGCACCACGCGGTACCGGTATCCGGTGAGCCCCATGAGGAAGTCGACGGTCTCGGGGGCGTTGTCCGTGTCGTCCGGCGTGTCCGCGAAGGTCGGACGCACGGACGAGCGGCCGCTCAGCGTATCGAGGATGAAGTAGTAGGCCTCCTGCTTCTTCGCCGTCGAGTCGCTGCAGTGGCCGCAGCCGCTGCAGGGCTTGCCCTCCCTCTGGGGGCACTCGTAGTCGTCGATGCCGACGATGCCCTCCAGGTGCATGTACACGCCGGCGTAGCAGTTGGTGAACGTCAAGCTGTTGAAGCCCGAGAAGGGATAGGGGAAGTCGATCTGCACGCCCATGGGCTAGTCTCCTTGCCTGTCGGCCGATCGCTGTGTGTGTTCGACACCGGTCTGCCTCGGTGGCCCGCGGTCGCCCCGCCGCCGCCGTCGCCCCTGGCCTCCGTCGCGAGCGCGAGCGCCCTGCACGTCGTCTGTGCGTTCGGCCAGGTGCACGGCCTCGGCGGGGGCATGCGCCGCCGTGCCGGCCTACTGGGCCTCCACCCGCGCCTTGCCCCACACGTATGAGGTGAACCAGCTCATGCCTCGATGAGTGGCGAGGCGCCCCTGCTGGTGCTCCCCGTCCCCGATGTCCACTGCCACGTCGAGCGCCAGTTCCGTACCCGGTCGGAGCTGGCCGTCAGGAGCTACCGCCGACAGCGGCACCGATGCTTCCAGGTCGTAGCCGTCGGCCACCAGCCGTACATCCACTCGCGCCCCCTCGATGACCCGCGCGGGCGCCCCGGCGGAGTGGTCATGGGCCGCAGCGCCGACGCCCTGATTGCCTGGCGTCAGGATGAACCGGTGGTCCACGCCCACCCGCATCGCCCGGTACAGCCGCCCTTCGGGTTGTGCCGACAGGTACACGTCCACGCCATCCCCATCCCAGGCGTCCGGTGAGTCGTGTACGTTCACCGCCCTCACACCCGGGCCGCGTACCGATGCGCTGACGTACAGTGCATCCCGGTTCACGGCCACCCGGGCCCTTGCGCGCCAGCGCCGCTTTGCGTCCTCCAGCGCGATCTCAGGCCCTGCCCAGTCCTCCAGCCGGCCGTCCACAACCGGTGGCGCAGCCAGCCACGGAATGCTCCAGTCCAGCCGGCTGAGCTTGCCCACGTCGAACACGCCCACGGGCTGGCCGACGACGACCGGTTGCCCTATCGCTGCGGCCAGTCCCTCGGGGCTAATAGGGCATTCCAGGTACACGGGCGACGGGCCGATGGCCAACTGGCAGCCCGCGTGGCTCAGGGCGGTGGTCTCGCCGAACAGGCCAACCAGGCGGGCGCCGGACATCGGCAGGCTCAGGCTCACGACTGTCTCTGCGTCCGGCCGCCACAGCGCCAGCACCGTGCGCTTCTCGTTGCCGAACACGAATGCGCCGACATTGTGCCCCAGGCTCAGGCGTCCGGCGTACGGGAGGTCATGCACCGTCTGGGCCAGGACCGAGTATGCTGCCATGGACGGCTTCGGCGAACCGTCGTCGCGCATCATGCCGAAGGTCCCGTCCATCGGTCCCCAGTCCGGCACGTTGGTCATGCGGAAGGGGTTCACCCGGCTGACCCCGGCGGCGAGCTGCAGGATGCTCGAACGCACGATGAAACGAGCCTGGTTCAGCTCCGTGGTGGACCAGGGATGGCCGGGGTGCGTCGGCCAGCCGTACTCGGTGGACCAGATCTCCCTGTCAGCCACGCCTTCCTGCCTCATCAGCTCGCGCACTGAGGCCAGGTACTCCAGCAGCAGGTCCTCCTCCGGTCCCTCTGGCGTCCGGGGCTCATTGTACAGGTGCATGGAGTAGGGGTGCAGGCTCAGCACGTCATGCACGGGGCCGCCCCCGGCGCGCACGAAGTCCCGGTATGTGCTGTCCCCTCCCCACAGCACGTTGATGAAGTTGACCGCGATGCGGGTACCGGGATCAGCGCGCCTGGCGCCCTCGCGCGCCGCGCGCGTCATCGCGACGAAGTCGACCATCTGCCAGTCGCGTCCAAGCTGGCCCAACTCGCTCTCGGGCTCATTCCAGATCTCGACCGTTCTCAGGTGATCGGCCGGCAAGCCCTCCCGGACCTTGGTCTCCCAGGCGTCGGCGTACCCGGCCAGGTCCGTGGGGAGCGCGTTGTGCGCGCCGGTCACGATGTTGTAGTGAAGTGGCCGCGACCACGTCAGGCCGAGGCGCGGGAGGAGTTCGGGGGGAGAAGCCTGGGCGCCGAAGGGATTGCTGCCCGGGAGGACCCCATCCGGTTCGGGCACCACGACCGCCGATGAGCGGCTACCGGCGTCCAGCCCGGGAGCGGCATCAGCCAGCAGCAGCTCGTAGAAGCCCGGGGCGGGAGGGCTGAAGCGCAGCTCCTGGCCCACAGGGGCCAAGCCCTGCCGGATGACCTGGCCGTCTGCATCCACGACGCGGTACGGAGCCTCCGGTGGTGGGTCCTGATCGGTCGCCGTAGAGTCATCGGGAACGCTGAGCGGAGCCGGATCAGCTCCGGGGGTCAGCGCCACACCGGCCACGAAGTAGTCTCCACCGCCCACCCCCTCGAAACGCGCGCTCAGGGCTGCGACGCCCTCAGGCACGGTCACAGTAGCGGACCGGGGTTGCCAGGGGAAGCTGCCGCGGTCGGCCGCTCGCCCAAGCTGCCAGTCGGCTACCTCGCCCTGCGCACTGTACGCGACGATCCCGAGCGCCCCGTAGCCGTCGGTACCGCCCACGGCCCGCCCGGACACGACGGCCGAGAAAGTCCAGACCTGCCCCGCCGCGACAGGCACCTTGCCGCCAACCACCAGGGCCCAGGTGTCGCCGTTGCCCATGTGCACCGCGATGTGCGGCACCGGCGAGGGCTTGGCGGTGGCCCACGCCCCCACCCGGCTTTTGGCCCAGAGCGACCAGCCGGGCACGGCGGGGATGGTAGAGCTCGCCGAGACAGCCCAGGCGATGGCCTGCCCCGGGGCGTAGATACCGTAGGGCTGCGAGGGCTCCGCGACCAGGCTCAGCGGCGCCCCCTCGGCGGGTGGCGTCAGGCCCGGAAGCTCCACAGGCAACTGCGGGTCGGCCGCAACTGCGCGACAAGCTGCGACCAGACCGCAAAGCACCAGCATCCCGCCCCGACCTAATACGTGATACCAGTTCATGGGCCGGCCCTCCTCGCATTCCGGGTGCCCACTCGACCGTCTCGCCACAAACTGTGTCCAGCACCCCCCGCACATTGGAGAGCGCTCGATCAGTCCTTGCGCCGCAGGTGTTGCGGTTGGCCGTCGCCGTTGCCGTTGCCGTGGTCGCCGTTGCTGTGGCTGCTGGCCGTTGGGGGCGCGCGCCCACCGGCGGCGCCGGCCTGGCCCTTCAGGTCACGGCGGGCAGCCGGCCACGTTGGGGAAGAACCGCACCGCGTGGGTCCGGCGCCTGGTCTCCTGGTGGAGCCGCTCCAGCATGCCGGTCGACCTCAGGTGGTTGTGGTGCTGCCGCGGCAGGCGGTGGGAGCGGAGGGTCTCTTCATGTTGTCTTCACCCGGTCACCCGGCTTGCCGTACCCGCTCTGCCATTCGCGCTGCCACGCCGGCACCGGGAGCGCCTCGCGGATCGCCGAACACGCTGTCTGGATCGACGACGCGACGCCACAGGACGCTTTGGCCACGCTGGCCGTGGTAGCCCCTCAGCAGACCGGTTCCGGCGTCGAGGATCAGGCCCGGCGTATGCAGAGCAGCATCGCCGATGTCTGCACTCGAGCGCGTCCAGGTCGCGCCGTAGACCGGGGTGGGAGTAACCGGGCCCCGGACCCCCATGCTCGCCATTGCATTGGGTACGGTGCCCCCGACGTTCATTCCACGGCGCTCGGCGCAGATTGCGCGGATACCAATACCGCCGTGTCCGGGGCCTCGCCGGAGTAGAAAGCCAGATAGTGTGTGCCGCCGATCCTCGTGGCGTTCACATTGCCCGAATCGACGCCGACCCGGCTGCCGGTGGCGACCGCCTCGGGAGGGGGCCAGTTGAGGGGACTATCAAACACGCTGTCTGGATGGACGACGCGACGCCACAGGACACCGTGGCCACGCTGGTAGTAATAGTTGCTGAGCAGTCCCGTTTCGGCGTCCAGGATCAGGCTCGGTGTGGAGATGCAGACATCGCCGATGTTGGTCTTGCCGCGCGTCCAGGTCGCCCCGTAGTCGGTGGATACCAACTGGAATTGGGCCTGCGTCGTAGTGGCGCCTCCGCCCTCTATCCGCGCGATGGCGAGAATCCTGCCGTCGCCCAGATAGACGGCGGAGGGCTCGGTGGGCCACTCGGATTTGGGCAGCTCAGACTCGATAGTGGTCTGCGTCCAGGTGGCGCCGTCATCGCCGCTGACCAGCGTGCCCCACGAATGAGTGGGACTGTCATCGTACCCCCCCGCGAACCACAGGGCCATGAGCCCGATTCCGGGGACCGAGAAGACGTCGGTGATCTGCATCGGCGTCGGGGCGAGCTGCGGCGTCGCCACGAGCGTGAAGGTCTCCCCATCGGTGGTGCGGTAAAGATCGTGGTTGAACTCCTTCCCGATGCGCCGCACCCAAAGCAGCATCGCCCCCGTGGAATCCAGCCCCTTGCCGATGGTGACCTCCCCGTGGCCCGGCGTGTTGGCGACCACAGTCTCCGTCGTCCAGGTCTTCCCGTTGTCCGTGGACGTGCGCGCGTACACCGCCCGGGCGTCCTCGTCGATCGTGTGCCCCGAGCCCCGGCTGTACGCGCAGACCAGCTTGTCCCCGAGGGCCTGGATCATGGGCCACGAGTTGTAGCCGCTCACGTCCTGCACGACGTGAGGCCTCTCCAGAGGCGCAAGAGGCGTGACCTTCACCATTGCCAGGCCGGTGGGCCTGGTGAACGTGTCGGCGGGATCGGTGGGCTCCCGCTGGATGCGCACCCACAGGGGAGCCTGCGGCTCCACCTCGTAGTAGGGGTGCAGGAGGATGGTCCGAGTGTACAGCGGTCCGGCGGGAAGCGCGGTTCGCACGGGGGTACCCAGAACGTACGGGGCCGTGAAGGGAGCACCCTGTACCATCTGCGACAGGTGGCACCTGTAGACGTCCTCATACTCGGGGCTCGTGGCTGGATCCGTGGTGGTCACGACGATCTCGACTCTTACGGCGCCGCACTGGGCGGGAAGGCCGCTCACCAGTCCGGCCACGGACTGCCCGGCCGTGCCGCCCGAGAGCGACCACACCGGGATGTGCGTGGAGCCGCCGGACATGACCACCAGGGAAGGCTGGCCCGTGGCAATGGACATGTCACTTGCGCTCAGGTAGATCGGGGCCCCCGCCGACCTGTCGGAAACTCGCGTCTGAACCATTCGCTCACCATCCTGGACAACCGACTGTTGCTCTCGGGCCGGCGCACCCACGGCTTCGCCCGCCGGGAGGCCGGCCAAGGTTGCGCAAAGCAGCGCGGTGTAGACACGGATCATCTCGGCGGGAGTGAAGCGGCGCCGCTTGCCGGTATTGGGTGCGTGTAGCATTGGTTCTCCCTGTTGCGTGCTACGGTCGAACGTGTCCTTCACCTGCGGCGGCACGGCAGAGCCGCCACGTCCCGGCGGATGCCCGGGTGACGGTCGGTGTCGGAGGACTGCAGGTGGATGTGGGCGGCGCTGATGGGCAATGCTGCCGGCCTGTTCGGACAGAGCTTCGCCGCTCGCCCCGGCAACCCCTCCCCTCGGACACTCGGCATTCCGGGGGCACCATGCGCGACCACCGGCGCTACGCCCGTGCCATCCTCCGCCTCGCGCGTCGTTGTCCTCCCGCTGCGGGCATGCTGCGGCCGCAGAAGCGACGACAGAATCCCAGGTGTGCCGCTGGTTAGGTATGGTGTGCCCGGAGCAGAACGGTGAGCCAATGGCACCCTCAATGGCCGCACCTCTACCGGGAGGGGCGGCGCGTCACGTTCCCGGTGAACGCTTGGGCGACGGGAGGCTACGGAGACACGGCGTGCGCGGCGCCCCACGGGGAGCGGCAATGCAGACCACGGACCACGTAGGAAGCCAGAGACCGGCCAAGCAACCGGAGACGGCAGGCGCCGAACCAAGCATCACAACACACAGGGAGGTCGCCCGGGCCCAAGAGCGAAGTCAACACCGTCGTCAGGCGCGGGCCGCACCATCGACGCCGGCCGTAGCGCAGGAGTACGCCGACCTCGTCGGCCGGGGAGCTTCTCGTATACAGGAGACTTAAGCATGTCAGCGATCAAGCTGGGAGCCTGGGGGCTGGGGCGCATTGGGTCTATTCATATTCAGAACTTTGCCCCTCTGAAGGATTTGTACGAGGTCGCCGCTGTTTGCGATGTCGAGCAGCCCAAGGTCGACCAGCGCGCCGCGGAGTTTGGTTGTGCCGGGTATGTCAATCCCGACGACCTGCTGGCCGACCCGAACGTTGAGCTGGTCATCATCGCCACGCGCTCGCTGACCCACGTGGCCAACGCACTGCAGGCCCTCGCCGCCGGGAAGATCGTCTTGCTCGAGAAGCCCATCGCCATGTGCTATCGCGAGATCGAGCAGTTGCGCCACGCCGATCGCAACTACCCCGGCAAGCTCTTCTTCCTACACAATCACCGCTTCGAGCCGGCCATGGAGCACATCTACGGGATTACCAGGAGCGGCATTCTCGGCGAGATCATCGAGGTCAAGCTGTGCCGCAACCACGGCTTCGCCCGCCGGGCCGATTGGCAGGCCTACCTGCAGTACGGGGGCGGCCAGTTGAACAACTGGGGCTCCCACATCATCGACCATGCCATGCAGTTCATCGGCGGCCCGGTGAAGGACATCTGGGGCAACCTGAAGCGCGTCAACGCCATCGCCGATGCAGAGACCCACGTGAAGGTCGTTCTGACCGGCCAAAACGGGATAGTGGTCGATCTGGAAATCAGCCACAACGTGGCCATTCCCGGACCCTTCTGCACCGTCTACGGGAGCCGGGGGAGCCTGCTGTGCCCGGACGAGAAGCAGATCCGCCTGCGCTATCTGGATCCCGGCTTTGAGTTCCCCGAGGCGGCCGCCCACACGGACTCCCCGCCCATCGGCGGCGGGTACTTCAGCGACACGGATCTCCCGTGGCGTGAGGAGACGCAGACGGTTCAGTCCGACGCGCCCGTGTGGGTCCAGGTCGAGATTGAGACCGCCGGGCATCTGTACCGAGCCGTGCGCGAGGGCGTGCCGTTCCCCGTCGCCAATGCCGACGCCCTGGAGGTCAGCCGGATCATCCAGGTGGTCAAGGACCAGAATCCCGAGTTCAAGTGGGAGTTCTAGGGGGGTGCGGGGGGGAGGTCGTGGCGCTGCGACCCCACGCGCGGCCCTCTCGGGCCGCGCGAGCGACGGGGACGAGGGGGACGAGGGGGCCCGATCCCACGGGCTTACGCCCGTGGCTACCCTTGTGCCGCCCCTACGGGGCTGTACGGCGACGGGACGTCGCCCGGGTTTGGCATGGGCGCATTGCGGCGAGCCATCACAGCTTCCATCGCGGGTCCTGGGAGTGCCGGCGTCCCACGCGCGGTCCTCTCGGGCCGC
>Ga0334883_1002717_pt1 | contig 20940 bp, 14 predicted proteins | sample GraSluR1_MG_6_FD_207230 | JGI IMG/M metagenome (GOLD analysis project Ga0334883, IMG submission 207230) | Sludge microbial communities from methane-producing bioreactor in Wageningen University, Netherlands - Granular Sludge_09_05-R1 | ecosystem: Engineered > Bioreactor > Anaerobic >...
GCTGACAGGCCGGGCGGGCGGCGTCGCGCAGTGCGATGCGTTCGCTCACCGCTAGCGGCGGGGTCGAACGCCGTCGCTGCTGTTGGCGATGGACAGGCTAGCTGACAGGCCGGGCGGGCGGCGTCGCGCAGCGGGACGCCAGCCCGGCCTGTCAGCTAGCCGCCTTGGATTTGAAATCCCGCCCGATCCAGCCCCTGGCCGCCAGCAGCAGAAGCGTCGACAGCGAGGCCAAGCAGGCGAAGAACAGCCACATCGTTTCCGGGCTGCGCGGTCCGTCGGCCGGGACGTACTTCTGCATCATCAGACCTGAGTAGAGCGGCACGAGCATCTTGGTCAAGAACCAGGGGAACTGCGCCACGCCCATATACGCGCCAGTGCGTCCTTCCGGTGCTATCTCTGCGGCGTACTGCAAAAACCGCGGCTGCCACATCGCCTCGCCGACGGTCATGACCAGTAGATAGCCCAGCAATGCGGGCAGGCTCGTGCTGATGCCCAGCAGGAACGCCGGCGCCGCCATGATCGCTGTGCCGATGATCATCATGTTGTAGACCTTCTTGCGAAAGGTCAGCGCCGTGATGATCGGCACGAAGATGAAGATCAGGATCGGGTTCATGTTCGAGAAGACTTCGAAATTGCGGCTCACGAAGCCGCCCTCGAACGCCCGCTCGAGATACTGCGGCAGGACCAGCCAGTTGTACGTAAAGAGCGTCTGGACCGGAATCAGCGCGAAGATGAAATAGAAGAATTTACCGTCGCCGAGGGGATGATTGGCGAGCCAACGGTAGATTCCATGCCGCCAACTCGAGACCAGTTGCAGGATGATCAAGCCGACGCCGATGACGCCCCACGCGATGAGATTCACCGGGCGGCCCAGGAAGTAGACGCTGCCTAGCAGCAGGAAAACCGTGATCCACAAGTGCAGCGGCACGCGACGGTCTCGATCGTACTGGATGGCCTGCGACGGCGAGGCGGCGGAGCCCTCGGCGGCGGCCTTTTGCGTCTCGCGTTCCTGCTCGGCGCTGGCAATGGCCTCCTGCTCGACCTTGCGCGTCAGAATCAGGTAAGTCGCAAGCAGGGCGATCAATGTCAGGGCTGTGTAGATCCAGTAGGAACCGGTGATGCCGATGGCGCGGCGAATGGGGCTGAACCAGGTCGGCAGCCAGCCGCCGAGATTCATCAACGCGTACAACATCGCGTAGCCCATGGCCGCCGTTTTCGGATTGGTGAACTTACGGATGCCGGCATAAGCGGCCGGCTGGTACATCCCATACCCGATCACGACCAACAGGATGCCGCCCATCGTCATCAAATGTAGGGGCGACCACAGGCCGGTTCCGGGAAACACCACCGGTGCGGCCGACATCACGACGCGCCCGGCCAGCAGGAAACAGAACGCCAGCAGCAGGGTTCGGCGCACGCCCCGGCGATCGGCGATCGTACCCAGAAAGAACATGGAGATGGTGATGCCCGCCGTCAGGACCATGACCATGTGGTGGGAGTGGACGTCCTGATTGGGCAAGCCGCGGAAGATGAAACTCGAGAAGTGCATGGCCAGATAGCCGAGCATCCCGAAGTAGACCCAACCCTCGAGGAAGTAGGCCAGGTTGATGCCCCAGAGGGCGCGGGGCGAGCGGACCAGATCCACGAATGGTTGCGTGATCTGACGCCAGGGGCTCTTGGGCTCGACGGCGGCGGAGGCAGAGGCCATGACGATGGATCCTTCCTCGAGAGGTCTTCAGGCGAAGCGATTGCACAAGGTAACGCCGCGCTGTCGCGAGGGTCAAGAATTCACCTGCGCGCAGCAAATAGCTTCCCCCGGTGCCGAAGGAAACGGCGCTGCCCGCGCGGTTACGGCGCTGCCCGCGCGGTTACGGCGCCGCCTCGAGTCGGCTGCGGATCCCCTGACGCGCCGTCAGGGCCTTCTGCTCGCAGGCAGCCATCAGTTCGCTTGCCTGCCGGCGGGTCTCCAGCAAAAAGGCCGGCTCCTCGCTCTGATCCAGGCCGGCCAGCTGCGCCAAATTGATCAAGACGTTGTAGTAGGCGCCTTCGGCGCCGGCGGCGGCGGTGAGCACGGCGACGCCGGCATCCGACAAGCTGTTCTGGTTGCCGAGGCGGGCGATCTGTTCGGCCAGGTCCAGCAACGCCGGTACCTTCTGCAGTACGGACAGCGGAATGCGCGTCGCCCCGCGGGTGGCGGCGGCGATGGCGCGGTCGCGGGTCTGCTGTTGCTCAGGCGTCTGCCTGGGCAGTCCGAAACAGGCCATGACCTTGTTGAAAGCGTCAGTATCGAGATCGATCGCAGCCAGGAAGAAGTCCTTCAGTTCCTGGGCCTGGTCGGCGATCGCGATGACCTGTTGCTCGACCGTGGCGTACGCCTTCTTGCCGGCGGTCAAGTTGCCAACCATGGCCACCAGACCGGCTGCCTGGGCGGCGCACAGCGCAGCGACCGAGCCGCCGCCGGGCGCGGGGGAGTCGCTGGAAAGCTCGTCCACGAACTCGCGGTTCGTCATGCTGACCAGCGGGCCGTCGCCCAGCCCGGCCTGGTACTCAATCACCCGCTCCCGCGGGTCGAACGGACCCAACTCCGCCAGGCCGAGGCTCTGGATCGCGGTCTCCAGAAGCTGCCGTTTCGGCACCCCTGTCGACAAGCCGGCCTGGGTCAAGTAATACCGGCCGGCGGCCAGGAGGTCCTGTTCGGGAATCAGGCCGACCAGTTCGCTGCCGGTGACGCGGACGCCGAGATCGCGAGCGGCGGATCGGCAGGCTTCAAAGGCTTGATGCGGTTTGGTTATCGCCGTATTGACGAGGTTGATCGATACCTGCGCGCGGCCATATTCCGGAATGACCCAACCGACGGCCTTGCAGGCCTCGATTCGGTACTTGCCCGGCACTAGAACGTTATTGCCGTCGGCGTCCTTGACCAATTTGCCCTGCGCGTTGCGCTGGGCGCGCCCGGCCTCTTTGATCTCCAGGGCGATCTCGCCGGCCAGCTTCTTCTGGCGCGTATTCAAATTCACGTTGTAGGCGACGAGGAATCCCCGGGCGCCGACGTTGATCGCGCCGCAGCGCGCCGTATGATCGTTCCACTCGTTGGGTCCGAAATCGGGCGCCCAGGCTGCGGTGCCGAGCTTGTTGGCGAGGGCTTCGTACTCGCCCTTGCGCAGGTCGGCCAGGTTGCGGCGCTGCGGCTGCGTCGCCGCGGCTTCGTACAAATAAACGGGGAACCCGAGTTCCTCGCCGATGCGCTTGCCCACCCGGCGGGCGATTTCGGCACACTCTTCCATAGTGACCCCGCGCACGGGCACGAACGGGCAGACATCGGTGCTGCCGTGGCGCGGATGCGCGCCCTTGTGGCGGCGCATATCGATCAGCTCGCCGGCGCGCTTGACGACGCGGAAGGCCGCTTCGGCGACTCCCGCCGGCGGTCCGATGAACGTGATCACCGTCCGATTGGTGTCGGCGCCCGGGTCGACGTTCAACAGGCGGACCCCTTCGACTTCGCCGATGACCGCCGTCACGGCGTCGATGACGCCGCGGTCGCGGCCTTCACTGATGTTGGGGACGCACTCGACGAGCTGGTTCATCCTGCGCACCTCGATGGCTTGGGTTCGCGCGGCCTGGCCCGGTCGGCCCGCAGCGCCCGCTGGGCCAAGTTACACAACCTGAAGCGGTATTTCCAGCCCGGGGCGGCGGCGATGCGACCGCGGCATGCAACCTTAACGGTCGTATTTGCGTCCTTGGCGAGTCCGCAGCGTCCGCAACCCCACGCAGCGAGGAAGAAGACATGCTCCGCAGGCACAAGCGAATCCTGATTCCGGCCGCCGCCCTGGCCGTGGGCCTGGTCGGATGCTTCGTTTTCGCGACCCGGCACAATGACGTCCCGCTGTTCGGTCTGACCAAGGCCAACGCGGCGCCGGACAGTTCGGCGGCCGCCGCGGTGCCGGACTCCGCGCGAACCCCCGCCGTACCCGTCGAGGTCGCAACGGTAGAGCGGCGCGCCGTCGCCGCGTTTCATCGCGCCGCCTCCAGCATCGAAGCGGCGCGCCTGGTCGAGGTGCCCTGCCGCGCCGCCGGGAGTGTGCGCGCCGTGACGGTCGAGGAAGGCGATTGGGTGGTACGGGATCAGATCCTGGCCGAGTTGGACAACGCGCGACAGAAACTCGAGCTGCGCCGCGCGGAGCTGCAACTGGCGGAACAGCGACGCAAGTTGCAGCGGGCCGAGCAGATGGCCGGAGAATCGCTGATCAGCCAGGAGGAATTCGACACCCAGCGTACGGCGTACGAACGAACGGAAGCCGAGCGCGACCTGGCGGCGATCAATCTGACCGAGACCTACGTGAAGGCGCCGTTCGCCGGTCAGCTCACCGCGCGGCACGTGGTCGCGGGCCAACAAGTCCTCGGCGGCCAGGCGGCGTTCGTCCTGGCCGATTTCGAGCCCCTGCGGGTGCGGGTCCATTTGCCGGAAGCGGTCGCCGCCAAGATCGCGATCGGCGAACCCGCTGTGCTGGAGACGGATGCCGCCGCGGGCCAGCTGCAAGCCTGGGTCGAGCGGATCAATCCCGTGGTCGATCCCGGCACGGGCACGGTGCAGGTGACGTTGCGCTTGCCCGCCGCCGCCGCGGTCCGCGCGGGCGGTTTCGTCAAGGTGCGGTTGACCACCGACCGCAAACAAGATGTCCTGGCCGTGCCGAAACTCGCGCTCGTCGACGAGGGCGGCCTGCGCAGCGTCTTCGTGGCGGCGGCGGACACGGTGCGCAAAGTCGAGATCACGACCGGCCTCTATGACGACACGCATGTCGAGGTCACGAGCGGCCTGGAGGAGGGTTGGCTGGTGGTGACTCTCGGCCGCGGCGGTCTGCGGACCGGGACCAGCATCGAGATCCTGCCCGACAGCAACCTGACTGCGCTGGCCTCGCGGTAACGAGACGCTCAAGGAGTCGCCGTGAACCTTGTCCGCTGCGCGGTGCACCGTCCGGTCACCATTTGCATGATCGCGCTGGCCGCCGTCGTGTTCGGTCTGGTCTCGCTACAACGACTGGACCTGAGCCTCCTGCCGGAAATACGCTACCCCACGTTGACGGTCCAGACGGAGCTGACGGGTTCCGCGCCGGTCGATGTCGAGAACCTTGTGACGCGTCCACTGGAGGAAGCAGTCGGCGTGGTCGCGGGACTGCGACGCATCCATTCGCTCAGCCAAGCCGGCCTGTCACAGATCAGCCTCGAGTTCGACTGGGGCACGGCGATGGATCACGCCGGCCTGGACGTGCGCGAGAAACTCGACCTCGTGCGCTTGCCGGACGACGCCACCGTGCCCGTGGTCTTGAAGTACGACCCGGCGCTCGACCCGGTCTTGCGCATCGGTTTGTGGGGCGATCTGCCGCTGGCGGTCGTGCGCGCGGCGGCCGAAGACGTGCTCAAGACCGAGATCGAAGCAATCCAGGGCGTCGCCGCCGCGCGGGTGACGGGCGGACTCGAGGAAGAGATCCAGATCCTGGTGGACGGCGGGCGGCTGGCGGCGTTCGGGCTGGACATCGGGCAGGTCGAACAGGTGATCGCTCGCCAGAACGTGAACGCTGCGGGCGGGCGCCTGCAAGATCGCGGCGCCGAATACATCGTGCGGACCCTGCGCCGGATCGACGACCTCGACGATCTCGCCCAGGTCACGGTCGGCACGGCCGGCGGCCGGCCGGTGGCCCTCAGCGAGGTCGCCACGCTCGTGCGCAGCCATAAAGAACGCACCGAGATTACGCACGTCGACGGGCGCGAGAGCGTCGAAATCGCCGTCTTCAAAGAGGGCGACGCCAACACGGTTGCCACCGCGCACCGCGTCCGGGCCGCACTCGCGCAATTGCCAGGGCGGCTGCCCGCCGGCTTGCAGCAAGCCGTGCTCTTCGACCAGTCCGTCTACATCTCGCAGGCGGTGCGGGAGGTGCGTCGCAACGCACTGATCGGCGGCCTGCTGGCGGTACTGGTTCTGTTCGTGTTCCTGCGCGATCTGCGAAGCACGCTGGTGATCGGCCTGGCGATTCCGCTCTGCATCGTCGCCACGTTCATTCTGATGCTCTCGCGCGGTGTTTCGCTCAATGTCATGAGCTTGGGCGGCTTGGCACTGGGCGTCGGCATGCTGGTAGACAACTCCATCGTGGTGCTCGAAGCGATCAAACGCCGCCGCGAGGAAGCGGGCCCGCGCGCCGATCCGCACGCGACCGCGATCGCTGGCGCGGTCGAAGTCGCCGCGGCGGTGACGGCCTCGACCTTGACCACGCTCGCGGTCTTTGTGCCGATCGTTTTCGTGGTGGTCGGCGTGGCGGGGCAGCTCTTCCGCGACCAAGCGCTGACGGTGACCTTCTCGTTGCTGGTCAGCTTGCTGGTGTCCCTGACGTTCACGCCCATGGCCGCGGCGCTGGGCGCGGCCGGCGGAGTGAGCGCCGGCGCCGGCGACGGTGACGCTCCACGGGCCGGCTGGCGGGCGCGCTGGCGGCCGTCCGTTCGCCATCGCTTGAGGTGGCGCCGCGCGGCAGCCGAGGCCGGCCATTTTCTGGGCTTGGGCGTGCCGCTCTTGATCGTCGGTCTGCTGCGACTCTTGCTTCGCGGCGTCGGCTGCGGTCTGGTGCGCCTGTTGTCGCCGGCGGCGGCGGTCCACGCGCGTCTATGGCCGCGACTGGCGGACGGCTACGATCGCTTGCTGGCGGGCGCTCTGCGCGCGCGCGCCCTGGCGGTCTTGCTGGTGATCGTGGTCGCGAGCGGCGCGGTGCTGGTCTTGCCGCGGCTGGGCACCGAGCTAGTGCCGCCGCTGGCGCAAGGGTCGCTCACGCTACAACTGGAACTGCCCGAAGGCACGCCGCTGGACCGGACCGCTCGCGCGTGCGGCGCCCTGGAACGGCAACTGGCGGACCTGCCGGCGGTCGCGCGCGTGGCCGCCGCGGTCGGTCTGTGCCGCGAAGCCGGCGGCGGACCGGTCAGGCGCAAGGAGAACCGGGCGGAGATCTACCTGCAGCTCGAAAGCGCCGCCCCGGCGGTCGAAGCGGCGGTCCTCGAGGAGGCTCGCCGACTGGCGGCTGCTCAGGCGTCGATGCGCCTCGATGTGCGGCGGCCGGCGTTGCTGAATCTGAGCGCGCCGGTTCAGGTGCATGTCTACGGTCACGATCTGGCGGCGCTGCAGCGCGGCTCCACAGCCGTGGCGGCGGCCCTGGCCGAGGTCGCCGGTGTGCGCGACGTGCGGCAGGCGATGATCCCCGGTTCGCCGGAGATCCAGATCAGCCTGGATCGCCACCGGCTCGGGAGGCTGCAACTGGACCAGGACCAGGTCGCGCGGACCGTCCAGACGAAGGTCGGCGGCGTGGTTGCGGGGCGATTCCGCGACGGCGAACGGCACCTGGACATCCGGGTCCGCGGGCATAGCGACGAGCGGGCGACGCTGGCCGCGGTGCAGGACCTGGTCGTCGCGCAGCGCGGCGAGATCACGATCCCCTTGGCCGCGGTCGCCGGCCTCGCCGAGACGCGAGGCCCCGCGGAGATCCATCGCCTCGGCGGCCGCCGCGCGGCCCTGGTGACGGCCGATCTGCACGGCCGCGACCAGGGTTCGGTCGACCGGGACATTGCGGCGCGCCTGCGCGGACTGACCCTGCCGGCGGGGGTGACGGCGAGCCCCGGCAGCCAGAGCGAAGAGATGCAACGGAGCTACCGCTCTCTGCAGCTGGCGATCCTGCTGGCGGTCTTCCTGGTCTACCTGGTCATGGCGTCGCAGTTCGAATCGATCCTGCACCCGTTGATCATCATGGTCACGGTGCCGCTGGCGCTGGCGGGAGCCGTCTATGCTCTGGCGCTCGCTGGCCGGCCGCTGAGCGTGATCGCAGTGATCGGTGCGGTGATGCTGGCCGGCATCGTGGTCAACAACGGCATCGTGCTGGTGGACCGCATGAACCAGTTACGCCGGCGCGGTCTGGAACTGCACGCGGCCGTCCGTCAGGCCGGCCGCGAACGCCTGCGTCCCATTCTGATGACGACCGCCACAACGGTTCTGGGTCTATTGCCGATGGCGATCGGCTTGGGCGAAGGAGCGGAGCTGCGAGCGCCGCTCGCGGTGACGGTGATCGGGGGTCTACTGCTGGCCACCGGGCTGACCCTGGTTGCGGTGCCGGTGCTCTACACGGTGCTCGCCGGATTGCCGGCAGCGCTCCGGGCGCCATCGCGCCGGGACGTCGCCGCGCCGCGCCCAGCCAGCGGCGAGTTCGCCCCGGAGGCGCCGCGATGGGACTGACGCGCCTGGTTTTGCGCCGTCCCGTGACCCTCGCCATGTCCCTGCTCTGCGTGCTGGTGCTGGGCAGTGTGGCCGTGGGCCGTTTGCGCCTGGATTTTCTGCCGCGCGTCGACTTTCCGTTCATAGCGGTCTACATCCCGTATCCGGGTGGTCTGCCCGAAGAGAACGAGCGTCTGATCGTCCGCCCGGTCGAGGAAGTTTTGGCCACGCTCGGCGGCGTGCGCGGTCTCAACAGTTACAGCGACCCCGATGCCGTGCAGGTCGGCGTGCAGTTCGCTTGGGGCCGCGACGTCAATGTGCTGCGTCTGGAGGTCAAGGAGAAGCTCGACCAGATCCGCGGGGATCTGCCGGCGGACATCCGGCAGATTCTGATCCTGACCTTCGACTCCAACGATATCCCGATCATCGAAGGTCGCATCGCCGCCGCCGGCCGGGATCTCTCGGCGAGTTGGGATCTGCTCGAACAGCATGTGATTGCTCCGTTACAGCGATTGCCCGGGGTCGGCCGGGTCAACATCGACGGCGTTGCACCGACCCAGGCCTCGGTGTACCTGCGCCTGGACCGCCTGCTCGCGCACGAGGTCGATGTTTCGCAGTTATTCCGCCGCCTGGAGTCGGCGAGCGTGGAGCTGACCGTGGGCCGGGTCACCGATCGCGGCCTGCGCTACGACCTGCGCTCGGTCAACAACCTGCACGCCGTCGAGGACCTCAGCGACCTGCCCATCGATGACCGGGGCCTGCGCCTGCGGGACGTCGCGGAGGTCGTCTACGGCGTGCCGGCGCAGACCTACGGCCGGCGGCTGAACGGCGAACCGGCGATCGCCTTCTGGATCCAGAAGAGTTCGGGCGCCAATACGGTGGAAGTGTGCCGCGCCATCGAGGCAGAACTCGTCCGGATCAACAACGATCCGGCTCTGGCCGGCATCCACAGCTTCGCGTTTTTCAACCAGGCCGACGAGATCACCGATTCGCTGCGGGGGCTACTGCAGGCAGGGCTGATCGGGTCAGGTCTCGCGTTTGTGATCCTGTTGCTCTTCTTGCGCCGGTTGAGCCTGACCCTGGTGACCACGCTTGCGATCCCGCTGTCGATCCTCGGCACGTGCGTCTTCCTCTACCTGAGCGGACGCACGCTAAACATCCTGTCGATGATGGGCCTGATGCTTGGTGTCGGCATGTTAGTGGATAATGCCGTGGTCGTGTTGGAATCCATTCATCGCCATCTGCACGCCGGCCGCCGGCCGCTCGCGGCGGCGCTGCGCGGAACCCGGGAGGTCGGGCGGGCGGTGGCGGCTTCGACCCTGACCACGATCATCGTCTTTGCGCCCGTCGTTCTGGCCGGTGACGACGAACTGTCCGTGTGGCTCGGTGAGGTCGGCATCACCATCAGCGTGACGTTGCTGGTGTCGCTGCTGGTCAGCTTGACAGTGATTCCGCTGCTGGCGGTCAAGGTTTCCGGCCGGGCGCCGCTCGCCGAACCGCGGTGGCTGGTAGGCTTGCGCCGCGGCTATCTGGCTGCCCTGCGTTGGACGGCGTTGCGCCATCCTTTGATCACGGTCCTGGTGATCCTACCGGTGCTGATGACCAGCACGTTCGTGCTGATGGGCAGAACCGGCTTGAAGCCCGATCTCTTCGGGGACGAAGGAGTGCGGCGGGACAGCTTCTACATCGGATTTCGCTACACCGATCCGGTCGATCATCGGCTCAGCAGCGCTTACCTCGGCCGGGCCGAAGCTTATCTCGAGAGTCGGCGGGAAGAACTCGGCTTGCGCGACATCTACACGTTCTACGCCGCCGATGCCGGCGGCATCACATTGTTTTTCCGCCAGACAGCGCTGTCGCGCGAATTCCTGCAGGATCTCCGCCGGGATCTTCGCGCCAACCTTCCCGTGCAGCCGGGTCTGGTGTACCAGCTCGGACGCGAGGACGGAACCGGCAGCGGCGGCCGTAGCGTGGCGATTACGCTCTACGGGCGCGAAACCGAGGTGCTGCGGGATCTGTCGCAGGTCGTGGCCCACCGGTTGCGAGCCGTCGACGGAGTACGCGACGTGATCAGCGACGCTGACGCGGGGCAAGCCGAGGTGCGCGTTCAGGTCGAACCGGCGGCGGCGGCACGGTTCGGTGTCCAGCCCGCGGCGGTCGCCGAGGTCGTCGGACTGACCTATCGCGGCGTGCCGCTGCCGCGCTTGCGTTTGGCCGATCGTGAGGTCGACGCCATCGTTTCGCTGCTGCCGGACGACCGCGAGTCGCTCGAGAATCTCGCCTTGTTGACCGTTGGCGTGCAGAACGAGCGGCCGGTCCAGCTAGGGCAGGTCGCAGTATGCGAGTTCGGCGGCGGCCCGCAACGCATCTTCCGCCGCGACCAGCGGTCCGGGCTGACGTTGCGCGCGATGTGCGACGACGAGCAATTCGACCGGCGTTTGCGGCAGGTCCGCGACGTCATGGCGTCGGTCGAGATGCCGTTGGGGTACGGCTGGGATTTCGGCCGCGAGATCCGGCGCGCCGAGCAGCAGCAAACAGAGATGGGTTCGAATATGCTGCTGGCGCTGGCCTGCGTGTTCTTCGTGATGGCGAGCCTCTTCGAGTCGTTGACGTTGCCGTTGGTCGTCATCATATGCGTGCCGTTCGCGTCGCTCGGGGTGTTCTGGACGCTGATGGCGTCGCAGACACCGTTCAATCTCATGGCCATGATCGGGATCGTCATATTAATCGGAATAGTTGTGAACAACGGGATCGTGTTGGTCGATCATATCGGACGCCGGCTGCGCGGGGGATTGGCGCCGCAGGCGGCCCTCGAAACCGCCTGTGCCGAGCGGCTGCGGCCGATCCTGATGACCGCCGGCACGACGATTCTGGGCCTGTTGCCGCTGGCTCTCTTGCAGGGAACTCACCTATCGGGGTTGGAGTATTACCCCATGGCGCGCGCGATTTGCGGCGGGCTGACCGCCGGGACATTCTTGACGCTGCTTGTTCTACCGGCTTACTATTCGCTCGCCATGCGTTGGCGCAACCGCCTGTGCGGCGAAGGCAGCGTCACCAGCGCGGTCGCCGCGCTGGCCGCGCCGGAATCTTGAGATTGCCGAAAACCCTTTGCCGACTTATGCATATCTTCGCTAGTCTCCTGGCGGCGTAGGGGCGAAGATCTCATCGACACCGATTCGTGAATCGGGTCGCTGTAAGGCCGTATTTTTTTTGGCGCTGTTCCGGAGCTTCGGTGGAAGTCGGCCGGACCGCACCAGCGTACCGGGCCGCCGCTTGAAATGGTCACGACCGGCCCAGGTTAGGAGCCGAGATGTACAGCCAGAGTCCGCTCGATCGGGTCGCCATCTTCATCGATGGCGAGAACATCCACTACAGCGCCAAGCATTTGAACATGCGGCTTGACTATCTCAAGCTCTGCCGGTTGTTGACCGGGAAGCGTCGCCTGCTGCGGGCGTTCTTCTACACCGCGGTCAGTACTCAGAGCGAGGGGAAGATCGATTTCATCAATTTCCTCAAGCTCAACGGATTCACCGTCGTCACGCGTGAAGTGCGTTCGTTCTCCGATCCGGAGCAGAGCGGCCGCAGTGTCCGCAGCGCGCTGGACATGGAAATGGCCATGGATGTGATGGAGCTCTGTCCTCACCTGGACACGGTGATCATCTGCAGCGGCGATGGAGATTTCTGCCCCTTGGTCGAGGCCGCCGCGCGGCGCGGCAAACACGTCGAAGTGTGCGCCCTGCGCGAGATGACGGCTACGGACCTGATTGCCGCCGCCGACGTTTATGTCGATCTGGGCACGTTGCGCGAGGAGATCGCTCTGGATAACGTGCCCCAGCGAGAGATCCGCAACGAAATCGACACCTCCGCCGACGGCTTCGACGATTTCCGCGTGCAGGACACGAACTTCGATTTCTAGTTTCATCGCCTTTGGCGTGCCGATTCCGGTCGGTGCCGACGGAACAGGTGAACGCGGCCGCACCCTCGCAGCGCGGCCGCGTTTGTGTGTCTTGTGGCCTTGCGGTCCCGGTTAACTCGCAGCGGACTGGGTCCGCAGCGCGGCAGCCGTCCGGGCGTCCTGGAGTTCCAGGAAACGTCGCAACACGCCCAGATCGCGATGATGCTCCAGATAGGCGGCGCACAGGCCGAGCGCGGCGTCGGGATCACCGGCGGCCTGTTCGAGCTCGCAGAGGTTCAACACGGCGCTGGGGTAGTTCGGATGCAACTGCAAGGCAGTCAGGAAGTCGCGGCGGGCGCTGACGAGGTCGCCGGCCGAGAAGCGCGCCGAACCGAGGTTGTTGAACACTTCGGGGTCGGCGGGGGTCATTTCGGCGACGGACGCGAACTCGACGGCGGCCTGCTGGTACTCGCCCAGAGCGAACCTAGCGACAGCCAGGTTGAAACGGATGTTCGGGTTGTCGGGCAGCAAATCCAGCACCCTCGTGAAGCACTCCGCTGCGAGGGCGTGATCGCCGAGCCCCATGTAGAACGCGCCGAGATTGTTGTGCCCGACCGCCTCGCCGGGATACAACTGGGTGACCTTGACGAAGCAATCCCGAGCCGTCGCGAGGTCGCCCCGGTTGAGCGCCTCGCGGCCGGCCTGCACGATCTCGGCCATGGGAGCGGGGATCTGGACGCTCGGCTTGAGTTCAGTGGACGTTGCGGTCATCGCAGTCACTCCTGGGGCAAAAGGTAAGCCGCCGCCGCGGCGGCCGATGTTGGCGGGCGTGCAACGGGCGTGCCCAAGAGCGGCCGCCATGCTAGACTATTATTTTGCAAAGTTTTATGAGGCATAAGGGGGCGATTGTGCCAGTGCCTGCGGCACGGCTGCCTCGCCGGGCCGGCTGCAGGCCGGCGGTTTTCCGGCCACGGGCGGCTGAATTCCCGGCGCGGGCGCGATCGTGCGGCCAGAGCGACCGGTTGCCGCGCCGCACCGACAAATGGCTTGGCATTCCGGCGGGAATTCCTTTATGAATTGGACCCAGCGCTCTGCGCTGGTCCCGCTATCGTTTGCCGCGAGGCTCACCGCCGGGAGACACCATGACCGCCGCTGCCGTTCCGGTCCTGCTCGTGCTGTTGGTCGCCATCCTGTTCGCTGCCCTGTTCTTGGCCCTGAGCTACTGGCTCGGTCCGCGCCAGCGCGACCCGCTCAAGGAGACGCCCTACGAGTGCGGCATCCCGCCGCGCGGTACCGTGCAGATCCGTTTCTTCATCCGCTTCTTCCTGATCGCTCTGCTGTTTTTGTTGTTCGATCTGGAAACGGTCTTCCTACTGCCGTGGGTCCTGTCGCTGCGTTCATTTCTGCAGGCCGGCGCCGGCGACTACGCTTTGGTGGTCATGGGGCCCTTCCTGTTGATCCTGGTCGTCGGGTTGGTTTACGAGTGGCGCAAAGGCGGTCTCGAATGGCAGTAGATCTCGCCAATCCCGGCAATTTCCTGACGACTCGCCTGCGGCAAGCGATCAACTGGGGCCGCAAGTATTCCCTCTGGCCGATTCCTTACGGCACGGCCTGCTGCGCCATCGAGTTCATGGCAGCGGTTTCCAGCTACCACGATCTGAGCCGGTACGGCGCGGAATTGGTGCGCTTCTCGCCTCGCCAAAGCGATCTGATGATCGTGGCCGGGACGATCAGCTACAAGCAGGTGCCGATCCTCAAAACGATCTACGCGCAGATGTGCGAACCGAAATGGGTCGTGGCCATGGGTGTCTGCGCCAGTAGCGGCGGATTCTACAAGAACTACGGCACCCTGCAGGGCATCGATCGCGTGATTCCCACCGACATCTACGTGGCCGGCTGCCCACCGACGCCGGAGAACTTGTTCCACGGTCTGCTGCTCTTACAGGATAAGATCGACCGCGAGGGGCTTGTCGCCAGCGCACAGCGCCACGGCGAGCAGACCGGCTGAAGCGGCGGGCAACCGGGAAGGGACCATGAGCGAGAAGCTGGTGCAGGCATTACGGCAGGAATTCGGCGCGGACATCCTCGCCGCGAGCGCTTATCGCGGCGACCACCACGTCACGGTCGCACCGGCGCGCGTGACCGCCGTGCTCCGCTATTTGCAGCAACGCGGCGGCTGCGAGATGCTCGCCGACGTGATCGGCGCCGACTTTCCTGACCGCGAGCAGCGTTTCGACGTGATCTATTACGTACGCTCGTTGTCCGCGCCGCGGCAACTGTGGGTGCGGGTATCCGTGCGCGAGGGCGAAGCCGTGCCGTCGGCGTGCGCTCTCTGGCGTTCTGCCGACTGGCACGAGCGCGAAGTCTACGATCTGTTCGGCGTGCCGTTCGCCGGCCACCCCGACCTGCGCCGTATCCTTTGCCATCACGAGTTCGAGGGACATGCCCTGCGCAAGGATTACCCTGTGGAGTTGGGGCAGGAGCTATCTGCGCCCGAAAAGCTTTTCAGCGACCACGACATCGCGCGCGCGGCGCATCGCGCCAGCCTCGCGCAGAATCCGACGGGGGCCGGCGACGAGATCCATCCCTCGGATCTGCTGACGGTGAACCTGGGGCCGAGCCATCCCGCCATGCACGGCTGCCTGCGCGCGGAATGCCTGCTCGACGGCGAGACCATCGTCGAAGCCCGCGCGGAGATCGGCTATCTGCACCGCTGTTTCGAGAAAGAAGCGGAAGACCACACCTGGGCCGAGGTGATGCCGTACACTGATCGTCTCAACTATTGCTCGCCGATGCTCAACAACGTGATCTACGCGCAGGCGGTCGAGAAACTGCTGCACGTCGAGGTGACGCCGCGCTGCCGGGTGATCCGCGTCATCGTCTCGGAGCTGTCGCGCATCATCGACCATCTGGTTTGTGTGGGGACCAATCTGGTCGACATGGGTGCGTTGACCATGTATTGGTACACCTTCAACGTCCGCGAGGCGATGTACCAGATCATCGAGAAGCTCTGCGGCAGCCGGCTGACCACGAATTACGCACGGATCGGCGGGCTGAGCCACGATCTCTATCCCGGTTGCGAAGACGAGGTGCGGACCAAACTGCGCATGCTCGAGGAGGCCGTCCGCGACGTCGTCAAGCTCGCGGCCCGCAACCGCATCTTCCTCGACCGCACCGTCGGCATCGGCGCCATCAGCCGCGCCGATGCCGTCAGCTACGGCCTGACGGGCCCGTGCCTGCGGGCCTGCGGGATACCCTACGACGTCCGCAAGGTGCACCCGACTCTCGATTACCAGGAATACGACTTCGACGTGCCGACCGGCGAGGACGGCGACACGCACGCCCGGATCATGGTTCGCCTCGCGGAGATGGTCCAGAGCAAGCGGATCATCGAGCAGGCCCTGCAGAAGTTGCCCACCGGGCCGGTCAACGTCGACGATCCGCGTGTGATCCTGCCGCCCAAGGCGAAAGTCTACGGCAGCATCGAAGGCGTGATGAATCAGTTCAAACTGATCTACGAAGGGATCCAGGTGCCGGCGGGCGCCGCCTACGGCTGCGGCGAAGGCGCCAACGGCGAGCTGGGCTTCTATTGCATTGCCGACGGCGGCGGCCGTCCGTACCGAATCAAGGTGCGGCCGCCGTGTTTTCCCATCTACGGCGCCTTCACCCACATCATCAAGGGCGGCATGGTCGCCGACGCGATCGCCACCCTGGGCAGCCTGAACATCATCGCCGGGGAACTGGACCGCTGACGCGGGCGGCCCCGAACGCGACGGAGCAGAGGATGGACAGACCCGACCAAGTCGCCGCGGACTTGAGCCAAGCCGCGCGCGAGCGCATCGCGGCGATCGTCGCGCGCTACCCGACGCGCCAGAGCGCCCTGATGCCGAGCCTCTGGGTCGTGCAGGATGAACTGGGCTGGGTGCCGCCGGCGGCGGTCGCGTACCTGGTCGAGACTCTGGGCGTGACGTTGGCGCGGGTGCACGAGCTGCTGACCTTCTACACCATGTTCCGGACCGAGCCGCCGGCGCGCCACGTCCTGCAAGTCTGCCGGAACATCAGCTGCCACATCATGGGAGCCCGCGCCGTGATCGCCCATCTGGAGAAACGGCTGGGCATCCGCCTCGGCGAAAAGACGCCCGACGGCCTCTTCGCCCTGGAGGGCGTCGAGTGTCTGGGCGCTTGCGGCCAAGGTCCGGTACTGCAGCTCGGCAAACACTACTACGAGAATCTGACGCCCAAGAAAGCGGATGCTTTGCTGGAAGGACTCCGCAAGGGCGCTCCGCCGCGGGCGGACACCGATCGCGAACTGGAGGTCGGCTCGTGAGCGCGGCGGCCTGCAACATCCTTTCGGCCCGCTTCGGCCGCGCCGACGGCCACCGGCTCGACGTCTATGAAGCGGAAGGCGGCTACCGGGCGCTGCGCCAGGTGCTCGGCGGGATGAAGCCGGCCGAGGTCGTCGAACTCGTCAAGGGCGCGGGTCTGCGCGGGCGAGGCGGCGCTGGGTTCCCGACGGGCGCCAAGTGGAGTTTCGTGCCGTCCGCGGCTGAGGATGTCTACTTCTTCGTCAACGCGGACGAATCCGAGCCCGGCACGTTCAAGGACCGCTACCTGCTCGACTACGACCCGCATCAGACCATCGAGGGCGCAATCATCAGCGCGTACGCGGTACGCGCCAAGCTGGCCTTCATCTACATTCGCGGCGAGTTCGGCTGGCTGGTCGACCGCGTCGAACGGGCGGTGACCGAAGCTTACAGCGCCGGCTATCTCGGCCGCGACATCCTCGGCAGCGGCTACAGCCTGGAAATGATCGTGCACAAGGGCGCCGGCGCTTATATCTGCGGGGAGGAGACCGGACTCATCAATTCGGTCACCGGCCTCAAAGGCCAGCCGAGCATCAAGCCGCCGTTCCCGGCGGTCAGCGGCTTCTTGGGGCGCCCGACCATCGTCAACAACGTCGAAACCGTGGCCGCCGTACCGTGGATCGTCACGCACGGCGCGCAGGCCTATCGGAGCTATGGCACCGAGAAATCGCCGGGCACCAAACTATGGTCGGTCTCGGGTCCGGTGCGCAATCCCGGCGTTTTCGAAATCCCGCTGGGCATGCCCTTCGCCGATTTCTTCCACGGCCAGCTTGGCGGCATGCAGGACGGCGAGGAGTTCAAGGCGTGCATCGTCGGCGGCAGCTCGGTGCCGGTCTTGACAGCTGCCGAGATCATGGCCTGCACGCTCGACTATGAATCGCTGCAGGAAGCCGGCACCATGCTCGGTTCGGGCGGGATGATCATCGTTCCCCAGCGCGCCGACATGGTCGAGCTCATCAAGGTGTTGATGCATTTCTACTGGGACGAGAGCTGCGGCCAGTGTACCCCTTGCCGCGAGGGCACGGGCTGGCTCCACCGCATCGCGAGCCGCCTGCTCAAGGGCGAGGCCGTGCCGGCGGACCTCGAGCTGCTCGAGAAGGTCTGCAATGGCATGATGGGTTTGACCATCTGTCCGCTGGCCGACGCCGCGGTCATGCCCATGCGCAGCTTCCTGCAGCGGTTCCGCGACGAATTCGCGGCCCGCATCCACGAGACCGCCGCCCCGGAACCCGTAACTCGCTGGGCTCGAGGCGAATGACGAAGGACGGTCCATGGCCAAGCTGACGATCGACGACCAGGTGATCGAGGTTCCGAACGGCACGCGACTATTCGACGCCTGCCGGCTCGCCCGCGGCGAAGACCTGCCGCACTTCTGCTACCATCCCGATCTGTCCGTGGCCGGGGTGTGCCGTCTCTGTCAGGTCGAGATCGAAGGACTGCCCAAGTTGACCATCGCCTGCAACACGACGGTGCGCGACGGCATGGTCGTACGTACGCGCTCGCCGCGCGTGCAGCAAGCGGTCAAGCAGGTGCTCGAGATGCACCTGATCAACCATCCGGTCGACTGTCCGATCTGCGATCAAGCGGGCGAATGCGGTCTGCAGGACCAGTACATGGACTACGGGCTCTACGAGTCCGAGGTGGCGAAATCCGACAAGGTGCTCAAGCGCAAGGCCAAGATCATCGGCCCGCATGTCATCCTCGACCAGGAGCGTTGTGTGCTCTGCAGCCGTTGCGTGCGGTTTTGCGAGGAGGTTACCGGCACCGGCGAACTGGGCATCTACAATCGCGGCGACCGGGCCGAGATCGACGTGGCCCCCGGGGTGGAGCTTGCGAACAACTACAGCCTCAACACGGTGGACATCTGCCCGGTGGGCGCCTTGACCAGCCGTGATTTCCGCTTCCAGAAACGCGTCTGGCTGCTGCGCTCGACGCCGGGCATCTGCCCTGGTTGCGCGACGGGCTGTAACGTGCGCCTGGACCATGCCGGCGGGCGGATCTACCGGCTCAAGCCGCGGCGCAACGATGAGGTGAACGGGCCCTGGATGTGCGACGGCGGGCGCATGACCTACAAGGACGTGCACGCAGATGAACGATTGATCCAACCGCTGCACCGCCGCGAAGGCGGCCTGGCGGAGCTGCCCTGGCAGCAGGCCCGCGAGTTGTTCTACGGCCTGGTCAAGCCGGGAAGCGTGGCATTCGCCGTCACCGATCCCCGCCAGTCGCTCGAGGAACTGGTCCTGTTTCAACGGCTCGCCGGCCGGCTGGTCGGCGAAGCGCAACTCGCGGGCGGGGTGGCCGGCGAAGGCGACGCGCCTGGCGATTCGCTGCTACTCGCGGACGATCGGCGCCCGAATCGGAGGGCGCTGGCCTGGCTCGGTTTGTTGGAGTTGCCGCCGGCGGCGTTGGCCGCCGCGCTCGCCGCAGCGCGCGGGGTGCTGCTGGTCTACGGCGGCGATCCACTGGCGCACCCCGACATCGCCGCCGCGGCCAGGCGGCTGCGGATCGTCTACTTGGGCACTCATCGCGGCGCCACGGCGGCGGCGGCCGAACTGGTGGTGCCGCTCTGCGCCTGGGCGGAGAAGGACGCGCTCTGGGTGAACCGACAGGGGCGCGTCCAGCGCGGCCAGCGGGCCGTGGCGCCGCCGGGCCTGGCGCGCGAGGACTGGCGCGTGCTCGTCGATATTCTCGCCCATCTCGGTGACGATCCTGGCGCGGCGGATCTGCCCGCCTTGCGCCGCGTCGTGGCGCAGCGCCTGCAACTGGCGGACGCCGACGCGTTGAATCTCCTGCCGGCAACGGGTCTGGTCCCTGAAGTGCCGACCGTTCCTTTGCAGTCGGACGCGCCGGAAACGGCGGCCAACGGAGGATCCTGATGGTGCCGCTCGTGCTGGAAGCTTTCGCCAAGATTGTGTTCATGTTCCTCTTGATCATGGGGTTCGTGCCGCTCTTGATCTGGGCCGAGCGCAAGGGGTCGGCGTTCATCCAGGATCGCACCGGGCCCAACCGCGCCGCGGTTCTCGGCATCCGTCTGGCCGGCCTCGTGCATCCCATCGCGGACGTGCTGAAGCTCGTCTTCAAGGAAGACGTCGTTCCCGCGCAGCGGCATCGCTTCCTCTACGCGTTCGCGCCGATGCTGGTGATGATCGTCGCCATGAGCACCTACGCGGTCATCCCCTTCGGAGACTACCTGGAAGTCGGCGGGCGGCGCATCCCGCTGGTCGTGGCCGACCTCAAGGTCGGCATGCTCTACATCCTGGCTATCGCGAGCCTGGGCACCTACGGGGTCGCGCTCGGCGGCTGGGCCAGCAACAGCAAGTACACGTTCCTCGGCGCCATGCGCTCGACGGCGTCGATGATCAGCTACGAGATCACCATGGCGCTGTCCCTCTTGGGGCTGTTCATGATTTTCGGCACCCTGCAAATCACCCAAATAGTCGCGGGTCAGGGCGAGTTGATCTGGGGCTGGTTGCCGCGCTGGGGGATCGTGGTGCAGCCGGTGGGTTTCTTGCTGTTCATCGCCGCGGTCTACGCCGAGACCAATCGCACGCCCTTCGACATGACCGAGCGCGATTCGGAGATCGTCGCCGGCTACCACACCGAGTACAGCAGCTTGAAGTTCGCCCTCTTCTTCATGGCGGAGTACGCGCACATGGTGGTGGCGGCGGCGTTGATCGCCGCGCTGTTCTTTGGCGGCTACCAGATACCCTGGCTGCCGCGTCCGATGCTCGAAGCCCACGCCGGCATGTTGTTGACGGGCTCGCTGGCGGCCGGCGGCTGCCTGAGCCTGGTGGTTGCCTGGCTGTATTTCCGCCGGGCCCGCCGCGAGCGCGGCTGGTACAACGACAGCCGCGAACGCGAACCGGGTTTCCTGGGCGCCGTCGCCGCGCTCGTCGGCCTCGGTCTACTGGGGTCGTTGACGCTGGCGCCCTGGTCCGTCGGGGCGGCCGGAGCGTCGATCTTCGTGACCGTGGCGCAGACCGGTTGCTTCATCGCGAAAGTGGCGTTCTTTGCCTGGCTGTTTATCTGGGTGCGGTGGACCGTGCCGAGTTTCCGCTATGACCAGGTGATGCGACTGGGCTGGCAGATCATGCTGCCGGTGGGACTTCTGAATCTGGCCGCAACGGCCGTCTGGTTGGTGATCGCCCACCGCTGATCCGCGCGGTGGCCGGAAAGGGATCGATTCGATGCCGTACAAGGGCCTGCCCGAGGTTATTACGACGCGCCGGCGCAGCTTCTGGGAGAGCGCCTACTTCGTCGAGATCTGCAAGGGGCTGGCGGTCACGGGGCGCCATCTTCTGCGCAATCTGTTGCACACCGGCGAGATGCCGACCGTGCAGTACCCCGAACAGAGACGGGACTATGGACCGCGTTTCCGCGGCCGGCACCGATTGCTCAAGCGCGAAGACGGCTCGCCCCGCTGTGTGGCGTGCATGATGTGC
>Ga0334883_1002719_pt1 | contig 20932 bp, 16 predicted proteins | sample GraSluR1_MG_6_FD_207230 | JGI IMG/M metagenome (GOLD analysis project Ga0334883, IMG submission 207230) | Sludge microbial communities from methane-producing bioreactor in Wageningen University, Netherlands - Granular Sludge_09_05-R1 | ecosystem: Engineered > Bioreactor > Anaerobic >...
ACTCTATCCGTTGCCTTATTGCGCACCCTCGCCACGTTTCCCTGTGTCACTTCCCTTCGTCTGCGGGCCGCGCTTCGCCCCCAACACGCTCAACAACGCTAACCGCCCACCACGGACCAACCGTCCGCCCCATGCTCGCCGCCCAGTACCACGCCGAAACATCACAAAAACTCCGCCCCCTCTCGTCGTAAATCCGCTCACGAACAAACAGCCTCTCCCCGCCCCTCACCGCCTCAATCACCGACCACGAATGCCCCGCGCCATCGACGCCCACGCCAAGATGCTTCACCTTGTACCCGCTCGCGCCAAAGCAGTCCGCCGCCGGATGCACCCGACGAGTCGGCCTCACGATCCACCGGATTATGTACTGCCGGCATCCGTCTGTAAAAACACCCGCGCAACCCGGCAGTGACTCACCGAACCGCCTCTCACGAGCGCTCATCTCAACCTGCCGCAGCGCATGCCCTTCCCACTCACTCGGCCACCCCGGAAAATCCATATCAGCGGCTACGTCCACCGAACCGCCGCCTGCCCAGAATGGAATACTCGCCCCCACCACGCACGCAGCCGCAAAAAACCTCACGCCTTTCATGCAGCCGCACCTTTCACTCTGCCTATCTGTTGAACCGCCGACACAATCACAGCCGCCGTACCTGCAAAAACAACAAGACCTGTCCCCGCGTGCAGCCACTCCGGAAAAGCCCCGCGAGTCTCAACATAGAACAACGCCGCCGCGCGTACAACGTTTGCCCCGATGATAATGACGATCGCGCACATCCCCGCCATCACCGTCCGCCACGCGCTCAGTCGCCACAAAACCGCAAGTACACAAACAAGGTAACCGCCCGCCCAGAGCATCCTGATCCCGCTGCAGGGCGCATCGACCATCACAGTTGTGCCCCCTGCAAGAAAACCCGCTCCCTCACGTACTACTGCATATCCCCCCATCCGAATCAGACCCGCCGCAAGCCACGCTGCAACCACGCGCAGCGGATAGCCCGCATAGAACTGAAGCGACGCCATCAGCGGCAGCGAGAGCATCGACAAGCCCCATATCCCCATATGCGCCCGCCGACCGAAGTAAAGACGGCTTAAGACCAGCGCCATCACGCTCATCGCCAATGCACCCCGAACCAGCGGCATTACGAAGGACCAGCTGATCGCATACACGAAAACGAAAAAGCCTGCCGCACGCAAATCATAACTCTCCTCTCCGCGCCGCTCCCGTAGCTCCTTCCAAAAGACCATCCCGGCCAGCGTCAGAACCGCAAGAATACCCCACGGCTCGTCTGACCCGTCGGTCACCCGCGATACATACCACCCCCAGACCGGCCACGCGGCGCCTGCCGCAGCCAGTAATATCAAAAGCCTGCGCCTCACGCAATCCTCACTCGCCTGCGATCTTTAAGCACTACCCAAACCAGTACAACCGCCACTATTGCCAGCAGCGCCCACACCTCCGGCTCCGGTATCGTCGGAACCGTCTCAGGATCAACCGGCTCAAGCCCCGCCGCCTTGTACTGAGCCGCTGTCTCAAGCACCACCGCTCCGCTCACCGGTGTCACAAGTTGATATCTCACTGCCGTCCGAAGCGCCTCGTCAAGATTCTCCCTGCCGCCCTCACACCGCATCCGCTCCACCGAGTCGCGCGCCCATAGCCGCACAAGATGAGAAGATGTCTCCTTGGCGCTGTCTGAAGGCTTCTCTTCGATGCCCACACGTCGACGAACCTTCTCGAACGTCGGAACCTCACCGCGCCAACGTCTCAACAAAAGTGAAATATCCTCACCGACCTCTCCCGTCCGCCCCAGTGAAACCACCTGCGACACACCGTCCAGTCCCTCCACAACCTTGTTCGGTCCCGCTGCCACCTGCAAATCGATCAGCACCGGCCCTGCCGGACGCCTCTCCCACCGCTGCCGCAATCCTTCCAGCGGCTTGAACACATGCGGCTGCGCGCCGTGAATCCACAATATCACACCCCCTTCGTCCTCCGATGCCAAGTCCCACGCCAGTTCCAGCGCAGGCACATTGTCTTTGCCCGCGCTTATGCTCAAATTGCGTATGCCTGCTATACCGTCCGCCACAACTTCCGCTTCATCGCCTGCCGCAACGACTTTTACTCCTCCATCAGGCTGCGCCGCCGAAAGTGCCTCCTGTACCTGCCCGATCACTTTGGCCATACCAGCCGACGTGTCCACAACTACCACGACCTCGTGCACCCCCTTGCGCAAAACAGGCTCCACGTCCTGAATCACCAGGTCATCGCCGCCCGCCATTGTATCCGTCGCCCATGCACGCGCCGTGCTGTCGTCGCGCTCCAAAACAATGCCCGCGCCGGGTTTCAAGGCACTGTGCGCCACCGACCCGCGAATCACACCATCTGCCTTGCGATCATCCCCGCCATTGGCAATTTCAACCCCCGTCCACCGCAGAATCGGCCGCTTCGATTCCATCCAGATCGTATGCCTAACCTCCTTGCCAATCTTGAAATTGCGATCGTTGAAATAAGGCAGCACAAATACCCCCTCGTCCCCCTTTACAAGCTCAAGCGGAACGGTAATCCCCACTCGCACCTTCATCTCCCCGCCGCGCGGCGGCACCGGAAAACACTGCATCATGATCCTGTCAGGCCCCGCCGTCGTTATAAGCACCGGATCACGCTGACGTCGCACCACCGACTCGTAGGCCTGGCGCGTCTGCCCGCGCGAACCGAACGCCGCCTCCCTTTCTTCACCGTTGATCCACAGCGTAAGCCGCGAGACCACCGCGCCCGCAGGCATTTGTATCTGTGCCCGGGCCTCCTGTTGTACACTGCCCGTGTTATTGAAAACCATCGTCCATTCCGTGTAACCAAGTGCCGCATCCGCGTCTATCGATCCGTCCATCCGAGACGATATAAGAGACAAATGCCTCATCTGCCCGCCCGTCTCCTCGCCACCTTGTTCGAAGTCCCAGTCCTCGAACATGCCCTGAGCCCGAAATCCCGCCTTGGGCGGAGCCATCGTATTGAATGCCCTGCCGGTCACCAGGTAATAAACACCCCGAAGATCCCGCGTCGGTATCGACCCGTCGAACATCAGCGAATAGAACATGTTGTTACCGAAGCCTCGCCCCTCGCGATAGCACATCTCCAACAGCCGCTTCTCATCGCCAACAGCGCGAAGCATCCTCACCCCCTTCGCACGTGCCGCAGGCGATTCGCTCAATGCCATCTGAACCCCCAGATGTGTGAAAAAGCCCGGCAGTACTGCAATCAACAGCAGCACCCCGCTTGCCGCCATCCCGCTCCAAAGACCCGCAAGCTTACCTGTGCCCTCGCCCAAACGCAAATGTCTCAGCCTTGATCTAACCAGAACCGTGGCAATCAGACCCAGCAGCGGCGCCATTCCGCACAGACCCAGCCCGTAGACAATCGTCGCAAGCGCCGATATCGGCAGAATCGGAATGAACATGATCGTGTAGATAATCGCCGCACCAAGTCCCGCCCCATTGAGATAGCCCGCCTTGTCGGCGTACTCCTTCGACGAATTCCAAATCACCGCCAGACACACCAGATTCGATGCCGGCAGTAGCATGAAAAGCAGGACATACCACCATGTCGGCAGCGGATCGAAGAACACCGCCGCGCATATCCCTGTCAGCAGCTCCACAGCCGCCGCGCCGATCGGCAGCATTATTCCGAAGAGGATCGTGATTATTATCACCGCCGCCGGCTGCTTTCTGCCGCCTCTCTTGCTTGCCTCCCATGCGATGCTCGACACCGCCTTTCCGGTACCTGATCGCGGTTCTCTGTTCTCCGCGATAACCTGCGACGCCGACAACTCCATCCGCGATGTTATCCGCCGAACGTCCTCCTCCGTAATCACCCCCGCCCCCGACATCTCCGCCTCGATATGTCTTTGAACGTCTTCGATGACCTCCTCCGCATCCGCCTCGGTCCCCTTCAGCAGCGCACGGACGTCTTCGCAGTAGCGCTTCCACAAATCGTTCGCACGCTCAGTCCACTGCATCATGGCTGCTCCTTTCCCTCACCAAGTGTCATTACGCCCTTCAGGACCGATTCAAGATATCCGCGCATCATTGCCAATGTCTTTCGCCCCTCGCCAGTAAGGTTGTAGTATTTCCGCGCAGGACCCTCAGTCGATTCCACCAGACGCGCAGCCACAAGATTCTGAACGCGAAGTCGCGACAGCAAGGGATAGATCGTCCCCTCCGACACACCCAGACCCGGAATGTCGACCAGCAGTCGAACAAGTTCGTAAGCATAACGCTCACGACTCGACAATGCGCTCAGGACCGCAAGCTCCAGAATCCCCTTGCGCGCCTGAACCGTCCAGTTGTCAAACAATTCACCCATAAATACAACAAGTACCTAACCATACCTGCTACCTTGTATCACACAGTAGAGCTAATGTCAACATCATTTCCCAAGAAAAAAGAATACAAGCCCCCGACTAATCCGAAAAAAACACCCCCTTAAGAAAACTCCTGCGCAAAAATATGAAAAAACGCGCACTTCTGCGCAAAAAATATACCCCCTTTCGCGCAAAAATACGCAAAAACAAGCACTTTCCGCCGCGTTTTGAGCCTCTTCGAGGGGTCAAAACCCCCCAAAAACCCGCCCCCGGAACCGCAAAACCGCCCGAATAACACGATTCCAGGCCGCCCAATTACCAACCAATACAAATACACAACCACACCAACCATTTCCATTGACTCTGCCCGATCCTTCGACTATCATCAGCCCGCAGCCGAAATCGCTGATAAAAACCGCATTTTCAAGGAAGTTTCCAACATGGCCGTCGCCGCAGGGATGCAAAAAAAGACCTGGAAAGTCCGACCACCCGCACCCGACGCACCCCAACTCGCAAAAAATCTCGGCATAAGTACTATACTTGCCCAGATACTCATAAACAGAGGCCTGATAACCGACACCGCCGCCCGCACCTACCTCACTCCCAAACTCACCGACCTCATCGAGCCGACCCGAATGCCGGGCATCAAAAACGCCGTTAATCGCATCAAAAACGCACTTTCGCAAGGCCAGCACATCGCAATATACGGCGACTACGACGTCGACGGCATCACCTCCGTCGCCATCCTCTGGCACCTCCTGACCATGTTAGGGGGACACGTCGAGTACTACATCCCCCACCGAGTCGACGAAGGCTACGGCCTCAACGAAGACGCCGTCATCCAGTTGGCAGAAAGCGGCGCAAACCTCATAATCACAGTAGATTGCGGCATTACCGCCGTCGCACAGGCCCAAAAAGCCGCCGAACTCGGCGTCGACCTCATCATCACAGACCACCACCAGCCAGGCAAAACCCTCCCCCAGGCCGCCGCCATCGTCCACCCACGCCTCGAAGAATACCCAAACCCAGACAGTGCCGGCGCAATGGTCGCCTTCAAATTAGCATGGGCAATCGCCGACAGCTTCAAAACCACCCCCCGCGTCAGCGGTCCATTACGCGAATTCCTCATCAACGCCACCACGTTGGCAGCAATGGGCACCATAGCCGATGTCGCCGATTTGAGGGGTGAAAACCGCATTTTGACCAGCTACGGCCTCAAAGCCCTCACCGAATCGAAACTCCACGGCATCGTCGCCCTCATCGAATCCGCCGAACTCAACGGCCGCGACCTCGACAGCTACCACATCGCTTTTCGCCTGGCCCCCATGCTCAACGCCGCCGGACGCATGGGACACGCACGCCTCGCCGTTGAGCTGCTCACCGCCGAAAACCCGCACCGCTGCTCGCAGATCGCCCAGTACCTCAAGGACCAGAACCGCCTTCGCCAGCAGCACCAGCGAAAGATCTTCAGCCACGCCCGCGAGATAATCCTGGCCTCGGGACTCAACCACCCGGACCGGAAAACCATCGTCCTGGCCGATGAAACCTGGCACGCCGGCATTATCGGCATCGTCGCATCGCGGGTTATCGACGAGTACTTCCGCCCCACCGTCATGATCAACACCGCAAACGGCATCGGCCAAGGTTCGGCACGCTCAATCGCCGGTTTTAACGTTCTTGAGGCGATTTCCGCCTGTTCGGACCATCTCATCAGCTTCGGCGGGCACGCAATGGCCGCCGGCCTGAAGATCGAGACACATCGCATAGGCGACTTCGCCAGCGCTTTTGAGGCCTATGCACAGGAAAACCTCAACCCTGAAAGCCTTGTCGACGCCCTGGAAATCGACGCGGCCTGCGCCATCGCCGATCTCCATCAGGCGGCAGTACGAGAACTCTCACTGCTGGAGCCAACCGGGCAGGGCAACCCGCGCCCGGTCTTCGCAACCCGCGGCGTTCGACGAATATCGCCGCCCCGCCGCGTCGGCGCAAAAGGCGACCACCTGCAAGTCGCAATCACCGACAATACCGCAAGTGTTCGGTGCGTCGGCTTCAACATGGGACGACTCGAAAAGAAGATCCTTGAAGCCGATACCTTTCACGTCGCCTACGAACCGCAGATAAACACATGGAACGGAAACTCCAACGTCCAGTTCGTCTTGACCGACATCCAGTTTGATTGACCGCTCATCTCCCGCAGAAGATCGGAATCGCCATAATCGATCGCTCATTGCAGGGCAGGCGGGGGTATCTGTTTTCCCTGGCGCTGGGCGATGAGGGCGTCCTCTTCGTACGTACCGTAAAACGGGACATGGAGGTCCAGCCAAAGGTAGACCCGCCGCAGGGCTTCATCGGGGAGATCCAGGTATTTGCGATGCGTCTGGCAAATTATACTTGTTAAGGGGCTGGAGTCTGCACCCAACCGGCCCGGGCGCGTTACTTCGTCATAGGAGGGCCAGCGGAGATAAGGTTCGAGATGGTTGTATGACGCACTGAACCAGCCGTCGCCATCGCCGGTGAGCACGAGAGGACTCTTATCCGCCCCCGTCGAACCGTCGTGGCATCGAACGCAGTGGCGATCCAGAACGGGCTGGACCAATCGCGGGTACGAGAACGGTAAGGTGCCGTCCGGCCCAGGCTGGATGATCGAGGGCACCCGACTCGCCGCCATCGGCCGACGTACGGCAGGGGTTGAACCGGGCGGCTCATGGCAGCCGATGCACGACCGCCGCTCGCCGGGCTGCAGGTAGACGACCGAGCGCATACCCTGCACGCCACGTCCTGTCTCATCGACGGCCTGAAAGTACAGCGGCTTAAGCGCAGGCGCGCGAAAGTACGCCGAACCGTCGGCTTCCACGGGAACGGTACCCAGCAGCATACGAGCATTGGCCTCATTCGGATGTCCGATGCGCGGGTCAGCCGCATGATCGGTCCGGGACTTGGGCAGCAGTTGAACAACCCGTAAAGCAGTTATTTGCCGTCCGTCCGGCAAGTCAAAAAGGCTTTTATTGACGTCGGTCAACAAAAACTCACCCTCCGATTTCAGATCCGGCTCCACCGCTTGAGCCACGATGGGCGGCGTCGGACGAGCCTTCAGCGGAATCGGGTACACAGAAGAAATGCCCTTACGGCGGAACAGAAGTTCAAGATTACCGAACCGGTCCATGTAATAGATTCCGGTTTCGCCTTCTTTGTAGCTGCCCGTATACCCGCCCGGCAGCGGTTCGTGACTGAACGACACGAGCATATAACCTTCGGCAAGCGGCCACGGGCTGTAGAAATAGCTCTTTGGCCAGCCCTCCGCCTCGGCAAAGCACACCTCCGGCGTGAGCCACTCCAACGAATCGAATCGGTCATGGCCTGCCTCATCAAGCCCCGCACCAGACGGATCCAGCACAACCAGCGTTCCTCCGACATTGGCATGGTGGCCGCCGCCGACGAAGACGACGCGGTTGGAGCCCGGTATCGCCTTGGCCTGGTAAGACGCCCACGGCCGGGTCGTATAGTTGCCGAACAGGATAGCGGGATTGGTGCCGTCAGGGTTGCAGGTCCACAGTCCGTGAAACTTCGCAGCGTTTCGGTCGACGTAATCCCACCTCGTGTAGACTATCCGCCCGTCGTTGAGCACCGCGGGGTGCCATTCGTGCGTTTCGTGAAAGGACAAAGTGCGAATGTTTCTGCCGTCTGCATCCATGCGGTGCAGCGTGTAGACGAGCTCAGGACTGCCGCCGCCGCAGCGAAGCTTGCTACCCCTGCGGGTTGACTCAAACGCGATTGCGCCATCGGGAAGTGGGCAGGGGTCGAAATCATCATCGGGACCCTCGGTTAACTGGCGAATACTTGAGCCGTCCGCGTCCATTGCATAGATATGGAATGTGTTGTACTTCACCCCCGGCTCTGTCGGCAGCCTGGCGTATCCGGGCAGCGTATAGGGGTCCTTGCCCGTCGGATCCGCAAAGGCGAAGTACAGCGTCCTTGCATCGAACGACATCGACAGCGTCACGAAGTGACCGGGCCCGAGCCTGTCGCCAGTGAGTTCTCTCACTTTCATTGACCGTCCCGGCTCCTGCAGTACGTACACACCGCCGCCCGTCGGCGGCGTGCTGAATTTCGAATTCCTCGCCCCGTTGGACGGATCGAACCCATAGGCGTAATACCAGCCGAGATATTCGTAAAGCATATAGCCGACTGCGCGGTGCCGCTGCATAAATACTATGGGCTGAGATGCCACAAGTGGATTCTTGACGACGAGTCGACGTACGACAGCCCGGATCTCATCGTATAGTTCGATCCTGTCGGCGTCATCCAAAGCATCGACCTGCGCGGCAAGATCGGTGTGCCGCCGAAGCTCGGCGGCCTCGACCGTCAAGTCTGGGGGCACGGGGGCCTGGCGCATGTCTTTTAGCAGGGCAGCCGCCCTTCTGAGCACGGATTGTATGGCTTGGGGCGAATCAGGCGCGCGGCCCAACCGCTGCTCCTGGGCGTACCAGTCGGCGCGAACAGCCTGCAACATTGACGCATCGCAGACGGCATCCATGCCATACAAGGAGAATTCGCCGCAAATCAGGACGAAGAGTAGTCCAAGGGACAATTTGCGGATTGGCGAACACATTGCAGTTGTACAGCCACGATTGACTGTCATAGTCAGTTCCTCCCAAGTTCCTATTGCACTGGTTCATGGTCGGCGCCATTACTGCGGAAATCAGGTGCATCTTTCCGGAGCGTGAGGCGGCTGACCGCCAGGCTCAAAGACCCGCCGGTCGGCGCCAGGCGCAAATCGGCCTGGTTGCAGCGGTTCACGAAGCGGCAGTGCGGCAGTGTCAGAGTAACGGTCTTCCACCGGCTTGTTCCGTTGATCCGAACGATCTGAGAATCGCGAAACGCTCCCTGGACCGGTCCCTGCGTGTAGTCTGTATTGTCGTACTGAACAGTGAATGCATCACAACCGTCGTCGCGGTACTGAACGGTCAGATACATGGTCTCATCTGCATCATAGGCAAATGAATCGTCCACACAGAAGTAGAGGTATTGGGCGGCGGAGAATGTATTGGGCCGGGTGATTATGTAAGTCCGATCGGCGGCTGTTAGTTGTCCCCATTCGCCGTCTCCACCGCAAGGCCGGACTGACATCCCTTGGGCGTTATCCGGATCCCAATGGACTTCTGTCACGTCGGCGTAAAGGCCTTGGATCGGTACTTGTACGCCCTGCCTAAACAGGTCGGCATACTTCCGTGTAAGGTCGATGTACATACGCCCGTATTCGAGCGAATGCGCGACGTCGGTGCCCTCGTGCCATTCGTTCCATGTTTCCACATGGACCATCCACGGTCGGCGGCTCGGCGATAAGGCCAGGAGCCTCTCCCAGTTGTCACTGTACGTCGCGCCGCCGCGTCTGTCGACGATGAGCGGGGCCCGACCAGGCACGGCGCTGTGGTCATAACCGGGTCCGAGCGCTGCAACGTGCTCGTCTATCTGCAAAGCAATCGCACCGCCCCACTGATAGATCGCGTATGCGTCGCCCTGCCAGTCGCGGTGCTTGACAATGAACGGATCGACGCCGAAATCAGCGGCAAACCTCTTGCGGACGTACGGCATCTGGGCGGGGTCCTGGGCCTTGGCGAACTCGGCGGCATAGAGGAAGACGATCGGTCGGCCGTCGACGCGTGCCCATTTTGACGGCGGGATCATGCTGAAGAAGTCTCGCATGGCGGTATAAAACCAGTCCTTTCCGGACTCGGTCGACAGGTCGATGTGCTGGTTTGGACCTCCTGGAGGTGCATTGCTGTAGCGGAGGATGCTTGTGTCGTAGAACAGCCCGATGAGAGGAGGCATCCTGCCTTCCTTGAGCAGTGAATCGTGCGCCTCGACCAGGGGCGGCAGGCCGCGAAACGACCAGCCGTCATATCGACCGGGGACGCCCCAATAGACCGGCATGAAGAAGTCGAGGCGGGCATCGATCATATCAAGGAGTTGCCGGCGATGCCAGCTTGTCCGTTTGAAGCTCAGGTCCTTCATGTCGGCGGGGTGCGTCGTCAGGGCATCGCTTCCGTCATGATTGACGATGTGTGCGCTGGTGTCCACGTCATACCAGTAGAAGTATGTCGTGCCCGCGACAGGCTTGCCAAACTTGAACGTTGGCATGTTCCGGTGGCTGTTCGGCGACAACGGGAAATGCTCTCCGGGCGGTCTGGCAAAGGAACTGCTTTGCCCGGCAAGGGCGATTGGGGCCAGAACTGCAAATAACAGGAGCATTACGAATGTTTCGATGATTCTGCCTTTGTCTGCCATGAAAAACCTCCATCTTCAGCGACATTGATTGTAACCATTTAGGCGTTCCACGTCAAACGGACGGCGTGCGGCCGGCAGACTTGATTTTTCGGGCGATGGGGGTTATTCTGTCGGACATGGATTGACGTTTGTTAAGATCGGGAGAGGGTTTCGTGGTAAGATTAATACTACTGGTTCTTTGTCTTTGCTGCCTAAGCACCGTTAGAGCAGCCGATGATATTCTGATTGCGGATTTCGAGCAGGATACTTACGGCGATTGGACGGTAACCGGCGAGGCATTCGGGTCCGGGCCGGCGAGGGGCAGACTGCCGGGTCAGATGGACAATGTAAGCGGTTATGAAGGTGGGGGACTGGTCAATTCGTTCTATGGGGGCGACGATTCCATGGGGACACTCACCTCGCCTGAATTCGTCATCCAGCGGCGTTACATCAACTTCCTGATCGGCGGCGGCATGCATCCCGGCAAGGCGTGCATCAATCTGCTTGTCGACGGCGCCGCAGTACGGACGGCGACCGGACCTAACGACCGCCCCGGCGGAACCGAGGCGCTGCACTGGCATACATGGGACGTCGTGGACCTGACGGGCAGGACGGCTCGCATAGAGATTGTGGACCGGCAGAAAGGCGGCTGGGGGCATATCAATATCGATCATATCTATCAGAGCGATGCCAAGGCGGCCGGGGAGAAGAGCCGCAAGATCGTGCTGGACAAGCGGTATTTGAACCTTCCCGTTAAGACAGGAGCGCCCAAGCGGCGGATGAGCCTTATCATTGAGGACCGGACCATTCGCGAGTTCGAGATAGAACTGGCCGACGGTGAGCCGGACTTCTGGTGCTTCATGGACGTTGAAGCCTTTAAGGGCAAGCAGGCCCAGATCCATGTCAACGCACTCGGGCGCAACTCGCAGGGACTTGCCAGTATCGTCTGCGATGAAAAGATCATAGGCGCCGAAGACCTTTACCGCGAAAAGAACCGCCAGCAGTTTCATTTTTCTTCGCGGCGAGGCTGGCTCAATGACTCCAACGGCCTGGTTTACTACAAAGGCGAATACCACCTTTACTATCAACACAACCCTTATGGATGGGCATGGGGGAACATGCATTGGGGGCACGCGGTTAGCACGGACCTGGTGCACTGGAAAGAACTTCCGATTGCGATCTATCCGCGGGCGTTCGGCGACTGGGCTTTTTCGGGCAGTGCTGTTGTAGACAAGGACAATACCGCCGGATTCAAGTCCGGGCAGGAAGATGTGATTGTGGCCGCCTATACGAGCACCGGTCGGGGCGAGTGCATCGTGTACAGCAATGACCGCGGGCGAACCTTTGTCGAGTATGACGGAAATCCAATCGTGAAACACCGGGGTCGCGACCCGAAGGTGATCTGGTACGAGCCTGGCGGGCACTGGGTGATGGCGGTGTACCATGAGACCGACGGCAAGCAGACAATCGCCTTTTACACTTCGCCGGACCTCAAAAACTGGCAATATCAAAGTCTGATCGACGGCTTTTATGAGTGTCCGGAAATCTTTGAATTGCCGGTCGACGGCAACAGAAGCAATACACGCTGGGTGCTTTATGCCGCCGACGGTGCGTACATGACCGGTTCATTTGACGGCAAGGTGTTTGCGCCGGATGCCGGCAAGATACGGTTCGATTACGGCAATTGCTTCTATGCATCGCAGACCTTCAGCGATATTCCTCAGTCGGACGGGCGGCGGATACAGATCGCCTGGGGGCGCATCGCCACGCCGGGCATGCCGTTTAACCAGTGCATGCTGTTTCCGGTAGAACTGACCCTGCGGAACACCGATGACGGCATCCGCATGTTCGCCGCGCCCGTAAGGGAAATCGCGGCTCTGCACAAGGTTAAGTACGTCTGGGAGAAGCGCCGGATAGAACCCGGGGAGAATGTTCTCAAAGATCTTCGCGGCGAGCTTTGGCACATAGTGGTGGAACTACAGCCCAATGACGCCAGCCAGGTGGGCATTAATGTTCGGGGTACATCGGTGGTCTTCGACGCCGTGGAGAATACGCTTTCGTGTCTTGGCAAGAAGGCGCCGCTGGCGCCCGTTAACGGCGGGATCAGGCTGGAACTGCTTGTGGATCGCAATAGTGTGGAAATCTTCGCCAATGGCGGCCGAGTCTACATGCCGATTGGACGAGTTTTCCCTGAAGAGAACAAGACGCTTGAATTGTTCGCCAGGGGCGCAGACTCACTGGTAAGTTCGCTCGTGGTCTACGAACTCAACTCCGCCTGGAAATAAAAGCCGGTTCAGGCGCGCAGCAGCCTCTCGGGTTGATTATGGTCGCCAAGTACGAGATTATTCGGCACTTGGCGCTGAAATCAGACTTATACAATTCAGGGACCCAAGGCCTTGAACAGTTAATTATCATTTGGTAAAATGCAGGAATTAGGCAATTCAGCGTCCTAATTCTGTGGCATCGGGCATCACGGAGAAAGTACATTGTATGTGTGAATGACGCGCCGACGCGCGCAGCGAGGTCTTTGAGGCGACAGTGCCGCCGGACGAGATCAGAATAGCATTTACGTTATATTATAGGTTTAAGGAATCAAGCTCATGTCGAACATCACACGTCGTCAGTTCGTCAAGTGCAGTGCGGCCGTTGGCGCCGCGTGCACAATCGGATTCCCGAAGCTCATTCGGGCCCAGGGACTCAATGAGAAACTCCAGGTGGGGTTTATTGCTGCGGGCGGTCAGGCAGGCAGCCATACAGGACAAGCGCACAGAGCGGGTCTTCAGTGCATCGCCTTTGCCGAAGTGGACAAGGGCCGCTGGGGCGGCGTCCTTGGTAAGGAAGGCTGGGGAGAAGCCAAGGGTTATCAGGATTGGCGGAAGGTGTTCGAAAACCACGGCAAGGAACTCGACGTTGTCTTTGTGGCGACTCCGGACCATACACACTTCGCCCCATCGATGACCGCCGTTTCCATGGGCATTCACTGCTATACCGAAAAGCCGCTGACCTGGTCGGTGCGCGAAGCACAGTTGCTCACCGCAGCCTATGCCAAGAACCCCAAGGTCGTCACGCAGATGGGCAACCAGGGTCACGGCGGCAACGGCTGGCGGCTGGCTTATGAATACATCAAGGGCGGCGCGGTTGGCGATGTTACAGAGTTTCACACATGGACCAATCGCCCGATCTGGCCGCAGGGCGGCGACCGTCCTGAAGGCTCGGATCCGATACCCGCGAATCTGGACTGGGATGCATGGATTGGTCCGGCCCCAATGCGCCCCTTCAAGAACGGAGCATACCATGCGTTCAACTGGCGCGGCGTAGTCGATTTCGGCTCAGGCGCACTGGGCGACATGGCATGTCATACCACGGACGGCATCTACGCGATAATGAATCCGGGATACGCCGCAACCGCCGAGCCGATCGTCATGACCGCACCAGTTAAGGATCAGTGGCCGGCCGGCATGGTCGTCAAGTGCACTTACCGTGCAGTTGGCTCACAGCCCGGATTCACTACCTATTGGTACGAGGGGCACAAAGACGGCAAACCATGTATGCCCGAAGTCCCGGAGGAACTGAAGTCCGAAGGACGCGAACTGCCGAGAACCGGGAATCTGGTAGTTGGCACCAAGGGCAAAATGCTGGTTAACGGCGATTACTGGGATACACCCATGCTGATCCCCGAAGCCAAGCGCAAGGAATTCGGCCGTCCCCCAACGCTGCTTGAACGTTCCCCAGGACATCACCAGGAATTCTTCATGGCTTGCAGAGGCGAGAAGCCGCGAGAATTCAGTCAGTCGAATTTCAGTTACTCCGGTCCGATGACGGCCAACATTCAGCTCGGCAATCTCTGTGCTCGTGCAGGAAAGAAGCTTGAACTGGATCCGTCCGGTAAGATCGTCAGTGACCCCAAGATCAATGATCTCGCATGGCGCGAGCCGCGCAAGGGCTGGGGACCGCTGGAGATGAAAATCTAACAGCTTTAGAAAGAACTGGTTGGTCATATAAACGGCGATGTTGGCGCTTTTACAAGTAGGGCGCCAACATCGCTCGTTTTTTGAATACACAAGCAAGTCGAAAAACGTTTCTTATCGCCTGCGGCGGCGTTCCTGAAGCAGTTGCAGATTCTGTTCGATCGTCAGCTTACACGTGGGTCCTGCGCCTGGCAGGGCTTTTTCGAACTGTGCTGCTGCGCCCCGGCGTATCGCCATGAGGGCCTGGGCGGCCAGTTCGCAGAGGTTTTCGTTGCAGAGAAATTTGCCCAAAGCCTCGACCTGAGCCGAGGTGCCGACCACCTGCAGTTCCTGGATCAGGTAAGCCTTGACGCTGTCCGGAAGATCACCCTCGATGCATTTGGCAAGATTCTCCGCCACCATTTGCCGTTGCTCGTCCCGGTCTTTGCCGACGGCAATTGCGACACAATGAAGTGCATAACGCGCCTTGTGATCGCCGCCTTCGGCGGGCGGCTTGAGCAGGCCGGCAACCGCCCGGATGCTTGCACCACCGCCGGCGATAATGCCCTCGGCTACCTCGTCGACCACCTGCTTGTCAATGCTTGACATGAAGCCCCGATCATCGGGATCGGGCAGTCTGTTGATCAGTTCGGTAAGTTTTTCATTCATCGTCGTTATCCTTTCCGCGGCCGCGGCCGCCGGATGCCTGTTATAAATGCCAAGGCGCCCGCATGGGCTGATTGACCAGACGGTTTGCCTGGTCGTCGCCGATGATGCGCTCCCGCACCGGATCGTACTGTATCTTCCGGCCGACACGAATTGCAATATTTGCAAGATGCATCAGGCAGACGCATCGATGGGACACATCGGCATTGCCTCCGGCACGTTTGCGAGTACGGATAGCCTCCGGAAAACGAATCAGCGGCTCGGGCTCAGGCAGTGACTGGAGCTTCTCGCGACTCTCGGAGTCAAAGTCCTCAATGCGGATATCGCGCGGCTGCTTGCGATCATAAGGCGCACCCCATTCACCGCTGTCGAAGACCAACGTCAAGCCGTCGGCGTATTTCATCTCGACCCACCCCCACATACCGCATGCCTCCGGATGGGCAGTCGGCGCATGAGGCTCTATTTCAACCGGGCTGGTGTCGTCCTTGGCATAGGCGTACTGGAAGCCGTCGAAATAATGCTGACCCATGTCGGTCAGACCGCCGCCCTCGTAATCCCAGTAGCCGCGGTGGGAGCCGCCGAAGCGGTGCGGGTGATAAGGCCTCAGTGGTGAAGGTCCGCAATACATGTCCCAGTCAAGACTCTTCGGCGGCGTCTGCGGTTTCGGATTGACCATGCCGCTCCACTCCCGGACCTTGAAACCGCCCCGCTGAATGTGAACGACCGGGTTGTCTTTCAGCAACCCGCTTGCCATGATCTTGCGTTTCCGCCGGTCTGCACTGAATCGCCCGTACGTGCCGATCTGAAAGATTTGCCCTGTCCGCCGTTCGGCTTCGGCGACGGCACGTCCCTCGGCGATAAACCGCGTCATCGGTTTCTCGCACAGGACGTCTTTGCCCGCCTCCATTGCGGCGATCGACATGATCGCATGCCAGTGCGGCGGAGTGGCGATAGCGACAACGTCGATGTCTTTGCGTTCGAGGACGCGCCGAAAGTCAGTGTAAACCGTCTTGTTGTCGGCATGCTCAAGGAACTTGACATCGCAGATGGCAAGTTTCTTTACATCCGGACCCAAGCCCTCGAAAGTGCCGTTGCCCCGCCCTCCGCAACCTATCAGCGCCCCGCCGAAGGTCTCGCTTGGCGACACCTGCCCCTGTCCGAGGACATGCCTTGGAACAATCGTGAAACCCGCAACCGCACCCGCCGAGGCCTGGACGAACCGCCGGCGAGAAATGCCCTTGCGATCCTGCATGATGGTCCTCCTTTCTTTCCCCTCACATCTTTTCTAAGGGCAGCTACGTCGACATGCCCTGTCTTGTGTATACTGTAAGATATACTACAAGCCCAAAGAACTGTCAAGAGCGCGCTGAACACACCATGCGGACCAGAGATTCTCGCAAGCCGAAGCAATCTGACTGGATTAGGGCGGACCAGCCTATCTCGTTTGCCTCCATTCGTCTTTGTTGTCCAGGACCATCACCGACGGCGAAGAGATCGCTTCCGGAGCAGAAACGGTGATTGTGAAATCCAGAGGGGGCTGGCGCCCTTCCTGATAATCGGTTGTCCATGTGAAGTTTGTATAATCGAAATACTTCCCGGAGAAATCGTCGGTAGATGCCCCCAGTTCTGATAGTGACGGCTGACCATCGCCATAGCTTCCGCCGGCGCCCTCACTTTGGGAATACTCCCGCAGCGATTTGGCAAGTTTTTCGGCCATCGCCCGACCTTCGGCCCACTTGGCGGCATCCACGCGCCCCCTCATGATTGGAACGGCAATCGCCGCCAGTATACCTATGATCAAAACGACAACCAGAATTTCGACAATCGTAAACGCCTTTTGCTTCGACATAGCTTCGACCCCCGTTACAAAATGCCATTCACATGTTCTCGGAGCACATTGCATGGTGTATCGTCTGTTTCATTGCCCGGAATAAGAGGGTTTCGGCTTGGCGGACCTGATGACCTCTTGTGGGACACTGCTATCCTGGCCGCTGGCCTGCACCGCCGATATCCCACCGCAGAGTCCAGCCCGAAGAGCAAGCAGAAATAGATTTGCCTGAACCGTGCACCTGGCTATAATGTAATAAATGTGGTCAATATTCTGTTCAGGAGATAAGATATGTGTGAAAACTGTGGATGCCATGACGAGAAGAGCTTCAATGAGCAGGTCACAGAGGTTATAGAGGCGATCCGGCCCATGCTTCAGAACGACGGGGGCGATATTGAACTGGTTGGGATTGATGACGACAAGACAGTTCGAGTGAGACTTCAGGGTGCCTGCCGCGGCTGCCCCGGGGCAGCCATGACCCTAAAGATGGGTGTCGAACGCCTCTTGAAGCAAAAGGTTGCCGACGTCAAGGAAGTTGTTGCAGTTCAGTAAAGCAGCTACTTCTTTTCTCGCCGATAGCGCCGGTAGTCGATTTCAAGTTCTCTCACCTTATAACGGATAATCCGCGGTGTCGTGCCGAGGTCTCGCGCAGTGGCCGCAAGATTCCCGTTGCAGCGCTTCAGACCGTCGACGATCAGGTCGCGTGTAAACAGGTTCACACGCTCTTCCAAAGAACCGGTACCCACCGTGTCAGACGCATCAGACGTTTGCAGTGTAGGCGGCAGATGGTGACCGTGGATAACGTTGTCGGTCGTTATGAGCACCGCCCTCTCGATACAGTTCTCCAGTTCGCGCACATTTCCCGGCCAGTGGTATGCTACCATCATATTAATCGCAGGCGTACTGATGCGTCGCACATCCTTGCTCATCTTGCGCGCGTATTGCTCCACAAAATGATCGGCAAGCAGCAGGATGTCATCTTTACGTTCCCGAAGCGGCGGCAGAAAAATGGGAAATACGTTAATACGATAGTACAGATCCTGACGAAAACGGCTCTCCTGGACAGCCTTTTCGAGATCACGGTTGGTTGCCACTACGATCCTGGCGTTGGACCGCAAAGGCCTATTGCTGCCGACGCGCTCGAACTGACGCTCCTGCAATACGCGCAGCAGTTTGACCTGAGTCAAAGGTGAGAACTCGCCTATTTCATCCAGGAATAGCGTGCCTCCCTCGGCCTCTTCGATGCGCCCTTTGCGGCTGGCAATGGCTCCAGTAAAGGCTCCCTTCTCGTGACCAAACAGTTCGCTTTCAAGCAGATTCTCGTTGAGCGCAGCGCAGTTGACTTTGATAAAAGGCCGTTTGGCGCGCGGGCTTGAATAATGAATGGCATGGGCGACAAGTTCCTTGCCGGTTCCTGATTCGCCGCGAATAACGACAGTAGTGTCGCTTGCGGCCACCTGATGAATGTGCCGATACACGTCCCGCATGGCGTTCGAATTGCCGATAATGTTCTCCGGCCGAAAACGATCCTCCAGTTCGTTCCTGAGTCGGATGTTCTCATCCTCGAGCAGTTGGTTGCGCAATGCCGCCTCCCGGCGAGTGCTGACGTCATTGGCGATCATGCTGGCGACAATGCTCAGTACCCTCTTGTCCTCTTCCAGAACCGCCGCCGCATCATAAATCTTGTCGACCGAAATAGTCCCAATAACTTCCTTGCCAATGGAAATCGGCACACAGATAAAACTGATCTCCTGGCTGCCCTGCTTCTTTCGGTCAAAGCGGTCAAGAAACAGGGGTTCCTCCGAAACTTTGGGGACGATCATTGCCTTGCCTGTCTGCATTACCCGGCCGGTAATCCCCTCACCCATCCGATACCGAACCTTGCATTCATGCGCCTGAGGAAGATTATGCGCAACCTCAATAGTTATTACATCGCTGCCCGGCGACAGAAGCGTGATCATCCCTCGCTTCATGCCCAGTTCGCTCTCCAGCGCGTCGAGCACCTCCGCAAGGATCTGCCGCTGGTTACTGCCAGTAATCAGAACCTGGCTTATATTATATAGAGTCTGCAACTCGCCAACGTGCCGCGACGCATGTGCCGCAATGCCGCCATTCCCCAATGCTTCCAAACCCATCTTATGTGGCTCCGTTTATGTATAAGCATAACAATCATATGACACAATTGTAGCATGTACACAAAGCAAACACAAATAGGTTGCGCAAATAAAAAAGAAAATGGCCGCTTTCTGCCCAGTACGGTCAGGTGAGCAGTTTCTCAAGGAGCCAAGCCATATTACGGCCGAGAACCTGCATGGTTTCAAGCCCCTCAGTGTCGCCTTCTACTTCGCCCGGTTTCAGCCCAAAACCCATATTCCAGTACCGGGAACCGGGAATGATCATCTGGCTGATGGTGAAAAAGTGATTCATCGTGTCGAAAGCGTGCACTGATCCTCCGCGACGCACCGCTACAACTGCCGCACCCACCTTACGCTGAAGCATGTCGTCGTTTGCCCGCGAAACAAACCCCGCGCGGTCGATCAGGGCCTTCATCTCCGTGCTTACGTCGGCAAAATAGGTCGGCGAGCCAAGAACAATACCGTCGGCGTCGAGCATCTTCTCCAGGCACACATTAAGCACGTCATCTTCCACCACGCACCGCTTGTTCTTCCTTTCGAAACAGCCGCCGCAAGCGGTACAGCCCCGAATGCGGCTGCCGGCAAGCTGCACGAGCTCCGTGGCAATCCCCCTGCACTCCAGTTCGGCAAGAACAGCCCGAATCAAAACCGCCGTATTGCCGTCTTTGCGTGCACTCCCATTAAATGCCGCTACCTTCATAACGCTCCTTTCCTGTAATTGGCCATTCTCGGATAGTCCCAGTGGATCGTAACAGACGCTGCCGCCTTATGCAAGAATACAAAAATCTCTCCACATACCTCGGTTGCCCCCTTGACTTGTAATGCAAAACCCGCAATAATCTAACGTGGGAGATACACGATGGATGAGCAACTGACACTTGCAGAAATCTTCGACATAGCCGACCAGGTGCGGCAGAACGCACGCGATTTTTATGAAGAGGCTACCACGCTTTTTGCCCACCACTCCAATCTTTTTCTCGACATGGTCACCTTGGAGGACGATTTCGGCCGGACGATGGACCGCCTTAAGTCGGCATATCTAAAGGGCAAGAAGAATTCTGTCGTAGCCGACGACAGCCTTCGCAAGTCTGTCTCAGGGCTGCATGTGCTGGCGGCGGCCGATCCCGCAAGAGTATTTCATGACCGAATCAGAAAAGAAGAAATTGTCCAGATCGCAATCAAGATCGGCAAGGACATTGTAAACTACTTCAGCGGCCTGAAAAGCTTCACAACCGATGAAGACACACGAAGGATCCTCCAGCTAATCATAGAAGCGAGGATACGGCAACTGAAAACACTGGCCGCATGGCTTCAAACCTGAATGGGTACCGGCGTAAACCGTCATGCTGACAGAAGGTGCCTTTACCACGTTGGACCGGATAGTTCTTGTGCTGTATTTCGCGGGCACCATGTCCATCGGTTTCTGTTTTCATCGCAGGAGTCGGTCTACGGAGGGCTTTACGGCCGGGCGGCGTTCACTTCCCGGATGGGCATGCGGGCTCAGCATCTTTGCAACCTATCTTAGCAGTATCAGTTTTCTGGCGCTGCCTGGCAAGTCCTTTGCTGCCAACTGGAACCCCTTTGTTTTCAGTCTTTCGCTGCCGCCGGCGGTTTGGATCGCCGTGCATTTCTTCATGCCGTACTACCGGCGCACCGACGATGTCAGCGCCTACGCACACCTCGAACGCCGCTTTGGTCCGTGGGCAAGAGCCTACGTAAGTTTCTTCTATATAC
>Ga0334883_1002740_pt1 | contig 20803 bp, 15 predicted proteins | sample GraSluR1_MG_6_FD_207230 | JGI IMG/M metagenome (GOLD analysis project Ga0334883, IMG submission 207230) | Sludge microbial communities from methane-producing bioreactor in Wageningen University, Netherlands - Granular Sludge_09_05-R1 | ecosystem: Engineered > Bioreactor > Anaerobic >...
GGACGGACCTCTACGCGGTTGGTCTGATCATGATCGAGATGGCGACGGGGGAGCGCGCTGTCGACGGGCACTCACCGCAAGAGATCCTGCGCAAGCAGCTCAATGAGAGCGTCAAGATCCCAGAGGCGCTGGCCGGGACGGAGCTGGGTGCCATCATCGAGCGGGCGGTGCAGAAGCATCCGGAGCGGCGATTTCGCAGCGCCAAGGAGATGTACGACGATATCCAACGCGCCCTGAGCTACGGCACCTCCAGTCCGCAATGGGGCAAGATTTTTGCGGGTATCGTCGAGGAGAGTCGGCACCCGTTGAAGGCACCGACGACAGACTATCCCGACGATATTCTGCGTGACGCCAATCGCTCTGGCGACTACATGGCTCAGTTGAACGCCCTGGTCGAGGAAGAGGGGCAGGGCAAGCCCGCGCCTGGGACGACGACGGGGCCGTCAGGGCGAGCGCGTGAGCGCGCTGCGGCGCTTCGAGAGCGTGTCGGCAAGGGGGTGAAAGTCACGGAGCGCGCACCGGAACGCATCAAGCCCGCGGTCCGCTCGGACAAGCTGGAGTTGGACGAGAAGGTGATGGTCAAGGCTCGACACCAACGCCAAGGTCAGGTCTTCGACCAGCGCCAGGTGCACAAGAAGCGAGGGCTGCGTCTGCTCATGGTGCTCTCTTTGGCGCTTCTGCTGCTTTTGGGCGGCGTGGGCTTCTTTCTCTATCATTTATCGCTGAAGTCGGTCCCAGAAGAGAGCGCGAAGTCGCGCGGGGAGAAGGTGCAGGGCGGTGGTGTCAAGACTGGCGCGCCGCCACCCAAGGTGGTTTTGGGTCCGGCTGATGTGGCGGCAGGGATGGTGAGCGGGACGACCTTTGCTGCCGCTCAAGGCCGTCGCAGCGGCGAGACAGTGTTGTTCCGGATCATTGCGGCTCCGCTAGAGTCCGACGTGTGGCGCGACGATGTCAGGGTGTGTGCCAAGACGCCGTGCTCGGTGCGTGTCTTTGCGAGCGCGAAGAAGGGCGCGGTGCGGGTGAGCCGCCGGGGCTTCGAGCCGCTGACCATTGCGCTGGACGGGGCGAAGCCTGACGAGCCCATTTTGGTCGAGCTCGAACCGTTGGTTGGGCCCTGAGCGCCCAGGCGTCAATCGGTGGCAGGTGGGGGTGTCCCCTGCAGGGCAAAAGAAGCGAAAAAGAAATCCCATTGCGTTTTTGCTAGATTGAGCTGCGCCGAGGGCGCAATGGCGAGGAGCTGGTAGAGGCTGTCACCGTCGATGATGAAGCGCCCCATGCCGCGGCGGCCATCGGCGAGGGTGATGGTCATTTGGCGCACCCAGCGATCGCCGCGTTGAAGGTCTCTGATGTCCGAGAGATCGGCATCGGCGCCGACGATCAGGCCTTGGGTGGCGTTTTCGATGACCGTGGTGGCATCCGCTTTTTCCCAATCGAGTTGGCTGCGGGCCACCAAGAGGTGGCCCGCCGTGGGGCTGTGGGCGAGGTAGTGGACCAGGTGACCGCTGTGATCGCTGTGGTCGATGCGCTGGGGGGTCTCAGGGAGGAGCACGGAGAATGAGGCGTCTTCGGCGACGAAGAGGGGCCAAGGGACGGTTCCTGGGGGTAAGAGAGCCTCTTGAAGGAGGAGGAGAAAGGCTTCGTCGTTGCTCATGCCGCGTTGGCGCGCGGCCTGCTGGATCGAGCGATCGGCCAAGCGCATCAAGAGGGTCAGGTCGAGGGTCCACTGTTCGCCCTCGCGGCGGAAAGACCAGGCAGCGGTCTCGTCGCTGCCGGGCATGATGAGGGGTGCCCAGGCGGTGTCACCTTCGACGGTGATGGCGCCGAGGCTCGCTCTAGCGAAGGTTTCCTTGCCGATCCAGCCGTGGCGGATGCCATAGGCAAAGATCTCCGGAGCCCCCATGGCTTGGAGACGATCTTCGCCGAGGTGGTGGAGGAGCATGGCCGCCATGAGTCGCTGGCCGAGGCTGGTGGCGCTGCTCTGCCCGCCGATGGATGGCAAGAGGGCGAGGCGGCGGATCTCGTCGTAGGCTTGGATGGTGGTGGAGGCGACCAGGGCGAGGGCGGTGCGGTCATCGTTGGTGGCGACGGCTTGTTGAAAGTCGGTGAAGACTTGCTGGATGGCCGCCGCATCGCCCGAGGCTTGCGCCGTCGCCGTTGGCGCCGCGCGCGTCGCCGCCGGAGGCGCGGGTGGCTCTGCCTCGCGTCCCTGGCACGCGGCGAGGCAAAGGCTGAGCAGGAGGCAGAGGGAGATGTGTGGGGTTGACCTTGGGCGCATGAAGATGTTCCTTGTCGTGGCGGCGCCTCCCCGTCGAGGCGGGTGGCCGGCGCCGGAGATGCTAACACAGATGCGGTCTCACACCCATGGGGTGTCGCGAGACTTGATGCGCGCCGGAGGTTCTATCAACCTTTGGGGAGGTGGACATAGATGACCTGTACTTTGACGTGGTTAGAGGCGGCGCCGGCGCCGGCGCGTTTCGTCGTGGCGTGGGGGGAGGGGCTTGGTGAGGTGTGGTCTGAGCGCGGGGCTGCGGCTCTGACGGTGCGCATCGCCGAGGTGGTGGCCGAGGTTGCGGCCCGTGGCGCGGGGCATTATCCCGCGGATCGCCAGCAGCAGGTGCGCAAGATGCTGCGCCATGGTCGCTATCGGCCGACGGGGCGGGCGAAGCCAGCGAGTGAGTATCTCTTCCAGGCGGCCTGCCAGGGGGACTTTCCCCGGCTGCTACCCGTGGTGGACGTCAACAACTTGTTGAGCCTCGAGAGCGGCTTGCCCATTTCGATTTTCGATGCGGCGCTGGTATCGGAAGGGTTGGGGGGGCGCTGGGGTGTCGCGGGTGAGGGTTTCGTCTTCAACCCGAGTGGGCAGCGCATCGCTGTTGACGATCTGCTCGTTCTCTGCCGCCGGTTGCCGGCGGGGGAGTGGGAGGCGTGTGGTTCGCCGGTGAAGGACGCGCAGGTGACGAAGGTGGGGGTGGAGACGCGTCGCGTGGTCGGCGTGGTCTATGTGCCCGTGGCGACGCCCGAGGGTGAGTGCGTGGCGTTGGGCGAGCGTTTCGCTGAGTACTTGCGGGACTTTGCGGGTTGTTCCCGTGCGGCTTGGGCGCTGGTGGGCTAGGTGGCGGCGTTGGGGTCGTGGTTGTTGGCCCAGGCTTGGGCGATCTCGCGGTGCGAAAGGTGTTCCTCCTGGGGGAGGCTGCAGAGGTAGGCGGCGCATTCCGCAGGCCGCACCGGATAGATCTGGCAGCCGTTGTCGCGAAAGAAAACACACGGGCTGCGGAAAATCCTATAGAGCCGGTCGACGCGTGTCCCCGGGGTGACGAGGGGTGCTCCATCGCGGCCCAGCTTGACGGGGGCGAAGACCTCGACTTGGCGGCCGTCGAGGTCGTAGGCGTCGACGATGAGATAGCGACGGATGAACGCCACGGGGTCGAGCCCGAGGAAGGCGGCGGCGGCCTCCACCTGGCCCGGCATGAACCAACCGGGGCTGGCGCGGCAGCAGTGACCGCGGCGCTGACAGGGCGTCCCCGGTGGCAGCGCCTGGGGCGCTTCGTCTTCTTGCCAATAGGGGTTCTCTTGGACGTCATCGGCGTGGATGGGGCGTGGTCCATCGACCTCGCTGAGAATACGCATGCGTTTGTCTTTGGGCATGGGGGGGCTCGGGGGGGGGATTCGAGGCAAGGGGCGCGCGCATTGACGCGCGGGAGATGCCGACGATAGCAGACGAAGGCCGGATCGCTAAGCTTGCGCTGCCCTGGCAAGGGGGGTAGGCTGTAGACGGCTCTGGTGAGGAGCGCGAGCCTTCTTATGGATGTATCGGTGCCTTTCATACCCAACCCGGGCGACATCATTGGGGGACGCTATCAGTTGACCACGGTGATCGGTCGCGGTGGTGGTGGTGTCGTCTACAAAGCGTTGCAGATGGGGATAGGCCGTGAGGTGGCGCTCAAAGTTTTGGCCCCAGAGAGCCACTTTGAGCCGACGGCGGTGCGTCGCTTCGAACGCGAGGCGCGCTTGGTCAGTCGCCTGCACCACCCCAATACGGTCACTTGTTACGAGTTCAACCAGACCAACGAGGGTCTGTTGTACTTCGTCATGGAGTTCGTCGACGGGGTACCCCTCAAGACGGTGCTGGAGCGCGAGGGGGTGGTGCCTCCGGAGCGGGCAGTGCCCATCTTGCGTCAGATTCTGAAGAGCTTGGCCGAGGCTCACGCCCAGGGGATCGTGCACCGTGATCTGAAGCCGGCCAACATCATGCTGTGCAATCTGCATGGTGAGCGGGATTTCGTGAAGGTCCTGGACTTCGGCGTGGCGACGCTGCTGGACGCGGAGGATCAGGCGCACGCCCAGGACATGACGCGCACGGCGGATGTGGTGGGTACGCCCAAGTACATGGCACCAGAGCAGTTTCGCTCGGAGCAGTTGACCCCGGCGAGTGATCTTTACGCGCTGGCTTGCATGGGTTTCGAGATGCTGGCCGGCTATTGTCCCTTCGATGGTGAGACCTTGCATGTCACCATCGCCAAACATCTTTTCCAGCCGCCGCCGCGTCTACCTGCCTACCTCGACACCTATCCGCGGCTGGTGGCGACCATTGACCGCTTGTTGTTGAAACGGGCTGACGAGCGCTTCCAGCGCGCCGAGGAGGTGCTGCAGGCCCTGGAGCACTGGTCGTTGCCGCTCAATCAGCCGACGCCAGCGCTGCGCCCCGAGGAGCCGGCGTCCTACGCGGCGCGGCACAGCATGCGCCAGGTGACGCCTGGGGGGCCGATTCAGGCTGACCGCACGGGTCGCTCCGACGTCTCAATGCCCATCACCAACAACAGCAACGTTGGCGCCGGCGGCGTCCACCTCGCCGACGCCTATGTCGGTTCGGGTCCTTACCGCGCCATGCCTTCGACGCATACGCCGAGCCACCCCCACTACGCGGGTCCTGCGTCGGCGGCGGGCGTGCGCCACGACACGGATCCGAGTTTGGATGTGCTCAAGGCGCGGGCCTTGCGGGCGTCGGATGGCCGCAGCAGGCTGCCGCTGTTGGTGCTCATGGTGGGGGCCACGCTGGTCTTGGCGGCGCTGGCGACTTTGGTGCTTTTGTGGCGCGGTCCAGACGCAGAGGCACCAGCAGCGCCCGAAAAGGCGGCCGTGCCCAGCCCGCCGGTCGGGACGGTCCCGCCGGTAGCGGGTGAGTCTGGTGGGGCGGGCACGGATCTCTCGCTCGCGGATCTGGATCGCATTGCCCTCTTCCATTATGCGTCCGAGCTGGGGCTCACGGGGGCGGTCAACGCTGGGGTTCGCGGTGCCTTGACGCGGGCGGTGCCTGCTGCGGTGGTGCCCGCCACGCCCAAGACCGCGCCCCAGCCGGTAGAGGTATCGCCGCCGCGCGCGGTGACGCCTGCGCCGCAACGCAGCGCCCCGACGATCTCCTTGACGTTGAATTACCGGCCGGCTGACGCCAAGGTCTCCATCAAGGGCGCGCGCAGCCGCGACTGCGGTGGTGGGCGCTGCACCATTCGCGCTGAGGAAGGCGCGACGCTGGTGGTGTCCTTGAGCGCCGAGGGTTACGATCCCCGCACGACGAAGATCAAGGCGACCAACGACCTGATGTTGGCGCCGCTGGTGCTGATGCGGGCCCAATGAGGCGCGGTCGTTACGTGAGGCACAGGCGCAGAGCGAGCTGGCATCGCCGCGTTGCGACGTGGGTGGCTGGAGTAGGTCCATGATCCTCGATATCGTTTGGTTGGCAGCCCTGGGACTGATGATGTGGCTGGGCCACCTCAAGGGCTGTGCGCGACAACTCATCGGCCTCGTGGCCATGGTGGCGGTCTATTTCACGGCCTCGCCCTTGGCGACGGTGGTGCGCACGGTGGTCTTTGCCCGGGAGGGGATCACCTTCCCTGGCGTAGAGATGGCGAGCTTGGCCATCGCTGGGGTCATCGTCTTCATCATCGTCTACGTGATGGGGCGGCTCTTCATCTCCTCCTTGTGCTCGGTCTCCACGCACCTGGAACGGGTCGATCGCGTTTTGGGCGCGGTTTTGGGCACGCTGAAAGGCATCCTGCTGGTCTACTTGGTGCTCTGTGCCATGGTTTACGCCGAGACGCCCCTGACCACGGCGCTGCCCGCCCTGGGGCAGCAGTTGAGTCAGAGCGGCGGCGTGGCCGTGGCGCGGCGCTACAACGTCATCACCCATATGCGTTACCCCGAGCTGGGTGATCTGCGCTTGGCCCTCCTGGCCTTCGATGGCCAGGGAGTGGGTGCTGCAAGCAGCGAGGGCGAGCCGCGAGAGCTGGCCGAAGACGAGACGGTGCAGCGCCTCATGCAGCACCCCGACTTCATCAGCCTGACGCAAGACGAGGCGATCATTCGAGCGGCCCAGGCTCGTGACACTTCACGCCTGTTGACGGATCCGCGGGTCCTGCGCTTGTTGGCCGACCCCGAGTTCCGCGCCTTGCTGGATCGACCCGATGTCCAGCGCCTGATCGCGCCTTGAGGTCGCGTGGAAAGGCGCAGCGGCTTGCGTGCGCGGCCTCGAAGCTCACCCCTTGGGGGCGGCCGTCAGCTTCTGGGCGAGGAAGGCGTCGGCTTCGGGTGCCGACATGGGTCGCGCCAAGAGGAAGCCCTGCCCCCTGGTGCAGCCGAGCTGGCGCAGCGCCGTGAGCTGTGCCTGGGTCTCGATGCCCTCGGCGATGACATCCATGCCGAGATTGCGCGCCATGTTGACCACCGTCTTGACCAGGACGAAGGCGTCAGCGTCTTCCCCCATTTTGGCCACGAAGGATTGGTCGACTTTGACCGTGTCGATGGGATAGCGGCGCAGGTAACTCATGGAGGCGTAGCCCGTGCCGAAGTCGTCGATGCTGATGCGGACTCCCTGCGCCTTGAGCTGAGCGAGCATGGCGTCAGCGTACTCGGCATGGTCCATGATGACGGACTCGGTGATCTCCAGCCGCAGCAGCCCGGGATCGAGTCCGTGTTCGCGCAACAGCATGTCGATGCGGTTGGGGAGGTCGAGCTGGAGAAACTGCACCCCTGAGAGGTTGACCGACATGCTGAGGCTGTGCTTGGTGCCGAATTGGCGCTGCCACAGGCGCACTTGGCGCAGGGCGGCGCGGAGCACCCACAGGCCGATGTCGTTGATGAGGCCCGTATCTTCGGCGATGCGGATGAACTCTGGCGGTGAGACGAAGCCGCGCTCGGGGTGTAACCAGCGCAAGAGGGCCTCGAAACCGACGGGTTGTAGGCTGTCGAGGTCGCAGATGGGTTGGAAGTAGACAGAGAATTGTCCGGCGTCCATGGCCTTGCGCAGATCCGTCTCGAGCTCGAGCAGGCGCACGACCCGCAGGCGCATGGAGCTGTCGAAGACGGCCGCGCGCGAGCGGCCCTGGGCTTTGGCGTGATACATGGCGGTGTCGGCGTCGCGCAGGATGTCATCGGGCTCCTGGAGATCCTTCCTCCCCATGGCGATACCGATGCTGCTGGTGGTGAAGACTTCACGGCCCTGAACGATGAAGGGTTCGGCCAGGGCGGTGAGGATGCGGGTGGCCAAGGCGACGGCCTCGCGGGCTTGGCTGACCCCCTCGAGGAGGACGGCGAACTCGTCTCCCCCCAGCCGGGCGAGGAGGTCCGAGGGGCGCAGGCAGGTCTGCAGGCGGGCCGTGATGCCGCGCAGCAGTTCGTCGCCTGCCAAGTGTCCCATGCTGTCATTGATGATCTTGAAGCGGTCCAGGTCCATGAAGAAGACCGCGAAGGCGCTTTGTTTCTGCTGGCGGCTGAGGCTCATGGCCATTTTCAGCCGCGAGATGAACTGGGCGCGGTTGGGCAGGCCCGTCAGGGGATCTTTGGTGGCTTCGTTGTGCAGGTGTTGCTCGATGCGTTTGCGCTCCGAGATGTCCGTCTGGTAGCCCACCAGGCGCAGGGGTTGGCCTTGGTCATCGCGGACCACGAGGCCGCGGGTGAGCATCCAGCGCTCGGAGCCATCCTTGTGCATCATCCGGTGTTCGAGCTCGAAATGGGCCTCTTTGCCGGCGAGGTGTCTGGCCCAGGTATCGATGAAGTGGCGGCGGTCGTCGGGATGGAGGAGGGCGGCCCAGTCGTCGCCGCGGTCACTGAGTTCATCTTGTCGGTAGCCCAAGAGGGCTCGCCAGTGGGGCGAGAAGCGCACTTCTTTGGTGCGCAGGTCGTATTCCCATAGGCCAACGGTGGCCTCGTAGAGGGACTGGAGGTGGCGCTCACTGTCCGAGGCGCCGGGGCTGCTCGAGAGCTCTCCCACGGGCAAGACCTGGCCGAGGGCGATGTGGTGGGTCAGCGCTCCTTGGTGGTCCTTGATGGGGACGATGGTCTTCATCTCGTGCAGATGTTCGCCGCTTTTGCGCTTCGAGATCATCTCGGCGCGGAAGGTGTGCCCTTCGAGGATCTTCTGCCACATGGCGTCGAAGTATTCGTTCGAGTGAAGATCCGCCTTGAGGATGCGCGGCTGTTGGCCGATGACTTCGGCGCGGGTGTAGCCGCTGCGCCGCTCGAAGGCCCGGTTGACGTGGAGGATGTGTCCGTCTTTGTCGGTGATGATCAGGGTGTCATCGACGTGATCGAGGGCCTGGGCCATGACCCGCAGCAAAGACTCGGCTTCTTGACGTCGGGTGAGGTTCTCACAGTAGGCGACCCACAAGCCGCTCTCGGCGAGGGTGGGGCTAGAGAGCAGGAGCATGCCGATGCTGCGTTCGCCGTGCTGATGCCGGGCTCTCAGGGTCAGGGCCAGCCAGCGGCTGGTGGCGCTCGGCTTGTGACTTTGCAGCGCGGCGCGCAAGAGGCTGGCGTCGTCCTCCTCGAGGTAGGTCCCCAGGTGGCTGGTGTGAATCTCGGGTGGTGCCAGTCCCAGGAGCGCGCGCGCAGATTCATTGGCGAAATGCAGCCCAGCGTGCTTGTCCATGAGCAAGATGGCCGTGGGGCTGCGCTCAGCGATCTCCAGAAAGAGCGCGTTTGGGAGGGGTGACGCCATGAAAACCTTTTGCCGTGCGCGACGTCCGTTGAGCCACAACACCACGATCTAAGGCTCGCCCTGGCCTCGGTGCAAGCCCTTTGTCTCAAGCCTCGTGCTTTTCCTCTTCGGGGTAGGGCAGCGCCAATTCACGCTCCACCTCTCCCATGGCGCGCAGGATCTCCAGGTGAGCGCTCAGCGCGCGCGTGGCCGGCTCCCCTGCCGTGGCCACATGCAGCAGGACATCGTCAGCGGCAGCCATCAGGGTGTCCACCTGCGTTGTGAAGGCGCGCATCGCTGTGGCCGCGCCGCCGGTGAGGGTGGACGCATCTTGGGCCGGGCCGTTGCGCGCCACGAGGGCGCTCAAGGCGCCAGCGCGCTGGAGGAGCGCCGTGTAGGCGCCATCCATCTCTTCCCACACCGAGTGCAGCATGGGATCTGCCGTGTGGGCCATGAAGGGGCGGAGCACGTCCAGGCGGTCCTGGAGGGCGTCGAGGCGCTCAGCCACCGGTGCGGCCAAGGCGTCGGGCAAGGCGAGCACGGCGGCGACACAGGGTGGGCTACAGCGCAGGGCCGCGACCTCGCGCCGCTGTTTGACGCGGGCCAGAGGGAGCAAGAGCCAGAACAGGAGCATGGCCCCGGCGCCCAAGGAGCCGACCACCTCGAAGGGTGCGAAGTAGCGGCTCAGGGTCAGGGTCAAGATCACCATGGTGCAGGGCCAGGCCAGGGATGTGGCGTGCTTCTTTCCGACCACGCCCTCGGCGGCGCTGGTGATGATGGCCGAGGCCGCCAGGCTCCCGAGCCACACCAGCGAGCCGACGAGGATGCCCCCCATGGGCCCCAGCCAATCATGGGTCCAGGCGGTGGCAGTATAGGCGACGCCCGTGAGCCCTGCCGCCAGGTTGGCGGCCTTGGTGCCCGCCTTGGCCGGGGAGGTGCGCTTGGCGACCTCGGTGCGAAAGCGCTGCAGCGCGTTGGATTTAGCGCGGCCCTTGGCGGGGAGTGTGGGGGCTGGGGGGGGAGACGGGGCGTCTGGTGGTGCTTTCATCAACTGAGTTGCTGCGGGTTGTCGCCGGGGTGGCGAGTGGCTGAGGGGAGACTAACCAGGACATCGTTAGCGCCGACGCTGAGCTCCACCGGGAGAGAGGTGAAGCGGGCGCAGGCGTTCTTCAGGAGGACCATGCCGCGGCCGAGCTGTTCGCCCAGGCCAAGGACCCTGGCGGCGGTGGCGATCATGACGTTGGGGGGCAGGGAGAGGCCGCCCGCCTGGGTCAGCTCCTCCAGGGAAGTGTTGCCGAGGTGGGCGCCGCCGGGGCTCCACACTTCGATGCGGTCGTCGAAGACGCGCACGGTGACGCGGCCGCTCAGGCGCAGATCCCGATGGATGAGGGCGTTGAGCAATACCTCACGCAGGGCCAGCCGCGCGTACTCAGCGCCGATGTCGGCCTGGGGCTCGTTTCCCAAGCGGCAGAGGCCTTCGAGTGCTTCCATGGCCTGGTCCACCAGGTGCGGGAGCGGTCCTTCGAGATCGATGCGCTGCGCCACGGGGCAGGCCAGGCTCAGCCCGTTGAGGCGGACCACGGCCAGGCCCCATTGGGGAAAGAAGAGCTGTGGCTGATGGCCAAAGAGGCAGAGGCCGGTGACGGTGGCCTGGTAGGTCGTGCCGCTGCGGGCCAGGATGCCGACGCGCACGGCCGCCTCTTCGAGACTCCCCTGGCGCAGGAGGCGCTCGGCGCGCAGGTGGATGAAGGCGCGCACGGCGTCCATGTCGAGATCGTCCGGGAGGCTGCCAGGGACGCTGCTGCGCTCGAAGAGGGCGTTGGGGACACCGAGGGCCATGCTTGCTCCATTGACGCGAGGTCAGGAAGGGAGGGTCTCTTCGTTGCGATCCGTGGCCGGTGGCGGGGTGGGGGTGAGCTCAGAGAGGGCCTGGCGCAGCTCCTCTGTCACGGAGAGGTCAAAGGCGCCAGCGGCCCTCTCGAGTTGATCGACCGTGCGCGCCCCCAAGATGGGGGCGGTCACGGCCGGATGGGTGGCGCTCCAGGCGATGGCCAGGGCCACCGGGTCGATGGCGCGCGCCGTGGCGAAAGCGACGAAGCGCTGGACGGCCTCGGCGTAAGCGTCGACGCCATAGCGCTGGCGATAGCGGGGCTTGACGGCGATGCGTCCTGTGGTGTCGGTGCCAGCCAGGTACTTCCCGGTGAGCATGCCCGCCGCCAAGGGCGAGTAGGTGAGCACGCCGAGGCCTTCGGATTGGGCCATGGGCAAGAGCTCCACCTCGGCCTGGCGTTTGAGGAGGTTGTACATGGGCTGGATGACCGTGATGGCTGGGGAGAGGCGCAAGTGGCTCTGGATGGCCAGGGCCTTGACCACTTGCCAGGCGGCGAAGTTGCTGAGGCCGAGGTAGCGCACTTTGCCCGCCCGGACCAGGTCGTCGAGGGTCACCAGGCTCTCTTCCAATGGGGTGTGGGGATCGAAGCGGTGCAGGTAAAAAATGTCCACGTAGTCCGTGTTCAGGCGGCGCAGGGAGGCGTCGAGGGCGTGGAGGAGGTGGTGGCGGGAGGCGCCGCGGGCGTTGGGATCGGCGTGGGTGGGGAAGTAGGCCTTGGTGGTGACGATGAGCGCTTGTCGATCGCCCTGGATGAGGCGGCCCAGGATGCGCTCGGACTCACCGTTGGCGTAGAGATCGGCGCAGTCGAAGTGGTTGACGCCGAGGTCGCGGGCGCGGGCGAAGAGCTGGCGAGAGGTGGCCTCGTCGGCGCCATCGGCGAAGGTCATGGTGCCGAGCACCCATTCAGAGGTCCACAGGCCAGAGCGTCCCAGTGTTTTGTAGCGCATGTCGAGATCGGGGGGGGGAGGGGGGAGAGGCGTGGGCGGCACGCGGCGCTGCTGTCGCCATGGCGTGGCCCTCTTCGTGACAGCATTATGGTCCTCGTGGGGCTTTTGTCGACGGTTGCGCCGCTTCGGGCCGGTGGTGACGCTTGGTGTAGCTTCTGGCGAAGAAGGCGCTGTGCAGACGTGGGTGGATCCAGAAGGCGAAGCGTTGCGCGAGATGTGCGCGCTGGCGAAGATGGACATGGGCTTCGGTTATTGGCTAGCTTAGGGGCGATGCAGCCATGGCCAGGGTGAGACGGCCAGGCGAGGGAGCGGCATGGAAGAGCCCGAATTGGAACGTTTGCGACGCATGGTGGCCCAGGGAGACGCAGCGGCGGCGCAGTTGCTGTTGGCAGAGGGGCGGCGGCGCGGTGATGCGGCGTTGGTAGCGGCGGCGGACGTCGTCTTGGGGGCGGTGCGGCGGGCGCCGCGGCAGTACAATCTCAAGGTGGCGCCTGGGCGGGCGCGGGAGGACATCACGGCGGAGCTGAACGGGCAGCAGCGGGCGGTGGTGCAGGCTGGCACGGGGCCGATGCTGGTGATTGCAGGGGCGGGCAGTGGCAAGACGCGCAGCTTGACGCACCGCGTGGCTTACCTCATCGAGCGCGGTGTGGCGGCGTCGCGGATTTTGCTGTTGACCTTTACCAACAAGGCGGCCAAGGAGATGCTGCGGCGGACGGCGGAGTTGTTGTCGCTGCCCGTGACCCAGGTGTGGGGGGGGACCTTCCACCACGTGGGGCATCGAATTTTGCGCAAGCATGCGGAATGCTTGGGTTATCCGCCGACCTTCTCCATCATGGATGGGGAGGATGTGAAGACGCTGGTGGGGGTGTGCGCGGCCGAGCTCAAGGTGCAGGAGCGGCACGAGCGCTTTCCCATCGGCGATGTCCATGGTCTGTGGTCGAAGGCGATCAACACGGGGCAGAGCCTGGAGGAGGTGATCGCCGCCGACAGACCTGGGCTGATGCGTGACTTGGAGAAGATCAGCGCGCTGGGGCAGCACTATCAGGCGCGCAAGCGCAGCATGGGTTTGATGGACTACGACGACTTGCTGGTGGGTTGGCGCGAGCTCTTCCGCGAGCATCCGGACATCCACCGCCTCTACGCGGAGCGCTTCGAGCACGTCCTGGTCGATGAGTATCAGGACACCAACCACTTGCAGGCCCAGTTGGTGGAGCTGTGCAGCGCCCACCACCGCAATCTGATGGTGGTGGGGGACGACGCCCAGAGCATTTATGGTTTTCGCGGTGCCTGCTTCGAGAATATCATCGCCTTTCCCCAGCGGGTGCCTGAGACCAAGGTTTATTTTTTGGAGACCAATTATCGGTCGACGCCGCAGATCTTGGCTTTGGCCAACGCTTCGATTCGGCACAACACCCAGCGTTTCGACAAGGTCTTGCAGCCCGTGCGGGGTGATGGGCACTTGCCGGCGCTGGTGCCGTTGCGGGACGCCGTGGAGCAGGCCCACTTCGTGGCGGCGCGGGTGTTGGAGTTGAACGAGAGCGGGATCCCTCTGCGGAACATGGCCGTGCTCTATCGGGCTCACTATCAGTCCATGGAGATCCAGGCGGAGCTGACTCGGGCGCGCATCCCCTTTGAAGTGCGCTCGGGGCTGCGCTTCTTCGAGCTGGCCCATGTCAAGGATGTCTTGGCTTACTTGCGCTTGGCCCATAATCCTCTGGATGAGCTGAGCTTCATGCGGGTGGTCAAGCTCTGTGATGGCGTGGGCGACAAGAGTGCGGCCAAGCTGTGGCAGGCGGTGGCCCAAGGCGCGGACCCCATGGCTGCGTTGCGTGCCGAGGAGACGCGGGGCTTGCTGCCGGTGCGGGCCCGGGCCAGCTTCGATGGCTTCTTGCAGATGCTGCACGCCCTGCGTCCCGAGCAGTGGCACATGCCCGGCGAGATGATTGGGGGGATTTTGGATGGCGACTACGCACACCACGTGCGCAGCGCCTATCGCAACGCCGAGCATCGTCTGGCGGACATCGAGCAGTTGTCGCGCTATGCGGCGCGTTTCGAGTCGCTCGAGGGATTTTTGGCGGACATCGCGTTGGTGGCGGGCCTGAGCGGCGAGGACATCGCCGATGGTGGGCAACGGGATGATGCCTTGGTGCTGTCGAGTGTACACCAGGCCAAAGGGTTGGAGTGGCAGGTGGTCTTTTTGACCTCCCTGTGGGAGGGGGGCTTCCCGGTGGCCAACAGCCTGCAGCACCCAGAGGCCATGGAGGAAGAGCGGCGTCTCTTCCACGTGGCCGTGACCCGCGCCAAAGACGAGCTCTACCTGACCTTGCCGATGAGCCGCACCGATCGCGAGGGTTGGCAGCGGGTGCTGCGCCCGAGCCCCTTCATCCAGGAGCTGGAGGACGCGCCCGGTCACTCCTCGTTGTGGGAACTGTGGAGCGTGGCGTCCGAGACGGTGTGAGGACTCAGGCGGGCTGGGTGGCGCCGATGAAGCCCTCGATCATGGCTTGATGGCGGCGGCTGATTTGGGTGAAGGCGATGCAGAGGCGTCGCCCTTCCTGGCGCACGGCTTTGCCCTGGGCCAAGAGCACCTCGGGTGAGGTGGGGAGCTGAAACTCGAGGATGACCGGGGCGTCGCCTTGGCGCAGCGGTCCGCCGATGGGCTCGAAGGCGATGGCGTGCGGGCTCAGGTCGATGCCTTGGCAGACCGTGGCGATGCCCTGCTCGACTTTGTTGAAGAGGACCGAGAAGGGAACGCGGCGATGGTTCCGGCGATTGTTGGCGTTGGCAGTCCCTGCATCCATGCTGGTAGGCTCCCTGGCTGTGTGGCGGCGCGGGCAGGTGCGCTGACCACCGTCCTGGTGGCGGCGTGCACCTGGTTGAAGTGCTAGCCCTGAAAACGAGAGATAGCACGGGGCCAGGGAGGGGGCAAAATTGGCAGCCTTGGGCCCGGTTCTGCCCTGCGAGGGTGGAGGTGCTGAGGGCGATATTCGTTAGATGTGATAAGCTCTTGTCTAGCTATACCAGAACCAAAATATCAACCTCTGGGCTTCGCAAAGTTCCATGGCGGCGACCAGATCTTGGGCAAAGAGGCGGTCCATCTCGGGGAGGCTGGGGATGCTCTGGTGGAGCTGGCGGATGGCGGCGCGGAGGCCATCGACGAGGCAGGGCGCGCTGAGCTCGGGCCAGGTGATCTCGCAGGCGTGGGGGAGGGTATAGGAGGGGATGTAGAAGTCGGCGTCGAGAAAGGCTGGCTTGGCGACATAGGGGAGGTTGCCGCGCAGGGCGATGGCGCGCAGGTAGGGGGCGGCTTCGGCGGCGGGGAGCCAGCGAGCGCTGCACTGCCGATTTTTGCAGGTGATCTCGACGATTTCCTCATCGATGCGCTCGACGAAGACGTGGCTCAAGCCGATGGCCGCCGCCTTGAGGAGGTAGGCCTCGCGCAAGGCTTGGTGGGGCGGTCGGGTGCTCTTCTTGCGCGACGGGGGGGGGCGGACACCCTGGCGGTAGCGCGTGGCGCCTTTGACCTCTTCTTCTTCTTCCGTGACCTCGAAGAGCTCCGGTGGGATGACCTCGAGTAGTCCTGCGCCGTAGTCGACGTTCACCTCAACCTCCTCCGCATTTGGCAACGACGGCCCCGTGGGGGGGGCTGCCTGACCTTCCCCAAGCCGTCGCGAGGATAGCGCGTCCCACCGCCCTTGGCCATGGCGCGTGGTGAGAGCGCAGCCCCAGGGCACAGCGGACCTTGCGGCAGGGTCAGCCTTGGGCTAGAAGAGAGCCGCTTTGGGCCCGTGGGGCGGCCTGCCCCGGGGCGCCATGTCAAGGAAGGATTTGTTTTCATGAAGATCATCGAAAAAGTCCAGAGCGCCATTGCGGCAGGACGGAGTTTCTATTCTTTCGAGTATTTTCCGCCTAAGACCGAGCCTGGATTGAATAATCTTTATGCTCGCATCGAACGCATGGGTCAGTGGCATCCCCTCTTTGTGACCATCACCTGGGGCGCGGGCGGCTCCTCGACGGACTTGAGCTTCGACATCGCCAAAAACATCCAGAACCTCACGGGGATGGAGACCATGATGCACCTCACCTGTTCGCGCCTGTCACGGCGCGAGATCGGTGATGTCCTGCAGGCGACGCGGCAGCGCGGGATCCAGAACATCATGGCCCTGCGCGGTGACGCCGCTGGCGGCGGCGCGTGGCAGCCTCACCCCGAGGGCTTTCGCTTCGCGACGGATCTGGTGCGCTTCATCCGCGAGAGCCATGGCGACTATTTTGGGATCGCCGTCGCGGCCTACCCGGAGCGGCACTGCAAAGAGGCGACCTACGCCCAGGAGCTGGGTTTCCTCAAAGAAAAGATCGATGCCGGCGCCGACTTGGTGATCACCCAGTTGGTCTACGACATCGACATTTTTCTCCGCTTCGTCGATGAGTGCCGCCAGATCGGCATCACCTGCCCCATCATTCCCGGCCTCTTACCCATCCACAATTACCGTTCCTTCACCAAAATCGCCCGCTTCGCCGCCTCGATTCCGGCCAAGATCGTCGAGCGGGTCGAGGCCAACAAAGACGACGACGAGGCCATCAAGGCCTATGGCGTCAGCCTCTTGATCGAGCAGATCGCGTGCTTGCAAGCGGCCAAAGTGCCCGGGGTCCATCTCTATACGCTGAACCTGGAGGCGGTCGTGACCCAAGCCCTGGAGCAGCTTCGCCTCCCCGTGCAGAGTGATGAGAAACCCCTGCCCTGGGAGCGGCCGGCGAGCGTGCGTCGCAGCCATGAAGACGTGCGGCCCATCTTTTGGGCCAACCGGCCCAAGAGCTACTTGGCGCGCACCATGGGCTGGGACGAGTTCCCCAACGGTCGCTGGGGCGACTCGCGGTCGCCCGCCTTTGGCGACCAGGACGCCTTTGCTCTGGAGCAGGCCCTGCCGAGCCACTTCGATCCGCGCCGCGCCTGGGGTGAGGCGCCCACGACTTTCCAAGACATCATGGATGTCTTCGTCTCATTTTGCGCCGGTGAGACGCCGGCCATCCCCTGGTACGACTCGCCCCTGGCGCGGGAGTCGGGGCCGCTGCGGGAGCCTCTGATGCTGCTCAACAGCCGCGGCTTCCTCACCATCAACTCCCAGCCGCGGGTCAATGGTGCCCCCTCGGGGGACCCTGCCGTGGGTTGGGGCGGCCCCCATGGGCGGGTGTACCAGAAGGCCTACCTGGAGTTTTTCCTGCCGGCGCCAGTCCTCCCGGCGCTGCTCGCGGCCCTGGAGGCTCAGCCCTCCTTCTCCTATCACGCCGTGAACACCCATGGGGACTCCATTTCCAACTGTCCCCACGTCAACGCCGTGACCTGGGGGGTCTTTCCCGGGCGGGAGATCATCCAGCCCACGGTGGTGGATCCCGTATCGTTCATGGTCTGGAAAGACGAAGCCTTTGCCCTGTGGAAGCGCCTGTGGGGGGCCATCTACGACGAAGATTCGCCGTCTCGGGCGTTGATTCAGCGCATTTACGACACATTCTATCTGGTCAACGTGGTGGACAACGACTATGTCGACGGTGATCTGTGGGCCACCTTCACGGCCCTCTCGGCGAGCCTTGGGGCGCATCGCTGTGAACCCTAGCGGCGGGGAGTGGACGTCGCTGCGTTGCTCTCGGCCTTGCAAGGGCGCACAATGGGGTGCAGGTCTGAGGCGAAGGCGCATTTCCCACCGGGTCAATCATGGATGCTAGGATCTATCTCGATTACGCCGACTTCCGCTCCTATCTCGCGGTGGTTCAGCACCCGCGTCTCGTGGACCTCGTGCCGGTGAGCTTCGACCTCTGCCTCCTGGACGGGCAGATGCTGAGCGCGGCGACGGGAGAGCCGTCGGTGCGCCTCGGTGAGCGCGGCTGGCGCTACCAGCGCGAAGACGCCGAGCGCTGGGCCGAGTCGCTCCAGGTCCCCCTGCTGTGGCCCGAGAAGAGCATCAACAGCGGCTTGGCGCTGCGGGTGAGCGCCTGGGTGGCCGAGCAGCCCGGGCAGAGGCTGGACCTCTTCTGCAAGTCCCTCTTCACCGAAATCTGGGGCAAGCAGCGTCTGCCCACGGAGGCCCTCCTGCGGGAGGTGCTGGAGCGCATCGGCCTCGACGCCGAGGCCGGCACGAGCTTTGCCAACAGCAGCGAGGCCTATCACCGCCTCGACATGCGCGTCGAGGCGGCCCTGGCCGACGGGGTCTTCGAGGTGCCGTGCTACGTGGTGGAGGGGGAGCGCTTCATCGGCTTCGATCGCATGGAGCACGTGGCGCAGCGCGCGGCCGAGGCGTGGTTGGCTCGGGCTGAGGGCGAGCTGGTGCACAAGGTGCTCGCCGAGCGGCTCTTGGCCCTGCCCCCAGGGGAACGCAGGTCTCTATGGCAACGCCTCAGCGCGCGTCCCGAGGGCAGCGTCGCGCCAGCAGCGGTGGAGCCAGAGACGGCGGTGCGCTTCGAGCCCATCGCCAACGCCATCCGGACCTTGCCCGTGCCGCCCAGCGATCCCCACCTGCCCGTCGTGCCTCCAGATGGCCTGCTCTCCCTCGCCTTTTTTTCTGGGACCACCTCCCCTGGGCGCTCGCAGCTCGAGCTCCTGGAGGACTTCATCGCCGCTTGTCCAGCGAACACCCTCGTCGTCTGGGGCCCAGGCGCGCTCGAGCTGCCGGCCCTTGGGACGCTGTACCAGCAACTCCGCAGCGCCCCCGTGGCCCGGCCGCGGATGCTCATGGGCCGGGCGAGCTTGGCTGGACGCACCCACTGGCTGTCCCTGGCGCTCTTGGGCGATGAGGTGGACATCGAGGCGCAGCCCATGGTCGGTGATGGCGTCGCGCCGCCGCCGCTGCGGCAGCATCAGTCTTGGCATCTCCAGTGGCTGGGCGGCGCCTGCCCCGATGCGATCCGCCTGCGCCACGCAGCGCTGGCGGGGGCGCACGTGCTGGTGTGCAGCGACGACAGCCTGAGCAGTGTGGCGGCCCGCGCGGCGGCACTGCACACGCGCCGCTACTTCGTGGTGGTCGACAAGGTCTTGCGGATCTATGACGGCGACGGTGCCGCCCTCTCCTTGAGCGCCGGCGCGCCACCACTGGCGTTGGGTTGGCCGCCGCGGCACCCCGAGCGCGCTGGCGCGACCTTGTGGGCAGCGCCAGCGGCGCGCACTTTGCTCATTCAAGACGAGCCGCTGCGCCTCGGCGCCCAGGACAGCGGGGCCGAGCTCAGCTTGGCCGTGCGCGGCAGCGGCCTGGTGGTGGCCACCAGCGGCGGCAAGAGCCTGTTGAGCTCCAACCGCCGCTACGAGAACATCCGCGTCCACGCGGGCACCTTGCTGCTCATCCCGCTGCTGGAGAACCACCTGCTCTCGGCCGAGACCGTGGCCCACAAGGCCCTGAGCACCCTGAGTCGGTGCCCGCGCGAGGCGCGGCCCCTCATGGTCAACTATTGGCCGGAGCTGGCCTTCTCCGCGCTGGAACTCTTGCGTCCGGCCATCGCGGCGGTGGCGCAGGCATGGCGCATCCCGGTGATCGTGGTGGTAGGCACCCGGCCCATCGAGCTGTGGTCGACGGATAGCGCTGGCGGCGTGTTCAGCGTCGAGGCAGAGGGTGAGCACTTCGTCATCGACTTGGCTCAGGTGGACACGGCGCAGCAGCATCGGCAGCGGCTCCTCGAAACGTGGGGTGACAACTGGGAGGCCGCCCTGCAAGTGCTGGCCAGCCTGGGTGGCCGCATGGCCTTGCGCGATGAGGCCGAGGGCGCCGAAGACTTGGGCTAGTGGCGTCTCCGGGCCTGGACAGGGCTCAGGCCAAGCGCCGGCGCACGGTCTCCATGTCCTCTGGGAGGGGGAGCTCGAAGTGGAGGGCCGCGCCGCTCACCGGGTGATGCAAGGCGAGGGTGGCCGAGTGGAGGCAGAGGCGCGGCGCGTCGAGGGGCGTCCCGGTGAAGTCACGCAGGTACAGAGTCTCGCCGAGGAGGGGATGGGCGGCCTCAGCGAGGTGGATGCGGATCTGGTGGGTCCTTCCGGTTTCGAGCTGGCACTGCACCAGGGTGGCGCCGCGGAGCGGGGCCAGGGGCCGCACGTGGGTCACGGCGAGGCGTCCTTCTGGGCTCTGGCGCCGGGCCTTCTCCGTGGCACGTTCCCAAGAGCCACGCAGCCCGTCGCCGCGGTCGGCCAAGAGCTGGGAGCGGAAGGTGATCGGGGCCAGGAGCTCGCCGTGGACCATGGCGTGATAGATGCGCTCGATGGCGTGTTTGCGCAACATGGTCTTGAGGTTGCGCTGGGCGAGCTCGCTGCGGGCAAAGAGCATCAAGCCCGAGGTGTTGCGATCGAGGCGATGCACCAGCAAGAGCTGGCTGTCTCGTCGGGCGCCGCCGTCCTTGTCTTGGGGGCGGCCCTTGGCCAAGCTGCGCTGCAGGCGCGCCATGACCGTGTCCGTATCTGCGGCGTCGTAGGGGACCGTCGAGAGCCCAGGGGGCTTGTTCAGGACCACCAGGTGGGCGTCGATGAAGAGGACGCGCTGGCGCAGGTCGTCGGGCTCCTCTCGAGGGAGGTTGCGGGCGTCCAGGTCGAAGGTCAGAGTGTCGCCGGCTGCCACCAGGCGCGCCGCATCGCGGCACCCTTCACCGTTGATGCTCACTTTGCCCCGGGCGATGTAGTCCCGGCTCTGTTGCCATGACAGGTCGAAGGCGCGCCGGACGGCGAAATCCAGGCGTCTTTGGGCCACTTCTGGTGGCACGCGCCAGTGACGTGAGGTCGTCATGGGCAGACTTAGTCGTCCTCATCTTCGATGAGCACGAGATCAGGGATGGACTCGATGCAGCCCTTGCCCTGGCGGATGAGGCGCGGCACGTCCTGGGTCATGTCGATGATGGTGGACGGTTCAGGGTAGATGATGCCGCTGTCGATGATGCCATCGAGGGCGCCAGAGAAACGCTTCTCGAGCTCGTCGGGGTCGTTGTAGGCGAGCTGGGGCGGGGTGGGGATGGAGCTGGTGACCAGAGGGTTGCCCA
>Ga0334883_1002742_pt1 | contig 20799 bp, 12 predicted proteins | sample GraSluR1_MG_6_FD_207230 | JGI IMG/M metagenome (GOLD analysis project Ga0334883, IMG submission 207230) | Sludge microbial communities from methane-producing bioreactor in Wageningen University, Netherlands - Granular Sludge_09_05-R1 | ecosystem: Engineered > Bioreactor > Anaerobic >...
TCTGGATGATGGCCATGGTGGGCGCATTCGTGGGGTGGCAGGGCCTGTTCTTCATCTTTTTTGCGAGCAGTGTGCAGGGTCTTCTCTTCGCTGTGGGTGCGGTGCTTTTCGGGGCCAAGCAACAGGTCGAGGGCGATGGAGGTGTCTTTCGCAACCACGAGGTGGCCGAGCTGGAGGCTTCAATGGGGCTCGCGGAGGATGGGCAAGAGGCGGGCGCGCCAGCCTTTCGCAAGCTCGCACTTCCCTTTGGACCCTTTATCGCGCTCTCGGCCTTTGAGTACATTTTCTTTGGCGATTTTCTGCTGTCCCTATTGACCGGCGGCGCGCTCTCTGCCCACGGGTGGGTTTTATGAACCCCTCCTGGGACGAGCTGGTGTCCGAGCCGCAGCGGCGCGCCCGTCGGGGTGTCTCCATTCGTTTGGTGCTCTTGGCGAGCCTCTTCGTCCTGGTGGTCATCGTGTTCGGGCTGCTCTCGGTGGCTCTGCTGCAATCGACACGCTATAGCGCCGAAGTGGCCTACCGGCGCAGCGCTCATCTCTTGGCCACGGCTGCCGTGCATGATCTCGATTCGGCGCTCTTGCCGCGCTGGGTGGAGGAAGGGGCGATCTGGGGCTACGGGGTCTTCGCCGTCGCCGAGGGCGATGCAGTCGTGCGCTTGGAAGAGGTGGGCGGGCGCGTCGATGCGAGCTTTGGGGAAGGAGCGCGCCTTGGTGACGTGCAGGCCCAGCATGTGCGCATCCGCGAGGGGCGGCGCCTGTTGGTGAGTTATCGAGAGTTGCTGGGGGACGAGGGGGCGGCGCAACGCCGGGTACTCGTCTTGGCCTTGGACCTGAGCGAAATCGATGACGCCGTGGCTGCAGCGCAGCGCAGCGTTCTGCTCCATTTGTTGTGGGTGGCTGCGCTGCTGATGGTCGTCGGCTATGTGCTGTTGACCCGGGCGGTAGTGAAACCGGTGCAGCGCTTGGTCGATGCCAGTCAGCGCGTGGCGGAAGGTGATTTTCGCACGCGCCTGGTGGTGGGAGGGATGGGGGAGATTCTGGTCTTGGCCCAACATTTCAACCAAATGGTGGCAGCCCTGCAGCGTTCAGAAGCTGCACACCAGAAGAGCTTGGCTGCCCTCGCCGAGGGGAATGCGGCCCTCGCTGCCGCGCAGGAATCACTCATTCGTTCCGAACGGCTGGCGGTGGTGGGCCGGTTGGCGGCTGGTGTCGCGCATGAGATAGGCAACCCGCTGGCGTCAGTTTTGGCCTACTTGGAGATCCTCGATGAACCTGGTCTCGAGGCTGGCGAAGCGAAGACCGTCGTGGCCAACGCGCGAGAAGCGACCCGTCGCATCAGTCAGATCATTCGCGAGTTGCTGGACTATAGCCGCGGCGAGTCTCCCCAACTCAGTCTCTGTTCGCCATTGGATGCCATCGCGCAAGCCAGGCGCCTGATCGAGCCTCAGCCCCGTTGCCGGGGGATTTCCTTCACAGGCCCCCAGTTGACGGCGCCGCTCTTGCGCATCGATGAGTCCCGTTGGCTACAGGTCCTGGTCAACCTCTTTCTGAATGCCTGCGATGCCCTCCAGGGGCAGGGTGTCATTCGCTTGTATACGGCGCAGGACGAGAAGAGCTGGACGCTCTATGTTGCGGATAATGGGCCAGGCATTGCGCCAGAGATCAGGCCCCACATTTTCGCGCCCTTCTTCACCACCAAGGCCCCAGGACAAGGGACGGGGCTGGGGCTGGCGATCTGCGAGAAGGTCATGGTCGAGATGGGCGGTGAGCTGAGCTTGGTGCAGGCTGATGCAGGGACGACCTTTGCGTTGCGCTTTTCTCTTGGAAGTGGTGACGAGCCCCGGCCCGCGCTCCCTTAGCCGGGATCCTGGCTTGGGTCGACGACGCGGATGCCCATGGATACGAAGGTGAAGATGAGGAAATCGATCTCTGAGGCGGACAGATGCTCCAGGGGCAGAGCGGCGCGGATTTCAGCATGGGTGACGAAGCCCTGGCGCATGGCGTTTTGGATGAGCGCCTTTTTCGCCAGCTCAAAGCCATCGTCGTTTCCGTCAGCGCTCTCTCCACGAGCGTCTGGGCTTTTGCGATCTTCAGGCGTGCCTTGGGAAGTCATTGGCGAGTCCCTCCGTCCCGAGTTCGTCCGGTTGGGCCACGTCGTGGGGAGCCCGGACCAAGGTGGTTGAGCGCAAAGGATCTGAGCAGCCGAGCCAGGCCATGGCTTCACCCAAGAGGTAGATGGAGCCGGTGATCAAGACCCTGGCGTTGGGGCCGAGCTCGCGGCTAAGCGCCGTGATCGCCTCAGGCAAGGTCGCATGGGCACAATGGGTGGGCCACCCTGCGGCGCGGCAGAAGTCCTCCGCATTGAGCACGCGGGCGTTTTCGACAGGGGCGGCGACCGTCGCTTGCAGGTCGGGGAGGCGTGCGTAGTGGCGTGCGATTTCGGCGATGTCTTTGTCTCCGCAGGCGTTGGCGACCAAGCCCAGAGGCCGAGGGTCTTGGCTCTGGAGGTGAGCGATGGCGGCACAGCAATGCTCCGCCCCCTGCGGGTTGTGACCCGCATCGAGGATGAGATGCGGGACGAGGGGGAGTCTTTGGGCCACGAGCTCTGGGGCGACGCTCCACATTCGGCCAGGCCACCGGGTGCTTTCAAGGGCGGCGACGACGTCGGCAAAGGCGCGGGTGGAGAAGCGCCCCATCTCTTCCAGGAGGAGGGCGGCGCACACGGCCGTGGCCACGTTGTCTCGCTGGAAGGGGTAGAGGTTTTGGCTTAGGGTGAAGGTCTCTTCGCGGCCCAGGCCCCAGAAGACATAGGCCTGGTCGCGTGCCTCCAGCCCAAAGTCCCGGCCGATCAAGTAAGCGGGTGCCTGCAGCGCTTCAGCTTTGGCAAGCAAGGTGTCGACAGCGGTGCGACTGCCGATGACGACGGGGCGCTCAGGCCGCATGATGCCGGCCTTCTCGCTAGCGATTTCTTCCAGGCTGCGGCCCAGCCATTGCTCGTGGTCAAGGCCGATGGCCGTGATGATCGAGAGCGCCGGGTCAAGGGCGTTCGTAGCATCGAGGCGGCCGCCGAGGCCCACCTCATAGACGGCAAAGGAGCACTCGAGCCGTGCGAAAACACTCACCGCCATGAGGGTGGCCAGTTCGAAGTAGGTGAGCCCTTGACTGGGGCCAGGCCCGCACAGACACGGATCTAGATACGCCTCGAGGCGCGTCGGCAGGGGGAGCCCGCCAAAGCGCTGCAAGATGGAACAGCCAATGGGGAGCAAGGCTTCCTCAGAGACGGGGAGCCCGTCGATGCGAATGCGCTCGCGGAATGAGAGCAGGTGGGGCGAGGTGTAAAGGCCGCAGCGGTGGCCAGCGAAAGTCGCGATGGAGGAGAGGGTGGCACCACATTGTCCCTTGCCATTGGTGCCGGCGATAAGTACGTGGGGCGCACTTTGCAGCGCTGGGGAGAGGCTCTGGAGGGCTGCGCCCATGGCTTCCAGTCCGAGCTTGATGGCGAACTCGTTCTGCCTGAAGAGGCGCTGACAAAAGAGGGAGTAAGCCGATACATCCATCGCGTCGCCATTAGGGATTGTGGCATGAGACGGAGACAGCGCCCCATCTGCCGCTGCGACGCGGCGGGATGGCGCGTGGTCAGCCCAGGGAGTAGCTCGAAATCAATCGAGAAACTCGTAGCGATCTTTGAGCTCGAGGTAGGTGAGGTAGCGATCGAAGGCCACGCGATCCGGGACGTGAAAGCGTCCATCTTCGCTGACTTTGACGAGGCCCTCTTTGACCACTTTCTGCAAGAGGAGATCCACTTCCGTACGCTGCATGCACAAGACCTCGCTGAGGTCATCTGGTAAGAGCGGGGCAAACTCCTCTTCCATTTGGGCGATTTCCCACTTGAGTTGGTGGAGGAGCCGCGCCATGGGACGCCGCAGTTGCAGGTTGACGATGCGGAACTGCGCTTCAGTCAAACGACCCGCGAGCTTGCGCATCATGCGCAGGGCGATCTCGCCGTTGGATCGCACCATCATCTCGAACTGCTTGGCGTCGACGATGAGTAGCTTGGCTGGCTCCACCACCGTCGCCGTGACCGGGTGTGGTGCCTCCATGACCAAAGCCAACTCACCACAGAACTCGCCGGGCCCCAACACCTCGATGGGAGCTTCGGTTTTGTTGATGCGCTTGGTGATCCGAATGCGCCCTTCGTTGATCACGTAAAGGCGTTTCCCAACCTCGCCTTCACGGAACAAGACCGTTCCTGCTTCGTAGACTTTTCCGTGTTTCTCGACCAAGTGCTTGTCCATGGAGTCCTCACGCGGCACTGTTACCCGGGCCCTCGCCACGCCGCAGCTATCCACTAAGCCTCTAACGGACGCAAGCCAGGCTGTCAACGCGACAACGCAGATGCGTTTTCCTCGGCTTGGGAGCGGCGCCGTCACCCTATCGCGGCGGTACACGATAGACATAGCTCTCGGCCTGGCTTGGGCACGACGCGGCTGTGGCAGAGATGTCCTGGAGCGTGGCCAAGAGGCGTCCCTGAGCCAGCGCGGCCGAGAACAGGTCACAAGCCCGGCCGGGCGTGTGGGTGGGTGGGCATGGCGGCAGCCCGTGCGACCGTGGGCCGTGCGGGCGATCCCCACGTTGGTTTGGGGCGCTCGGCCTCCCTCCCTGGCGACATTTCCCGGGTAGCGCGGGAATCTCGGGTGGCATCGATATTGAAACGTTGAGGTGTGAGCGATTCGACACCTCGGGTCGCACAGCTAAGCAAGGCGGGGGAAGACATGGAAAGAAGCACACAGCGAAGGCACACCAGGGGGACGGAACCTGGAAGTGAAGCATATTCGTCTTGGTCAAATATACGTCAATCGCGTACGTCGCTCTTGGCCGCCTACGTGATCCTCGGTTTGGCGGGCGCGGCAGCGCTGGCATTGGGCTTTGTCGTCCTTCCCAGCTTTTTGAGCGCTCCCGTGACGTTGAGCCCTAAGGTTGCGCCGCCGCCTTCGATGGAAGAGGCCGTTGTTGAAGCGCCGCCAAGGGTATTGCTGTTCTATGACCTGTCGCAGCCCGACTGCAGCGCCTGTGACCTCCACTTGTGGCGCTTGGCCTATTACAGTTTCCAGTTCGAGGCTGCCGGGGCCGAAGTCTTTGGGGTGGTGAACGGCTTGCGCAATGGGAGCACCCAGCGCGATGAGTCCCTCGCCTTCCCCTGGCCGGTGGTCATGGACCTCTCGGGGCGCCTGGCGCGAACCTATGGGGTCGTTCGCGCTGAGGACACGGCACCCACTATCGTGGTGCTGGCTGGCGATGGCCGGGTGCTCATGCACCTGCGTCCCAAAGACGCCTTGGACAGATTTGAAGGCGATGTGTTGACGACGATCATCGCGGCGACACAGAAGGCCCCGCTCGACGACAAGGTCTCGGCGCTGCGGCTATCACCTCAGTGAGTGAGGACGCGCATGGGGTCGCATTGGAGCATGTCGCTGAAGAACAGCGAGAGTACATCCAAGCGACTGGCCTCCACGGTGGCGAGCAGTGCGGCCAGGGCGCCGTGGGATTGACTCTCCTTGTCGCAGAGGGCGAGGAGCTGCGAGGTGGAGGCCGCCGCCAGCCAGCCGTCACGGTGGAGGCCAAAGAGCTGTCGCTCGAGGTCAGCGACGCCCATCATCCACAGGCCTACGTCACGGGTTTGACAGCCGAGGGCACGGCGCAAATCACTGATGCTCGGGCGCGCCTCCGTGGCAGGGGCGAAGCAGAGGCGTAGGGCGGTGCTCGCCGCCGTCCATTGTCGCAGCGCCTTCAGTCCATTTTGCTCTGGGTGGGGATCGGCGAGGTCGGCGCGGGTGGGTGCGAAGTGGAGAATGCTGAGTTTATCGGCGTTGGGCCGGGCACAGGTGATGAGCACGCGGTCCTGGCTCAGGGCGAGGGCGACATAAAGGCGACCCTTGGCGCGGGCTAGGTGGGCGGGTGCCAAGGTGGCTTGGCCATGGGCGGCGCCGCTCTCCATCGTCTCGTGGAGGCAGTGGGCGCGAAAATCAACGCGAGCAATGGCGCGGCAGATGGCGGCGTGGTTGCTGCGTTGCGGGGCGAAATGCTCAGATGCGTCGGTCGCGACGGTGTTCCATGCACGCTCCATTGTACCCTCCCTGGTGTAGCGGGTGTGAACATTTGAACACTGAACGTGTGTGTAGCACGCGCGTCTTCCCGAAGCAAGAAGAAAAGTTTTCTCGACGCGCCGGGGGCGGCTGGGCGTTGAGCTTCGGTCCCTATGGAAGCCTCAGCGAGGTATGCTAAGATCGCCGCCCCAGACGCCCCCATGCTCAAGTGGAGCGTGCAGCACGCTGTGCCCAGGGGCGACGGCCATGGAAGTTGGGATGATAGAGTCTATTGACGAAGTGCGACGGGCCTTTGCCCAATCACCAGCCGAGAGCCGAGCTTTCGTGCGCTATGTCGAGGCCTTGCGACGCGAGCAATTGCTAGAGGAGGTGGTCGAAGCCTACCGGCAGCGCGCTACGGCCGTGGGGGGAGATGAGGCTTATGGCCTCTACCTGACCCTTGCCGATCTTTGGGGCCCGCGGCTGGGGATGCCTGGTCTGACTTCGGAGGCTCTCTTTGCCGCTTATCAACTGCGTCCCAGCGCCGTGCTGCTGGCGGACCGCTTGCGTCGCCATTTGGAGCAGCAAAACGATTGGTCGCTGCTGGCGCGGCTGATGGACAGTCAAGCCCGTCAGGCGACGGATCCTGCGCAGGCGCAGTTGCTCTGGTTGCGCTTTGGTCACTTTCTGCGCCAGCGTCTGCACGATCTGGATGAGGCGGCGCGGGTCTACGCCAAGGCTGGCGAGTGTGGTGCCGTGAGCCCCTTGCCGGCGCTGGTTGCCCTGCGACGTCTTTATCGCACTGAGCCGAGCTGTAGCGAGGCGGCTCGTCTGGTGCTGCGGCTGGGGAAGCCTCCAGGCGCCCTGGAGCAGGAGATCGCTCGCCTGCAGCAGGAGCTGAGCAAGTGTGGCCACGATGATCGCCAGGGCCGTGCTGCCATTTTGTTGGCCTTGGCGCGCCTGTCGCTTGAGCAGGTGGGCGATGGCGTGCGTGCATTGGAGCTGCTCAAACGGGCGCGCGAGCTCTCGCCGAGCGTCAGCGATGACGCTTACGAGCTTCTGTGGGCGCTGGTGCTGGCCATCCCGGAGCACACCGAAGCCCAGGGGTATTTGCGCCAGATGGCGGTGGAGCTGGGGCGCTGGGAAGATGCGTTGCGCTTGGCGCGTCTCGGGGTGGAGAAGGAGGCCTCCCCGGCGGATCAGGCTCGGCTCCTGATGCAAATGGCCATGTGGGAGGCCTGTGAACGCCACGACGAGACGGCGGCGGCAGCGTTGCTCGACGAGGCCTTTCTCACCTGCCCCGAGAGCGCCTTTGGCGAAGGGGAGGTGTTGTCTTGGGCTTCTGCCTTGGTACCACGGGCACCGGCCTTGCGCGCTTCGTTGCTACGCCTCCTGGAAGGTACAGGTGCCTTCGACGAGCTGGAGCGCTTGTGGGGACAGATGGTGGAGGCAGCGCCCAGTGAGCTGGCGCGGGGGGAAGCGCTCTGGACCTTGGCGCGCCTACAAGCAGAGCGGGCCAAAGTCCCGCGCCAGGCTTTGGCTGCGTTCATGGACGCGGCGCACGCGTTGCCTCGTGAGGCCATCCTGCGGCTGATGGAGGATCTGGTCGACCTCTACGATGTGCTCGAGCTTCGCGAAGAAGTGGTCGATGCGGTCTTGGCCTTGGCTTTACGTGTAGATAGCTGGGAGGTGGCGGCCGATCTTCTGGCGCAGCACGCGGCCTCGCTGTTGAACCCTCAGCGTCGCGCGCGGCGCTATCTGGAGTTGGCGACGATCTTGGGCAAGCACCTCAACCTACCCGAAGGCGAGGCCAAGGCTCTGGAGCAGGCGCGCCGCGCTGCGCCGGATGAGCCCATGCGCCTGGGTCAGGGCGACCACCTCCTGGATGGGATGACCGAGGATGGGCCGCACCGTGGAGAGGCGGCAGACCTGGCACGTAGCGATAAAGAGGCAGAGGCCCGTGCGACGATGCTGGTGACGCGTCTGCGGACCACTGCCGATGCGTTGTTGTTGGACGCGAGTGGTGGGCAGGAGGCAGAGCAGAAGCGCGCCCTCCTGGCTGAAGCGGCTCTACAGCAGTTGTTGCGCGCCGAAGGTCCCTTTCGCCGTCGTCTCTTGGAGACGCTTCAGGCGCGGCACTTTCTGGTTCTGGCCCAATTCGCGCAACGAGACGAAGCGCACCATGGCACGGCGGCTTTGTTGAACTATCTGGCTTATCTGCAGGATCCCGATCGGATCGACGACGTGGAGGCGCTCTCGTCGTCGTTGGAGCGAGGCGATTTTCTTCTCGAGTTGGGTTGGGTCTTACACGGTGAGGTCCGGCGCGCTCGAGCAGGGACGCAGCGGCAAGATGCATGCGAGCGCCTGCAGGAGGCGGCACGGCGCTTCGCCTCGGACCTTCCCTTGGCCCTGCTGGCGGACTTCGCCGCCCTCGAGGGTGCGCCGCAGCGCGAGGATTACGAGGACTTGTTGAACCGTTGCCGCGCGGCGGGGGAGTGGAACATCCTGCTCGAGGTCTTGATGTGGGCGGCCGATGGCGCGCCATGGCTGCAGCGCGAGGGAGCGTCGGCGCAAGTCGCGGTGTTGCGTGAAGCGTCCCAGGTGGCAGGCGCGGGCTTGCTGGACACAGAGCGCCAAGTGGCGATTTTGCGCAGACTCCTTGGGGTCGATCCCAACGACGAAGAGACCCTGCAATTCTTCAGGACCCACTTTCATGATGACCCCTTGGCTTTGTATCAGCTCTTGGCGCCGGCGGTCCTGGCTGCCCAGGGCTCTCAAGAGCGGGTTCAGCGCCAAGCGGAGCTGGCGCAACTGAGCCAGGTGGGGATGGGAGACCTGGATCGGGCACGCTTCCACTGGCATCAGGTTCTGGCGAGCGATGAAGTCTCTGAGCCTTGTCTGCAGCGCGCCATCCAGGCGATGCAGCAGATTTACGGCGGGTGTGGCCAGATCGCCGAGCTGGTGAAGCATCTGGAGGCGCGCATCGAGGTTCAGCCCGAGGGGCCGCGCCGCTTGATGTTGCTCAATGCCCTCGTGACGACCCTGCGTGAGAACGACTATGCGCCAGCAGAGGTGCGTCGGGCCCTGACCCGGATGCTCGAGATCGCCCCCGATGATGGGCGCGCTTTGGCAGGCTTGGTAGAGCTGGAGATCGACGCCGGGGACTACCTCGCGGCGGTCGAGCGGCTGGATCACCTGGCTGCGTCGACTGAAGGCGATGCGCGCTTACGCCATCGCCTGCGCCAGGCTGCTCTCTACACCGATGGGCTCGGACAGTGGCCAGAGGCGCTCGCCATTTTGGTCGACTTGAGCTGGCGCTACCCTGAAGAGGCGGCCATACGGCAGATGTTGGGGCAGGTGCTGTCGGCAGAAGGTGGTGAGCACCTGGAAGCTGCGCGCTGTGACGAGTTGCTGCGTTTGGTGTTGGAGCACCCCGCAGCGCCTGAAGAGAAACAGAAGCTGTTGCTGATGGCTGCGGAGGTCCTGGGGAGTGACCACCATGCGGCCGAACAAGTCGTTACGTTGTGGCAAGAGCTGAGTCTTCTGGGCCCGCAGGATGTGGAGTCTGCCGTGGGCCTCGGGCGTTCTTTCGAGGAGCTCGGGCACTGGGATCGCGCCATCGATTGTTACCAAGGGGCCTTGGTGCGCCAAGATCTCAAGGCCGCTCAGCGCGCGGCGCTCTATTCTCTGCTCGGGGATGCGTGCTTACATGGCCAGAGTGATCCCAAGCAGGCGTTGGTTGCCTTCCGGGAAGCATCACGTCTGCAGCCGGACAATGTGGATTATGTGCGGGCTGTGCTGACCTGCGCCAACGTATTGGAAGACCCAGAGATCCAACGCGACGCTCTGGTCCGGCTCTTTGAGCTGGCCAATGACGCGGCTGAGCGCTTCAGGTGTGGCTTGTCGTTGATTCGTCTCGATGTGGCGAGCGGACGGGTGGCAGAGGCATGCCATTGGGTGATGGCCATGCGTGGCATCGGCGGTCAACCCGGCGCACAGTGGAACAAGGTCATCGATGCGCTGCGCCCAGTGGTGGACGCCGAGCCTCTGGTTCAGGTCTTGGGTGTGGTGGCCGAACAGATCGAGGAAGAGGCGCTGCGCGTGGCCTTGTCGTTGGAGCAGGCTCGCCTCCTCGAGTATGAGCTCCAGCAGGAGGAGGCGGCCATCGCAGTGCACGCGCGTTTGCTCGAGCGGCAACCCTGGCTGATTGAGAGCCTGGAGGCGCTGGCGCGCCTGCACTATGTCCGCGGTGATGGTTCGGCAGCGCTGACGGCTCTGGAGACGCTGATTCGCCTCTCACCCGAGAGGCGGGTCGAGCCTCTCCTGGCGAGCGGGACGGTCTTGTCTGAGATACTGAACGATCCAGCGCAGGCCTTTGCGCGTTTTCGTTGGGCCCATGAGCTGGCTCCCAGCGATCCCCGTCCCCTGGAGGGGATGTGGCACTTGGCAGAATTGAACGCCTTGTGGGCCGAGCTCATCGATGTGCTGGAACAGGACGCCATGCGAGCCGATGTACCAGAGGTGCAGGTCGAAGGCCTAATGCAGGTCTCACACCTGGCCGAGGAGAAGCTCGGCGATTTGGACCGCGCCTTTCACGTCGCACGGATGGCGCAACAGATCGCGCCACACAACCGCCAGGTTTTGCGCGAGATCGAGCGTCTGGCCGTGCGCGGTGGTTCGTGGCTGGAGTTGGCCGTGGTCTATCGCTCATTGGCTGACTGGGCAGAGCGCGAAGAGGAGCAGATTGACTTTTTGCACCGCGTGGCGGAGGTCACAGAGCACCGCTTGGGAGACCCAGAAGGGGCCATGGATGTGCTCTTCGAGGTTCTGGACGAGTATCCGCACGACGCTGACACGCAGGCCAAGTTGCAGCAACTTGCCGACACGCACGCCTTATGGGCTTTGGTCTTGGACTACTACGACACGAGCGCCAGCAGGACCGCCAACGCCCAGACGCGTCTCGAGAGGATTTTGCAGGCGGCCGATGTCTGTGAGACGCGGCTGGGCCGCTCGGATTGGGCCGTGGAGCGTCTGCTCAAAGGCTTGGTGATGTCGCCTCTGGATGCGGGCATCGTCAAGCGTCTCGCGGCCCAGGACACGGTCGAGCAGGCGGTGTGGGACAGCGTTGCCAAGATCATGGCCGAGGCCGAGGTGCCAGCCTCTGAGCGTTTGACCATGAAGCAAGCGCTGGCCACGATTCACGCGGAGCGTCGCCAGCAGCCAAGCGCTGGGTTGGATGTGCTACTGTCGGCGTTGGCGGAAGACCCCCTTCATCCCGATATTTTTGATCAGGCTGTGGCCCTCGCCGAGCGAACCCGACGCTATCCCGATTTGTTGCGGGTCTTTGAGCGCAAGCTGGTGGACACGCTCGATAGGCATGTGGCTCTGGCGTTGATGCAGCGCAAGGCTGAAGTGTGCGAGCTAGCCGGTGATGAGGCGCGGACTTTGGAAGCCATGCGTCAGATCTTGACGGTGGATCCGGCTCACCCCTTCGTGGTGCAGCGCCTGGCAAAGGTGAATGATGCGGGTATGACGCCGCAGCATCGCTTGCTGGTGTTGGAAGTGCAGGCTGAGAAGCTGGCTGATCCTCTGGAGCGGGCGGAGAAGCGAGTGGAGGCGGCGGAAGTGTTGCTGGCCATGGGGCGCCTGAGCGACGCCGCTGAGGCTCTGGAGCGGGCACTGCGCGAAGATGCCCATCACGTCCGGGCGCGACGGATGGCGTTGGACTTGTATGCCCGCCTGGGCCGGTGGCCGTTGGTGCGCGATGGGCTGCGTTGGATCATCGACAATGACGCCGAGCCGCAGCATCTGCGGGACGATTTGCTGACCTTTGCCCGGGTCTGTGAGGAGGAACTCAAACAGGTCGACGGTGCGGCGAGTGCTTTGCGCTACGCGCTCGATCTGTGGCCTGAAGATGATGCCATCCTCGTTTTCCTCGAAGGCGTTTTGGAGCGCAATGGCAAATGGGCTGAGCTGATGGCGCATTTTGAAGTGCGGGCGGGGCAGGCAGACGGCTATGAGGAACGCAAACGCTGTCTGCTTGGCGTGGCCCGCATCGCCATGGAGGTTTTCAAGAACAAGCCCAAGGCGCTGGCTGCAGTCGAAGAGATCTATGGCGATGGAGGTGAGAGGGACGCCGAGGTGTTGGTCCAGCTTGCGGATCTCTATGAGGGCATGGGACGCTGGGACCGAACGGCAGAAGCCTTGCAGATTCTGGCTGAGCTCCAGCCAGCCGCCGAGATGCGCGCCGAGGTTTTGTGGCGTCTGGCTGAGATTCGTGAGCAGCGCTTGTCTGACGCCGATGCGGCCCTCGATGTTTTTTCCGATTTGGTCCAGAGCTCTCCTAAAGATGCTGGGGTGTGGCTGCGACAGGCCAAGCTCCAGCAGGAAAAGGGTGATTGGCAGGGGGCGCAGCGCAGCTTGCAAGAGGCCGCTGCCGTTCAGCCGGCCGCTGAGGCAGCCGACACCTGGTTCCGGATTGGGGTGGTGCGACGCGACACGGGTGGCGATGTGCAGGGTGCGCTGTCTGCCTTCGAGCAAGCGGTGTCGTTGGATGCCCGGCATCGCCAGGCCTTCGCGGCGTTGTTGAGCTGGGCCCAAGCGCGGGGTGACCATGAGCGTCTGCTGACGCTCTATGAGCTGGCTCTGGGGATGGACGAGGGGCCCGACGCCCAAGCGGCATTGCTGTGGCGGCGAGCTCTGTTGCGGCGAGACGCTTTTGCTGAGCCAGCGGCTGCGGAAGCGGATCTGCGTGCGGCGCTGGCACTGCGCCCTGGCCATTGGGGCTGTCGCCGCGACCTGGCGGATGTGCTCTTCGTGGCGGAGCGCTGGGGCGAGGCAGCGGCGCTTTATCATGCCCTCACCCATGAAGCGCCACCCCTGGCTGAATCGGAAAAGGACGACTATCCCGAGGCGCGTCTTGGCCGCTACGAGAGTGATCGGGAACCCGACCGATTCCACTTTCAGTTTCGCTTGGCGCATTGCTTGGAGCAGCAGGAGTCATACCGGCACGCGGCGACCCTCTACAGCGCCTTGGCGGAGCTCTATCCCGACCATAGCGGTGTGTTGTTGGGCTTGAGCCATTGCCACTATAAGCTAGGGAACTGGTCTGCGGCGCGGCGTCACATCGAGAAAGTGCTCGACGGCACCCACCCTCTCGAAGCGCAGGATCTGGCGCGAACGTCTTACTTCTGGGGTGATATTCTACATGGGAGTGATCGTCTGGATGAGGCTCGGCAGTGCTTCGAGCGCTCGCTGGATGCCGATCCGAGCTATAGACCGGCCGCGGATCAGCGCCTGGCGATTCTCATCAAGCAGAAGCGGTGGGGCGAGACCATCCCTGCCTTCCAGAAGCTGTTGGCGCTGACGGATGACGCTGAGGTGAGGGGGGCGATCCACAAGCGCATAGGCGAGGTCTACGAGTATTTTCTCGACCGGGTGGATGACGCCATCGTGGCCTATGAGCAGGCGGTGCTCTTGGGTGGGGATGTCTTTGACGTGCCCGAGCGCTTGTTGCGTCTCTATGCGCAGACGGAGCAATGGGAGAAAGGGCGTTTGGTGGCTTCGGCCCTGCTGGAGGAGCAGCGCGAGGGTTCGGCAGGACAGATTGAGTATATGTTGGTTCTGGGTGACATCCTGTTCAAAGGACTTGGTGAAGCCGATGAAGCCCAGGAGATGTACCAAGCCGCCTTCACCAAGGACCCGAGCAACCTGCAAGCGTTGGAGCGCTTGGGGCGTTTGCTCGGGATGGGCAAGAACTTGGAGGGCATGAGCTCCCTCTATGAGTCCTATCTTCGCGCGCTCCCTGAAGGTGATTCCGAGGCGCGTGCGGCAGCGCTGTTGGCCTATGCGGACCAGTTGGTCCAGCTCTGTGGGGCGGATGCCGATGCGGTGGCGGTGCTGATGCGGGTCCAGGCGTTTTTCCCTAACGATCTGCGGGTGCATCGGCGTCTGGTGCGGGTCTACGCGCCCGACCATCTGGCCCTGCCAGAGCTCGAGGTGCAGCACCTGCGCAAGGTTGTTGATCTCAAAGGCTTTCAGCGACATGACATCGAGCGCATTGGGGCCATTTATGAGGCGGTGGCAGAGCATGAGGGGCGCGATGCCGTGGCGGGCTTGCTGCGCTTCATCGATGGCAACGATGAGGCGCCGCTTCCGTGGACGCGTCTGGCACCTGGTGTGCTCCAGGGGGATGCCTACCAGAGACACGTGGTGCACCCGTTTGCGCTGGGGCCCCTCGGCGATGTCTTTGCGCTCTTGGCAGAGCTGGGGCGGGACTTTTTTAGCCAGGAGGTCGTGGGAGACGTCGAAGAGATAGGGCACCAGACGCGCTCGCCAGCGGTGGCGATCTTCAACGAGTTGACCAAGGCGATGAACCTGACGCCGCGGCGGCTTTACGTGGACAAGGACAGCGGTGGCGTACCCTACCGGGTGGTGATGACCGATCCCCCCTCGGTCGTGATCGCCCGAGATACCTTGCGAAGCCTTCTGGGGCACGAGCTGCGCTTTTTCCTAGCCAGGGCGCTGGAGCTCTCACGGCCGCGTTTCCTGCTGCCCTCGGCGCTCTCGGCTTTCGAGCTGGTGACCCTGGTGCGGACGCTCTTGAGCGAGCTGTCTACTGCTCCGCCAGCCAGCGTCAAGCTCTCGCTGGTCGAGAGGAGAACCCAGGAACGGGTGCAGCGCTTTCTCCGCGAGCTCAAAGCCAGACACTCGCTGGAGGTCCAAGAGAACTTGGTCTTTTTGATCGACGAGGTCTTAAGACAGAACGGCGGTGAGGCGCCGAGCGCCAAGCGCTATGTTGCCGCGGCGCGGGTGACGGCGATCCGCTGTGGCCTTTTGGCAAGCCAGAGTCAGGTGGCGACGCTCAAGCGAGTGCTCAAGGAGATGCAAGGGACCGCTCTGTATAGGCCGCGCTCCTTCCAAGACTTTCATGAGCTGGTGGGGGCCAACGCGGACCTGCACGCCCTGCTGTCCTATCTGGTGAGCGATCACTATGTCTTGGCCCAGCGCGCCATTTGCCGGACCACGGCCAAAGACGTGCTCCCACCGCGCGCGCCAGTTGCGCCCAGCGAGACGGACAGCCTGAGCTTGGATGACCTCTTTGCGGCGGTGCAGAGTAAGGTCGTGCCGCCCGATAGCCAAGACCCCGTCCTGGATGGCCTGGAAGGCGCTGCGACGGATAAGAAATCAACGGTTCCAGCCATGGCGGGAAAGCCCTCCCCAGTGGCGGCAGAGGCTGCACTGGCGACGTCTGGGCGCCAGCGCTGGCACTTCCCCAGTAGCCTCAAGGCGATGCCACCACCGCCTGCGCAGGAAGAGGCGATGGCAGAAGTGACCACGGTCAGCGTCGATGACGTGAGCAGCGTGGCGGTGTTGGAAGGGGAAGAGGAGCAGGTGCTCTCTGGCGAAGAGATGGCGCTGTGGACCTTGGAGTTGGACGATGTCGATCTCGAAGACGTGGTGTTTGACCAGGCACCGCCGCCGCTGCCCAAAAAGTAAGGGTCGAGAGGCGGTGTTCGTACCCCATGGGTGTGCACTTCCGGCACAATTCAAGGGTGGCGTTGATGGGGAGAGGTGCGGACGTGAAAGCAAGTGATGATTGTTGGGTCAAGGCTATTGCGGGGCACATGCTTTGCATTGTAGCCTCCTAGGCCATCTTTGCGGTCTTGGTGGCGTAACGCGCGCTGGGCTTTGCGGAGATGGGTCGCGCGCTGATCGCGTACTTGGCGGTCTGTCCCTAAAGCTTGCAGGAGTTGAGCATGCCTTCATTCTCTTTGATCAAACCGCTTGGTTGGGCTGTCTTCATGTCCAAGGGACACAAGCTACCGACGAAAGCGGATTGGAAGCAGCCTTCAGGTGACCCTGCCGGCAATCAGTATCGCGATGGTATCAAGGCTGAGAACTGGGTGGCCGTGCCCCAGGGGTTGCCGCTGTTCACGCCGCAGAATCCTCATAAATATCACATGGATAGCTGCAATACCCTGGGTAAGCAGTACAAGGCTTTCCACGACACGATGCTCGATGCGGTGCAGTTTGGGCACAATCTGTGGCGTCTCCAGGCCAAGATCAGCGGGCTCATCATCAATGGACCGGTAGCGGTAGGGAAGCCTGGCTGTTTGCAGGGGCCTGAGCTGAAGAACCTGATCAAGACGTACCCAGCGTGCATCCTCATGATGGGCAACGAAGGCAAGTGGCGTGACGCTGTCGCGACGGGTGTGTCGACGTGCTTCAAAAAGTTCCAGGACAAGGTCACGGTTCCGGGCTTGCCCTGGTATCCAGCCTTTGCGGCTTTCCCTGGCCCGCAGGCCCCTCCCATGCCCAACATTCCCACGCCGCTCTCGGCCTGTATTTCTGCCCAGGCGGCCATGATGTTGATGCCCAACAACCTCAAGAAAGAGATGATCAATGCCCTGCCGCAGGGTTTGCGCGACAAGGACCACGACAAGCACTATGAGACGCTTTTCGAGTCCATTGCGACGGCGGTGTCTGCTGGCTTTGCAATCTGGATCAATGCGCAGATGGTGATGAACGTCCTGGGGCGTGGTCCCATCCCCACGTTTGCGCCGCCCTATGTGCCCGTTGGTCCGGTGGTCGGCGGGGGTAATATCGCGATACCAGGGCACCTGGCCGTGTAGTGAGATGGCGCGGCGGTTCTGCATGGGTTACGCGCGGGCTGGGGGCGAGGGCCGTGCATCGTGCCAAGCCCACCTGGGAGCAGGGAATGCGGCGGCATTCGAAAAATGGTGCCGAGGTTTGTCATGCCTGAAGTTGAGTCAAGTGGAGAGGCAGGTGAGGTGTGGCAGAGGGGTGACTTGTTCGCAGCAATGGCTGCGCACGGTCACGCAGGAGAGCACTTCGAGGAGCTGGTGCGGGGCTCAGGTCTGCGCATCGAGCGCATTATCTCGCGGGGGCAGGTGACGCCAGCGGACGCGTTCTACGATCAGCCTTGGGACGAGTGGGTGCTGGTGGTCCAGGGCTGGGCCAAGGTGCGTTGCGGCGAAGCGCTGGTAGAGCTGCGTCCAGGGATGTGGCTGTGGTTGCCTGCCGGCTGTCGCCATCGGGTGGAGGCGACGAGTCGAGAGCCGGCTTGCCTGTGGCTGGCTGTGCACGGAGCCGAACAGGTTGGCGGGGCTAGCTCAGGTTGATTTTGGCCCAGCGGCGTTTGCCTACTTTGATGACATAGGAAGCGGGGGGGAGTTGGAGCTGAGGATCAGTGCAGCTCTCGCCGTCGATCTTGACGGCGCCCGACTGGAGCAGGCGCCGTGCTTCGGAGGTCGATGGCGCCAGTTGGGCCCGGGTCAAGACATGGGCGATCCACAGGGTGGTGGCCTCGGGATCACAGTTGAGATCGATGCATGGGATGTCGTCGGGGACTTCACGGCGGCTGAACTGGGCGATCCACGCCTCTTTCGCGGCGCGCGCCGCGGTCGTTCCGTGAAAAGCTGAGGTGATCTCCTCGGCGAGGGCGTGCTTGGCGTCCATGGGGTGGCCTGCGCGGCGCCTGGCCTCCTCGGTAGCGCTGATGTTGGAGAGCAGTTGGGTGTAGCGCCACATCAAAGCGTCGCTGATGGACATGAGTTTGCCGTAGATGGTGTCGGCGGCTTCAGCGATGCCGATGTAATTGCCGAGAGACTTCGACATTTTGGCGCCGACGATTTGACCCTCCTCCTCGCGCGCGTCGATGCCCTCCAGCAAGGGGACCGTGAGGACGATCTGGGAAGGTTGGCCAAAGTCCTTCTGAAGCTGACGGCCGACGAGGAGGTTGAAGAGCTGGTCTGTGCCGCCAAGCTCGACGTCGGCACGCAGGGCGACGGAGTCGTAACCCTGCACCAGGGGGTAGAGGAACTCGTGGATGCTGATGGATCGTCCTTGGGTGAAGCGTTTTTTGAAGTCATCCCGTTCAAGGATGCGGGCCACGGTGTAGTGGGCCGCCAGGGAGATGAGGCCTGAGGCGGACATTTCGCCCATCCACTGTGAATTGAAGACGATCTCCGTGCGCTCAGGATCGAGGATCTTGAAGACTTGCTCGGTGTAGGTTTGGGCGTTGGCGGCGATCTCCTCTTCCGAGAGAGGCTTGCGGGTTTCGCTCTTGCCCGTAGGATCACCGATGCGCGCGGTGAAGTCGCCGACGAGGAAGAGCACATGATGGCCGAGGTCTTGGAAATGCCTGAGCTTGCGCAGGACGACGACGTGGCCGAGGTGCAGGTCCGGCGCGCTGGGGTCAGCCCCGAGCTTGACCCGCAGGGGGAGCCCACTCTTGGCACAGTGCGCGAGCTTCTCTCGCAGCTCTGTCTCTACGTGGAGGTCGACCACGCCGCGCGTGATGAGGGCCATCTGTTCGTCTATGGAGGGGAATGTTCGCTTGCTCATGCTCTGTCCACTCGAGGGTGCTTGACGTTGCGACGCGAGGTGCGTCCTGGTACCACGGCAGGGTGGTTTAGCGCGCCCTCGACGTCAAGACAACCGTTAGCCACGCGTTTGTCAGGGGGCGGGACCTCACTGAGGTGGGTGGAAGAGCCGCCGGCGGCGGAGGGCGGCGCTTGCGACGACGCGATGGCCGAGAGGAGCTGAGGGTATGAGGTGGGAGACTTTGTTTCGGCTCGCGTTGGTCCTTGCCGGGTGTGCCGGGGGCGCGCTGTTGGGTTGTGGAGCAGGGGCGAGGCCCCCTGAGCGGGCATACGCAGCGACGGTGGAGCCGGGCCTTCCGCACTTTGAGCTGTTGGTGCTGCACCTCGATGAGGTGTGTGCGCTCGTGGAAGGGGCGGCGCCGGGCGAAGAGGCTGCTGCGGTGCGCGTCTATCTCCAAGGCCTTGGACCTCACCTCGCCCGTCTTGGCCTGGTGGTCGCCTATCTCGACGGGCGGCTCGCTTCCGATGTCGTGCCAGCCTACGGGCGACGAATGGCGGCGGTGAATGCGCGTTTGGATCGGTCGCTGGATGCGCTGGCCACTGAGGCGGCACGGGTGGAGGTGGCGACCTTGCTACATCAGTGGCTGGTGCGCGGTCGGCTGCCGCGCTGAGTTTGCCGCGTTGGTAGTGTGAGCGTAGCGGCGCTCACCCCTCGATTTCTGCGTCATAGTAACAGAAGCCGCTGCGGCAGCTTTGCCCCTCGGCGCAAGGTCGGTTGACGGAGCAGAGCTCGCGGCAGCGCGCGTCGACGCAGTAGAGGCCATCGGCACAGTCGGCGTTGACGGCACACTCGGCGACGGGTCGCCAGTCCGGGCGGCAGAGGTTGTGGTCACAGAACTCGCCGGTGGCACAGGCGCTGTCATCGGTGCACGACGAGACGCAGTAGCCGTTGATGCAGTACTCTCCGTTGGCACACTCCGAGCTGAAGCGGCATTCACATCCACCGGCTGGGTCGTCGCCGCAGAAACCATCGTTGCAGGTCTGGGTGCGGGGGCAGTCACTGCTCGCGTTGCACGCCGAGAAGCACATGCCGTTTTCACATTTGCCCGATTGGCAGTCGCGGTCACTGAGGCAGACGCCGTCCAAGCGCAGGGGGCTATCACCGACGCAGAGACCATTGACGCAGACTTGGAACTCGCGGCAGTCGGCGTTGTTTTCGCAGGGCGTGGAGTCACAGAGACCATTGACGCAGGCTTGTCCAGAGGGGCAATCGCAGTGGGTGTTGCACTCGGTGGTCTCCGTGCCGGGCTCGGGGGTGACGCACTTGCCGTCGACGCATTCGTCGCCCAGGGGACACTCACAGCTCTGGGTGCATTCGAGCTCCGTTGGGATGCAGCGTCCATCTTCGCAGGTCATGCCGCTACCGCAGTTGGCGCTGGTGACGCACTCGACCTTGGTGACGCATTCCCCGTTGATACAGATTTCCGTGGCGTCACAGTCAGAGTTGCCCGCGCACTGTGGATCGAGGACGCAGACGCCACTGATACAGGAAGCACCCGTTGGGCAGTCGCCGTGGGCGAAGCAGCCAGTCTCTTCGGGGACGCAGGTGGCGTCGATGCAAAGGTGGTCGCTGGGGCAGTCGTCGTTGGTGGCGCACTCATTTTGTGTTTCTTGCCGGCAAAAGTGGCTCTCGTCGCAGTAGTAGTCTGCGGGACAGTCAGAATCGCCATAACAGAAAGCCGGGACGCAGACGCTTCCTTCGCAGAGCTGTCCCGGTGGGCAGTGGTCGTTGTTGGTACAGGTGTTGGGTACCGGTGCATCGACGCAGTAGCCGCTGGCGTTGCAAACTTGGCTCTCCGAGCAGTCGCCGTCCCAGGCACAGCGTGCGGGATCGGGAACGCAGGAGCCGCGGTCGCAGACATAGGCCCAGCCGCAGTCGCTATCGGCGCGACAAGCCCAGAGGTCGTAATCATTGTCGCAGCTATAACAGCCCCAGGGGTCGCAACACTCATCGTCGTCGAAGGAGAAGAAACAACCGGTCGTGGCAAAAGTCAGCAAGGCGAGAGCGGTGAGCAAGTGAGTTGGCAAGCGCGTGAACATGGGGACCTCCTGCATCCATTCAGACGGCGGTCTGCCTCCCACTCGTTGGCGTCGATGTGCCGATGGTGCCACAAGTGGAAGGCCTGCGGGAAAAGGGATAGCGCGCGGTAGCCATGGTGCTTAAAGCAATCAACAGCAGCGCGTGCACAGGCGGGGCGGCACTGCAGAAAGTGTGCCGCTTGTGGTGCGTTGCTATAAGTGCTTGGAACGAAAGTTCATTGCTGCGGTAGTGTGCAGGGAGAGGTGAGGCAGGGGTGGCTCACGTGGACG
>Ga0334883_1002749_pt1 | contig 20753 bp, 11 predicted proteins | sample GraSluR1_MG_6_FD_207230 | JGI IMG/M metagenome (GOLD analysis project Ga0334883, IMG submission 207230) | Sludge microbial communities from methane-producing bioreactor in Wageningen University, Netherlands - Granular Sludge_09_05-R1 | ecosystem: Engineered > Bioreactor > Anaerobic >...
CGCCTGGGCGCTCCTTGCGGCGCAGGGTGCGCAGCGATTAGGCTGCGCGCCGCGCCTGCAACGCGCAGGTTGCGGCTGTCAACCACGATGACCCAGCACGGGAAACGGCATGGAGAGACCACCACCGGGTCTTTATCGACTCGATCACAGCGCGACGCTGTTGCGCATCTTTACCTTCAAGGCGCCATCGCTGGCAGCAGTGGTTGCCCATGACTTGGAGTTTCACTGTCGCGATGTCACGGGAGAGCTGCGCCTCGACACCGACGGCGGTGACTTCGAGGCCAGGGCCCAGCTCTGGGCCATGTGCACCCGCGACGGTCTCCTCAACCGCATCGAGTGGGCCGAGTGCCAGCGCCTGATGCGCAAGAAAGTCCTCAAGACCGAAGCGCGGGCAGTGGCCACGCTCAGGGGAAGCCTCACCTGGCCGCAGGCCGAGGCCCCACCACTGCTGCAGGCGACCCTGCAGATCTTTGGCGGCCCCAGCCGCGAGATCCTCCTCCCCTGCCAAGAAGCGCAGGTCCATGGCAGCACCCTGCAGGTCTCGGCCAGCTTCGAATTCCTCCAGAGCGACTATGGCATCAAGCCCTTCGAGCACATGTTCGGCATGTTCAAGCTCAAAGACGAGATGCGCTTCATCGTCGAGAGTCGCTGGCACCGCGTCTAGGGTGCCCCCTCACCGCTCTGCCCCCAGATGAGACGCGCCGCGTTGTCCACATAGAACTTCTCCAAGATCTCCAGCGGCAGATCCACCGCGTCGATGCGCCAGCGTCCTTGGATCGGTGTGGGGTGGGCGATCTGCCGGTGATCCGTCTCGAAGTAGTGCCAGTGTCGCTGGTAGAAGACGACGGCGTCGTCAAAGCCCGGCTCGCGCGCCGACACCGATCCGAGCTGCATCGCGCCCTCAGCGCCAAAAATGATGTCACTGCCAAAGAGGATTCGGTCTTGGTGCTTGATGAAGAAGGCCCGCACCTGCTCCGGGGGATGCCGCCCGATCTCGGGAACTCTCGCGGAGACGTCGACGTAGACCCTGGGATAGGTGCTCAGCAGATGATCGACGTAATCCAGATTCTCGGCGTAGTTGCCCATGTGGATCAGGAGAAAGGTGGTCTCGGGGTGGCTCGCAATGACCCGCTCCTGCACCGCCATCAAGGCCGCAAAGGTTGGGAAATCCTCACCGTGAAAAGACCAGGACGCCGCGATGGAGAGCTCGTCGTAGCGCTCGTTCTCGGGCGTCACGGGCTCGAAGAAGGCCACGGGATCAGCGATGTGCCAAGCGACGATGAGCCCCAAGCGGCCGCAGGCCGCAAAAATGGGCGCCAACACGGGATCATCGGGCGACACCAGGCTGCCGTCCAGGCGACGCACCCCCAGCCCCAAGTCCTTGAAAATCTTGATGCCCACCATGCCGTCCGCCTTGGCCTGGGCCAGCTCGCCCAGCACCGCAGCGACGAAATCCTCGTCATTGAAGCGGCGCCACTCGATGTTGGAGAAGGCCCGCATGCGGTCACCGAGGATGCGCTGCATCGCCAAAGTCGACGCGTAACGCAGCGAGCCCGGCGCGCCGGCGCTCTTCACGGCGAAACGACCGATGCCAGCGGCGGCAAAGACATCCAGCGCCAAGGCGATGGCGATGGTGCTGGGGGCGAGATGCACGTGGGAGTCGATGATTTCCCGCCGAGTGTCCCACCGCCGTGGGAAATCCGGCGGCAGCGCCGGCTGCGCCTCACCGGCCTCCGCCACGCCCCCCTGCGGCGCCACCTCTGGCGCGGTCTCAGCTTGGCCCGCAGGAGGCGCAGGCTCGGGCGCCCGGCACGCCACCACCCAGCACAAGCCCAAACACAGCAGCGCCAATCGCCCCATCATCCGCGCACCTCCTCTTTACCCACCTCAGTCCAGCCACCCCTCGAAGGCACTCAGGCTACACTGCTCGCCGCTCAACACCTCGGTGCAGCCCTGCACCGTGTTGGTCCCGCTGCCTCCCAGGCAACCGTCGCCATCCCAGTTGCCCCAGATCGTGTCGTTGCCCGCACCGCCGCAGACGTGATCCAGCCCAGCCCCGGGATAGAGCACATCGTCGCCGTCCTCTCCCAGCAGCAAATCGTCCCCCTCTTCCCCCCACATCCAGTCGTTCCCGGGGCCGCCGCGCAAGCGATCCCGCCCAGGCCCACCCCACACGCTGTCGTCGCCGAGGTCGCCCACCACCGTGTCATCGCCGTCGCCTGCGCGGACGCTGTCGTGACCGGTCCCTGCCAGCACCCAATCGTCACCCGCGCCGGCATCGACCATGTCGTTGCCCGCGCCGGCATCGATGTGATCGTGCCCGTCGCCGCCGTAGAGCTCATCCCCACCTGCGCCTCCAACCAGGGTGTCGTCGCCCTCCCCACCCCACAAGAAATCGATCCCCTCATGGCCATCGGGATCGCCATAGAGCCGATCGTTGCCCGGGCCCCCAACCAACATGTCGTGTCCCAGATCCCCCCGGAGAAAATCATCGCCCGGACCACCGACGATGCAATCGTGGCCCGGCCCCCCAAAGAGGTCATCGTCCCCATCGGTGCCGATGATCAGATCCTGGCCAGGCCCGCCAATGTCCGCCCACGGGTTGAGCCAACAGGGCTCCTGGTCCACACACACCCAGCGCGAACGTCCCGTGAAGATCTCCACCTCGCCGCGGTAAGCCGCGTCTAGCCACGCCGCAAAGGTCCGCCCACAGTACACCTGCGCCAGATCGGGCAGGGCACAGGGGTCACTGGGATCGTAGGCCTCCCCGCCCAGCTCCACCGCGTGGGTCAGGAGGTGCACGCCGCGAAACTCGGCGCAGTGGCTGGGCTCGGGCGCCTCAGGCAAGCGCTGCCCGTAGTGGCCCTGGCGCACCAAGAAATAGAGGTTGTGCAGGGCCATGTAGTCCATCCCGCTGTACTCGCCGGCCCAGTGGCGGTTGCCGAAACGATCCCCCGGCGTCGCGAAACGGTTGCTCGCGCCCCAGCCAGCGGGATCGTCGCAACCGGCAAAGCCAAAACACGGGCCGCTACACGGCGCCGAGCCCAACATCTCCTCGACGCGCCACATGGCGAAGTCCGCGCTGGGCGCCCGCCCGCTCAAGATCGACCGTGACAGCACATAGAGATCCTTCCCATCGCCGACGGCCCGCGTCAAAAACTTCCCGCCCGCGTCCCAGGTCCCGGTGATGGCCATCAACCGCAGCGCCATGGTCCGGTTATAGTTGTGAGTCTCGAACCAGCCCGTGTCCAACAGGGCCAAGGCCCCCGTGGCGATCACGCTGGTGCTGGTCGCGTCGTGGTAATTCTCGACCCCAAAATCCTGTCCACACACGCGATTGGCGGCCTCGGCGAAGAGATTCGAGAAACCCAGCGCGTTGCCCCCCCAGGCATCGGGCGGCCTGTTGCCCACGGGGTCGCGCACGGTCCACGTGTGGTCACGCAGGTGTTTGACCATGCGATGCACCATCTCGCGGGAGGCCTCCCGCAGGGCGAGCCCCCGCACCACTTCATCCTCTGGCACCAGAGCAGCGACCAAGGCCAAGCCGTGAATCAGTCCGATCATCTGGTCTTGGCTGGTGAAGGCGCCGTCGTTGAGCGAGTCCGGCGTCAAGGGGCGACAGGAAGCATTCGAGATCACACACTCGTAGCCCAGGTTCTCACCGTCGGCGCGGGGAAAGCGGTAAGCACCGTCGTCAGCCAAATAGAAGCTCGCCGGCACATCATCCCGGAGAAAAAAGCCATCCCGCGCCGGTGCGCGCCCGTAGACCAGCTCCGCGGCCTCGTCGACCCGGTTGAAGGCCTCCAGCGCCCAGTAGAGATCGTCCAGGGTCTCGCTGGTGTCCAAGCCGAGCTGCTTGAACATGGCGTACTCCGTGGCCAACACCTCGAAGTAAGTGCCGAGATAGATCGTGGCGTCGCCCCAGGCGTAGCGGCCGTGGGCATCGGCCAAGTCCTCACGCGGGCAGGCGCTCATCGACCAGTGCCCGGCGCAGGCCACCTGGGGCTCGCGCCGCGAGGCCGGCATAGACTGTCCCGGCGCGCCGCCGATGGAGATGAAACCCGGCTGCGCCGCCGTCCCATTGCCCCGAAAACGCTGGCGATAATGCAAATACTTCACGAACCAATCGTCTCGGTTGCACGGCGGCGGCGAGTCCAGCCACGCGGGATCCACGACGCCGGGTGCCGGCGCATAGGGAAAGATCGCCACCCTACACTCCGTCGTGCACGCCCCGTGGCCGTAGCTGCCGTTGTCCTCCCCGGCATCACAGGCCTCGTCGGGCGCATCCACGACCCCATCCCCACAGCGCGCCACACTGCGACAATCGCGCCGGCAATGCCCGTAGCTGCCATTGAGCGCGCCATCGTCACAGACCTCAAACACGGGATCCACCGTGCCATCGCCACAGCCGACAACGCCCTGACAGTCGAGCTGGCACTGGCCGTAGTTGCCATTGTCCTCCCCGTCGTCGCACAGCTCGAAGTCGGCGTCGACCAGGCCATCGCCACACCGGGACACGCCGCTGCAGTCGGCGCGGCAGCGGCCATAGACACCATTCTCAGCCCCATCATCGCAGGCCTCGTCGGGCCCATCGACGACCTCGTCGCCACAGCGCGATCGACTCTTACAGTCGGCGCGACAGCGCCCATAGGTGCCGTTGTGCACCCCATCGTCACAGAACTCCCCTGCCTTCACCACGCCGTCACCACAGCGCGGCGCCGTCACCTCGACGGCCACGTCCTCTGCATCGGGCGAGGTAGCGCGCTCCTCGTCGCAAGCCCAGACGCCCCCTGCCAACAGCAGCAAAGCCACCAGATTACCACCGCGCTTTACCTTCGCTCCAGCCATGGGTCGCTCCTCGTCTGTGTGCCGCCCGTCTCGCGCGTCATCTCAGCATCAAAGCGAAATCGCGACGCCGGCGCAAGGCGGCAGCCCCATCGCCCCCGGGTCGCACCGAGACCCGCGCAGCCTTGAGATCCGCCGCCAAGCCACATACCGTAGGAGGGCGCTCGCGCGGCGCGTCCTCTGCCCTCCCCTTGGCTAAGCCTCCATGACTGACGTCTCCCCCCATCTCCATCTCGGCGATCACGACGAGGGCCCCTTACGGGTCGCCGCCTCCAGCATCATCACTGGCCGCACCGCCGTCATCGGTATGAGCGGCTCCGGCAAGAGCCACCTCATCGGCGTGCTCTGCGAAGAGATCTGCCGCGCCGCCCTGCCTTTCGTCATCTTCGACCCCGAAGGCGAGTACGCCGCCCTCAAGGAGAAGTTCCCCGTGGTGTGGGCCGCCAACCACGCCGAAGCCGACGTCCGCCTCAAAGCCGACACACTCCCGGAGCTCGCCGCGGCCGTCGTCGAGCAAGGCGCCCGCCTGGTCTTCGACACCTCGGACTCGAGCAACGAGGTCGAGCTCGCCTCGACCTTCCTCGCCCACCTCTACGCCAGCGGCACCCAAACCCGCGCCCCCATCCTGGTCATCGTCGAAGAAGCCGATCGCTTCATCCCCCAGAGCAGCGGCGGCGGCGTCCCGGAGCTCCTCGAAATCAGCCGCCGCGGCCGCAAACGCGGCATTGGCCTGGCCATCGCCACCCAGCGCCCGGCCATGGTCGACAAGAACGTCCTCTCCCAGTGCGGCAACCAGCTCATCGGCCGCCTGCGCCTGCAGAACGACCTCAACGCCGTCAAACCCTTCTTCGACAGCAACGATCGCCTGCGCACCCTCCCCGAGCTCGAGCGCGGCCACTTCTTCGCCATGGGGGAGATCGCCGCCACCCCGCGCCTCTTCTTGGCCCGCGCCCGCGAAACCACCCACCAAGGCCGCACCCCCGACCTCCGCCGTCGCCGCTCCTTCTCCGTCGAGGGTTTCGTCACCCGCGTCGCCGACGACCCCCCAGGCGACAGCCTTCGCGATCGCTCCAGCGCTGTGGATCCACCCACGCCCATCGCAGCGCCAGCCACGCCGGAGTCACCGCTGACCGCGCCCCCCGCAGCCCCAACCTCGCGCAGCGCTGGCGCCGCTGCCCCAGCGGAGGTGGATCCCAGCCCAGCAGACCTCAGCCCAGAAGCCAACCCGGTCCCAGCGCCAACCCGCGCGCGGGAGAGCCGAGGCGGTCCCCAGCTCACCCACATCCCCTTCGTCATCACGCCCGAGGAGACCCACCACTTGGCCGAGCGTCAGGTGGCGCGCGCCCTGCTCACGCGCTCGCCTCAGGAGAGCATCGAGAGCATCGAGGCCCTGTTTTGGCCCTTCCAGACCGTGCGCTATGAGGTGTCCAAGCGCGGCGTCTTTGGCCTGGACCTGCTCTCAGTGACCGCGGTGTGGGACGCCGTCTTGGGGCAAGCCGTGCGCTTCAAGAACAACCAGATTCAGGTCTTGCAGAGCGTGGACCGGCGCATTTTGGGGTTGAGTCAAGGGCAGCAGCGCGCCCTCATGGCCCTGCGCAAGGATGACCTCAGCGCCCACGACCTGGCGGCGGCCCTCGGGCAGCCCATCGATGACGTCAAACGCGACATCCAGAGCCTGCGGCGGCGCAAGCTGGTGACGCCCAGCGGCAAAGCGGGCCGCTCTCACCTCTACCGCCCCCTCATCGAGCTCAAGGCCTTCAGCATCAAGGACCTGCAGAGCCCCCAGCCCGAGACCCGCCAGGGAAGTCTCGCCGGCGCCGCTCGCGTCCTGCCGCCGCGCTTTGCTTTCGCCGCCTTCCAAGACCTCATCCTGGCCATGCACGACGAGGGCGATGTCTTTGCGGGCACCTTCTTCCACTTCCCCCGCTATCTCATCTCCTTGCGCCACAAGAAGAGTCAGGCCCGCAGGGTCATCTTGCTCAACGGCCTGACCGCAGGGACCAATACCGTCCCGACAGAGCTCCTGGACCTGCTCTGAGCCCTCACGCAGAGCGCAGGCGCAACAAGCCCAAGGCTTGCTCACAGCGCGCCTGGCGCAGCTCGCGACTCAGCCAGCCGTTGCGCGCGATGCGCAACAGCGACACCCCTTCGTGGTAACGGGCGCGCTCGAGGAGCCGGCTCACGGCATCACCGCGACCGCACCAGGTCGCGGCGTAGACCTGACGCACGACTTCGGCGGCCACCACCCCCGCGGCCCCCTGGAGGTGCTCGTCGCAGCTATGGCGCACCTCGGCGCACAGGCGGCCCAGGTCCGCCGCCGGATCCGAGGCCCGGGCCCGCTCCCAATCGATGGCCACCACCGCGCCGTCCCCAGGGAGGATGAAGTTGCTCACCGTGGCGTCGCCGTGGGCAAAGACACGGGGAAAGTCCGCCAACAGCGCCCCCTCCTGCCAGCCATCGATGGCCCGTGACAGCGACTGGGCCAGGGCAGGCGCTGGCGCCAAGACCCCGTGTTTCGCCAGATTCGCCACCACTTTCTTGCCGTAGTTGGCGAAGTAGGACGCGTCGTCGTAGGTGCTCACCTCCGCTGGCAGCCCGCGTTCTTCGCCGTGGAGGCGCGCCAACAGGCGCGTCACCGCCTCGATCCCATCGGCGATAGGCAGCGGCAGGAAGCCTGGCGCGGCAGCGCTTGGCGCCCGTGGCTGCCCCTGGATCACCTCGAGGAGGGTGGGCCCTGGGACATGCGCCAGAAACAAGACGCCCGCCCACTGCCCGTAGACCTCGACCGCCGCATAGGGCCCCGCGCCCAGCAATGGCGCGGCGCACGCCGTATAGGCCCGCTCGCGCTCGGCCGCCACCAGGGCGTCATCCCCGACCTTGAGCCAATAGAACTTGGCCTGCACCGACCACCCGTTCGGCGCGACGCAGCGCCGCACCGCCCCTGAGGCCGGCGCCAACCACCAGCCTTGCGCCGAGGGGTGCCCGCACCAGGGCGCGGCGGCCAAAAAATGCGCCAAGGGACTCTCGGGTGCCAGACGCACCCCTCGACTGTCCTCGGGCGGAGCCCCTTGGCCCAGCCACTCGGCCACAGACCGCACGCCCTCGCCCGCTAGCCCTTGGACGCTTCGGTCCATCCCCACCTCCACACCCTCTCTACCGGCCATTGCTGCCGCGGCACACCCGTGCCCGCCACGCCAGAGCGACACCGCACCACCCTCAGGGCAAAGTTAGCCCGTCGACGAGGTCGGCACCGCTGAGCACTTGCATCGACGCCCCCTCCAGATCGCTCCCCAAGGGCTCACTGCGCCCACCCAGATGGGCCGCCAGGAAGAACTCGACCACCGCGTTGAAGGCCATCCTATTCTCAGGTCGGGCAAAGCCATGCCCCTCGTCGGGGAAGAGCGCGTAGACCACGGGGATGGACCGCGCCTGCATGGCCTGGACGATCTGATCCGACTCGGCCTGCTTGACCCGGGGATCGTTGGCGCCCTGCCCAATCAACAGCGGACGCTGGATCTGATCCACCAAGAACAAAGGCGAGCGCGATTGCAACAAGGCGCGTCCCTCTGCGGTGCGGTGATCACCGACCCGGCTGGTGAACATCTCGATCATGGGCAGCCAATAGGGGGGCACGCTCTCCAAGAGGGTGATGAGGTTCGACGGACCGACGATGTCGACGGCGCAGGCGAAACGCTCAGGCGTGAAGGTCAGCCCCACCAGGGCGGCGTAGCCGCCATAGCTGCCACCCATGATGCAGACCCGGTCCGGATCGGCGATACCCTCGGCCGTCGCCCACGCCACGGCATCGATGAGATCGTCGTGCATCTTACCGGCCCACTCCATGTTGGCCGCGTTGATGAACGCCTTGCCAAAACCCGTGCTGCCGCGGAAGTTCACACTCAACACGGCATAGCCGCGGTTGGCCAACCACTGGTGGGTGGGGTTCAGGCCCCAATGGTCCCGGGCCCACGGCCCCCCGTGCACCAATAAGACCATGGGCAGCGGCGCGTCGGGACGCGCCGCGTCGCCGTACAGCGACGGCAGCGTCAGGTAGGAGACCAGCTCCAAGCCATCCCTGCTGGGGATCACCTCTGGGTGCATGGGGCTGAGCGCGTAGGGCTCCAAGGCACTCACGTTGGTGAAGAGAAAGTCGAGGCGCCCCTCGTTGCGGTGGTAAAGAAAGGTCTTGGCTGGGCCATCGGCGAGGATGTAGACCACCAGCCAACGGTCATCGGCCAGCGTGCGCGAGGTGATGTGAAAATCGCCGGGAGCGGCCGCCGCCAGGCGGGAAAAGTCACCCGCCACGGCGGGGTCCAGCACCTGCCACTGCTGTCGCAGGTAGTTCGACTCCCAGGCCTGCACCCGTCCGCTGACAGGGTGGGTCAAGACACCCGAGACATCCGCCTGCGCGCTCTCCCCCAGGAGGCGCACTTCCGTCCCTTGACGCTCGAAGATCCCCGCCGTGTTGCGCCCGCGACTGTCGAGAAAATAGAAGACGCTGCCCGTTGAGTCGAAGCCGAGGGGCGCCGTCGTCAGGTCATCCTCCATCCCCACCTCGGTCTCCAGCTCCCAGCCGTCATTGCCGGGACGCAGCCACTGGGAGCCGCCGCTCGGTGTCTGGGCGATGGCATAGCGCACCTTGAAGTCATCATCGATGACGAAACCCGGGAAGCCATCGTTCTCCAGGTGCAGGGTTCGCTCGCCCGTACCGATGTCGACCCGATAGAGGTCATGCAGCGCCGGTTCGCGGTCGTTCACCCCGACCAGCACCGCGCCCGGGTGGCGCTGGCTCAGCGCCTCGATACGGGCCTGAATCCCCTCCTGCGGGGTCAAGCAGCGGCTCTCGCCGCTCGCGATGTTCACGGCGTAGATCCGCCAATTCTCGTCCCCATCCTGATCCTGAACGTAGAGCACGTGCCTGTTGTCATAGGCCCAACCATGCGAACGGATGCCGCGACCGCGGTCGTCCGTCAGCGGACGCGCCTGATCAGGGGTGTCGAAGGCCGCCAGCCACACGTTCAGCACCCCATCCCGCGGTGCCAACCAAGTCAGCCAACGCCCATCGGGGCTCAGGCGTCCTTGCGCCCGGTCTGGGTTGCCGAACAAGACGCGCCGGGGGATGATTTCGACCGCTGCCATGGGGTGCTCCTGTTGCAGGGAAGTCTCGGGCGTGGCCACCTCGATCGCCCCAGGGTGATGAGCGCAGGCACACAGCATGGTGCCCACCACCCAAGCAATCCAAAGGCGGCAAGGCGTCCTCAGGCCATCTCGCTTCATGACACGCCGCTCCTCGACGAAAAAGGCCAGCGCACTGGCTCAGTCGCGCGCAGCGCCTCCAGGCGAGGGCCGCGCCAAGTTCGGCCTACCATAACAACGCCCTGCACTTGGAGCAACGGCGCGCGGCGCTCACCTCTGGCTCAGCCCACACCACAGGCCACCGGCGAAATCATCGCTTCTCCCGCCCATCGACGAAGTTCGCCTGGCGCCACAGCGCGCCATCGGGCCGCCACCACTGCCATTGGCCCTCGCGCTTGCCCGCCTTGAAGGCCCCCTCCCCGCTCTTCACCCCATTGGCATGCCACGCCGTCCACTGCCCCTCTTCTTTGCCTTCCACGTAAGCCCCCTCTTCGGCGACCTGCCCGTTGGGGTGCCACCATGTCCAGGCGCCCGCCCGCGCTCCCATGCTGTAGGAACCCTCTGACGCCTTGGAGCCGTCATCGTGGTAGGTGATCCACCGCCCCTCTTCGCGCCCCCCCACATAGGTCCCTGATGAACGCGGCGAACCGTTGCGGTGCCAAGCTTGCCACTCGCCATCCTCGCGCCCTTCGCGATAGGTCCCGCTGAGCATGGTCTGGCCGTTGTCGTACCAGAAGCGCCACGGACCCTCGCGCAGCCCCAAGCGCAGCGCCCCCTCCATCTCCTTTTCACCGTTGGGATGCCACCAGGCCCACAGGCCCACCTCGATGTTCTCCACGGCGTCGTCTTGCAGGCGGCACACCATGCAGCCCAAGCGGCGCTGCTCCGCGTCGGGCACCCAGGCCCCATCCATGGCGTCACAGGCGTTGCGCCCCGGCGTGTCCTCCACGCCACCGCTGTAATCGACCTCACGCCAGAACTCGCCCGAATACCACCACTCCTTCCAGCGCCCTTCCTTGACCCCTTCCTTGAACGTACCCTGCCCAGAGAGCTTGTTGTTGTTGTGCCACTCCGCCCACTCGCCATCCTCCACGTCCTGCACGAAGGGGCCGCGCCGTTCGGGATAGGCCTGCCAAGTAAACTCCTTCCACTCTCCCACCCGCGTCCCCATGTCGTATTCCCCCGTCCAGGCCACCTGGCCGTTGGTCCAATAACCAATCCACAGGCCGTGGCGGTAGCCCTTGCTGTAGTTCCCCTCGGAGGAAAGCTCGCCGTTCTCGAACCACCCGCGGTAGGGTCCATCGCCGGCCCCCATGTTCCAGTTCTCCTCCGAACGAAGCCCACCATGGGCGTAATAGTTGCGCCACAGCCCGTGCTGGAGGCCGCCCAGGCTCCCACCGACATAATTCCCTTCGCGCTTGACTTGGCCGTCAGGCCACCACTCGCGCCACTCTCCTTGCCCATCGCGGATGACCGAGCGGCCAATGAGCTGCCCCTTGGGGTCGACGAACACATGCTCACCATCGGGCACGTCGCGCACGTAGAGGCCCTGGCGCAAGACCTCGCCCGTGGGGTGGTAGTCCACCCACAGCCCTTGCCGCGCGTTGCCCGCGTAGATCCCGCGCCACTCGATCTTGCCGTCACCGTAATACCCACGCCACTCGCCGTGGCGCGCCGTCTCGATGAAGCACCCCTCTTCGCGCTTCTCGTAATCGACGGCCCACGCGCCCCCTGCGGCGGCACAGGCCTCTTCGGCCTCCCCCACCCGCGCATCGTCGCGGTAGGTCACGGTCCGCCACAGGTGACCCGCGGCGCTCCACTCGGTCCACTCCCCTTGGCGAAGGTCGTCCACGTAGGAGCCTTGCTCCACTTTCTGCCCGTGTTTCTTCTCGTAGAAGTGCCACTCTCCATGGCGCTTGCCCATGCGGTAGGTGCCCTGGCTCACGGGCCGCCCTTCAGGGCTGAGGAAACGCCACAGGCCGTCCTTCTCGCCCTCCACGTAGGAACCTTCCTCGCTGAGCTGGCAGTTGGCGTACCAATACTTCGCCACCCCGTGCAAGCGCCCCTCCCGGTAGTGCTCGATGCGCATGAGCTGGCCCCCGGCGTAATAACCGCGCCACTCACCGTCCTCCTTGCCATCGACGAAGGCACCTTCCAGGGCCAGCTCGCCGTTGGGGTGCCACATTTTCACCGGCCCGTGGTTCTCGCCGGCCCGCAGCATCACTTGAACCCAAGAGCCTTCGGGCTGCGTAAAAGTCCACAGCCCCTCGTGTTTGCCCTTGACCCAGCAGCCCGTCCCGAGCAGGGAGTCCTCTTGCCACTGCCCCTTCGCCTGGGCACAAGCCTCGGCGTTGGTGATCTCCTCAGCACCCGCCCAGCCGGGCGAGACGGACAGAAAAGCGACGATGAGCAGCCACCTGCCAGCCCCAAGGACCCGACGCAGCGCCTGCCCACTTCGCGGCCATCGCGCGCCGCTCAGGTGCCTCTTCATCACGGCCTCCCTCCCAAGATCTGCTCGAGCGCCTCTTCCGCGCCGATCCGCGCCGCTCGCCCATCGAGGGTGTTGATGTCGGTCTGGGTGAGATCCACGCGCGGCGCAAAGACCTGGCGGTGGAAAGCATCCACGGCCAGGGCCCAGCGCTCGGCCTCGCTCGCTTCAGCCGCCTCGGCCATGGCGGCCCCCAGATCCACGCACAAGTAGCGCGAGCCATCAGGGCGCCCCAAACAAGCTTGGAGCGCCTCGCCGTCGGCAAAAACGTCCACCACGAAGGGGCTCTCGGGGTCGACCCGCAGGCGCGGCGAGCGCCGTAGCAGCGCCGCCACGGCCCGGGCGTCGCCTGCGTCGTCGTAGGTCAACCGCACGGGCAGGGACAGCTCCAGGATGCGCATCACCGCCGGGTAGACCTCCATCACCTGGTGCAACAGGGCGAAGGCCTCGGCGCGCTCGCCGCGCGCCAGAAGGATCTGGGCATACCAAGCCCGGGTGCGGTTGCGCAGCAAGACATCCTCCGCCGGGAGATCCCGCAACACCCCTTCGGCCCTTTGCACGGCTTGATCCCATTGTTCTCCACGCCAGTAGGCCTCGCCCTCCAGCGCATCGAGGTGCGGGCCGATGCGCGCCGCCACACTCGCCGCCAGGGCCCGATCCTCGGCAGCCATCCGCAGCGCCACCCCGTTCCCCACCACGGGGATCAAGTCACCCAGCGCCCACGAGGACAGCAGGCGGTGCGGCAGGGCCACCCCGGCCAAGACTTTGGGGCGCACGGCCAAGCGGATGGCCGCCCGTCGCTGTTGCCAGAGGAAGGCGCGCAAGGCCAAAGTGTCACCGCGCACACCCAAAGCCGCCCACAGCGGGCGCGCCGCCGCCCGCTCCTCCTCCTGGGCCAAGCGAGCGCGCAAGATGGCCGTCAAGGTCACCAGATTGCCAAAGGCCACTTGCTCGTCAGAGAAGCTATTGAGTCCCTGGCGATCCGGGGCCTCGACCACGGTCCGCATCCGCTCCTCCGCCTCGGGCAAGGCCCCCATGGCGAAGAGCACCTCCACCAGACGCGCCCGATAGTCCATCTCGGTCTGCACCCGCATGCGCAACTCGATAGGTTCGGCCCGGAGCTGCTTGAAGGCCGAAATGGCCTTCTGGTACTCGGCCTGCATCAGGTAATAGGGGACGAGCACGCGCCGCGGGCTACTGGGACAATCGCGATCGACAGCCTGCAGGGACTGCTTGACGGCGCCTTCCACCTCGTCGTAGCGCACGGTCTGCATCACCGCCAGGGAGAGGTTGGCCGCAATGACACAGGAGCGGTTCTGGGTCTTCTCCATCCCCTCCTTGGCCCACTGGTAACACTTCTCATAGTCGTGCGCCGTGTCCTCGATGGCCAAGAGGCCGTTGTAGGCGCGGCTGCGCCGCTCGAAATCATCGGCGTAGATGTGGCGCATGGCGATCTCCCGCGCTTCGTCCAGGCGCCCCAGCTTCATCAGCGCCCAGATCCGCTGAGTCTCCAGCGGCGGATGGTAGAGCGCGTCGTAGCGCTCCAGGGTCGACAGCTCCTCTTCACGGCGGTCCATCTCCCCTAATATCCAGATCTCCTTTTCTAAAACCTGCTTGTGCCACCGCCGGGCCTCGCCCTCTGGAGGTGGATCCCCATAAGAACGCTCCAACATCTGACGCGCCTTGCGCATCAAAAAGAGCGCCCGCGCCAGGTTGCCTTCGCCCAGGTGAAAAACCCGCGCTTGCACATAGGTCGCCATGAAAGATCGGCGCGACTTGAGGATCGCCTCGGCCTCCTCCCGAGCCCGCACATAGGCGCCCGACTCGAGGGAACGCAGCGCTTGCAACTCGTCCTCCGCCGCCGGGAACCAGGTCGGCTGCGGCAACAGGCTCTGCGCATCGCCATGGACCGCCACCCCCAGCGCCGCCACCAGCGCCAGAGCGGTCACGAGGGTCGTCATCCGAGAGGGTCGCAAACGATGAGGCATCAAAAGTCACTCCAAACGAACACGCGCCGCGGCGCCGTGCCCCCCTGCCGGCAGCACCAAAATCAACGACTGACGCGAGCCAATTCTTCCAAGGGCCCAGGGAGGGCCGCCCGGATCACCTCGGCCGGCTCCGCCACCCCCGGCACCAGCGCCACCCGGTGCTGGAGCAGCGGGACGGCCAGGTAGTCCACATCATCGGCAGAGACGAAATCCCGCCCCCGCAACAGCGCCAAGGTCTGGAGCGCGGGCACGGCCTGCACCAACGATCGCGTCGAGACCCCTTGGGTGCAGCGGCGATCGGCCCGGATGGCGCGCGCCAAGTCCACCAAACACGACATGACCTGCGGCGCCACGTAGACCTGGCCCCGCAACAAGTCGCGCGCCTTGACCACGTCGCTCCGAGTCACCTTGGGCAAGAGGCAGCCGCTGCGCGGCTTGCCCCACGAGGCCAGCACCTCCAGCTCGGCGGCGCGGTCGATGTGCTGCATCCGGATCTTGAAAAGAAAACGATCCAACTGGGCCAACGGCAGGGGATAGGTGCCGATGGAGTCCAAGGGGTTCTGCGTCGCCATGACGAAAAAGAGAGCGTCCAGCACATAGCTCACGTTGTCGACGGTGACCTGCTTCTCCGCCATGGCCTCCAGCAGCGCCGCCTGCACCTTGGGGGAGGTGCGGTTGATCTCGTCCACCAAGACCACGTGCGCGAAAATGGGGCCGCGCCTGAAGTGGAAATCATTGCTCTCCGTGTCGAAGACCATCACGCCCGTGATGTCCGAAGGCAGAAGATCGGGCGTGAACTGGATGCGGCGGAAATCGGGGATCTCGTCGTCGTGGACATCGTCGACGATGCTGTTGCCCAGCGCCTTGGCCAGGGTGGTCTTGCCCGAGCCCGGGTAATCCTCCAGGAGAATGTGCCCATCGCCAAAGAGGCCCACCAGCACCAGCTCGATCACCTCGTCGCGGCCCATGACGTCATAACGCATGCGTGCACGCAGCTTCTCCGCCACCGCCCGCGCATCGTCCAAGCTCGCGACCCCACTCTTCTCCACCTCAGACATGCTCCTCTCCTGCTGCGCTCCTCAGCGCTCTACTTGCTTCGCCACCACCCGAGCGGGTTGAGCCACCCCAAGGCCAGCCGCCACCAGCGCACCCCCTGCGCCAACTCGCGCGCCGTGGCGCGCCCCAGAGCGCGATAACGCTCCAAGGCGCCGCGCTGGTGCGCACCCAAGACATCACCCACGTACAACCAGGTCAGGGGCACCACGCTCGGCGCCACCTCGGCCAGGCGCCGCGCATAGGCCTCCCGCGTCTCGCCATAGCGCCGCGCCAATCCCACATCGGCCAGACGATCCATGCTCGCGAAAAAGAGCCAACGCCGCGCCGCCGCACCCCGCCCCAGGTAGGCCCGCAGCAAGCGGCCGAACTTGACCACATAGGCCAAGGCCAACAGCCCCAACAGCCCCCACAACAACGCCCACCCCATGGCCCGCCAAGGAATGGCGAAACGCGCCGCGTCGGGATCGGCCGCCTTGCCCCCTGTCTCGTCTTCGCGCGCCAACTCACCCAACAAGCTCTCCAGGTCTTGATCCACGAAGCGCCGAGGTGGCTCATCGCTGCGCTCTGGGTAAATGTCGAAAGTGATCCAACCCACCCCTTCCAAGTGGATCTCGGGCCACGCATGTGCCTGGTCGTTCAGGATCAACACCGTCGAGCCCATCCCACGGAACTGGTTGTCCGCGGCGTAGCCCAAGGCCACCCGCGCCGCAATCCCTTGAGAGCGGAAGAGATAGACCGCCGCGTGGGCAAAATGGACGCAGTAGCCGCGCATGGAACCAAAGAGAAAGGAGGCCGCCGGGTCCAGGTCGTCGGCATGGCGCTCCTTGCGCGTGTAGAAACCCTCACGCTCCAAATAACGCTTGATGGCAAAGGCCTTCATCAGATCGTCGGCAAAAAAGCGCGGATCCACATCCCGAACGATGATCTCCGACAGCGCCCGATAGCGCGGATCGTCAGGCACGGCCAAATAATGCCGCCGCTGCGCCGCCGACCAAGCCTCTGGCACGGAGCGACGCCCGACGAAACGACTCGTGTCCACCGACGGCGCCAACGAACGCACCCCGTAAGCCGCCACGAAGCGTCGCGGGTTGGGGTTGGCCAATGAAGACACCTGGACGGCGTGGCTCAAGGCGATGGGCTGCGGGTGCTCGACCAACAAAAACATCGACGTCGGCACCTCCCGGTGCGCCTGGTCCGACTGGGTCGGCGCCGCGTCAAGGTGCGACTCCGCCGGAGGAAATGCCGTCAAAACGTCGGCGTCGAGGGCGCTCGCCACCAGGTGGTGCCCGTTGTAACGGGAGAGCACCTGCTGCCGAAAATAGAAAATCCCGTAGGGTGGCGCGTAATCATCGTGAAAGACCGCCACCGCGACGGGGGTCACCACCTGGGGCGCAGAGCTCGGCGTGTTGAAAGGATCCCGACTCCCCGAACCACCGCCGCCGCCGCCACTGCCGTCACCACCACCGCTGCCGTCACCGCCACCTTGGCCGCCGCCGCTGCCGTCACCACCACCTTGGGCGCCGCCGCCACCGCCGCCGCCGCCAGCTTCACCGCCACCTTGGCCGCCACCACCGCCACCACCTTCACCGCCACCTTGGCCGCCGCCGCCGCCCTCGCCCCGCTCATCCTCTTCGGGCTCGGCTGGCGGCTCTTCTCCCTGCCCCCCCCCATCTTCGCCGTCCTGCTCTTGCTGCGTCAGGCCCAGGCTGGTGTCGATCTCCGGCGCAATGCGCACGTCCCGCGCGAAGTGGTACAACAGCGCCCCAAGGAGCACCAAACAAAGCCACGACCACAACAGCTTCAACAGCGTCGTGCGGCGCACCAGCAACAAGATCGCCACCAAGGCCGTCGCGACCCCCACGATCTGCAAGATGATCTGAGGATCGATCCCGTTGGACCACGCCCAGTCACTCAAAAAACGCGGCCGGTGCAGGTTCTGGTCGCGATGGGCGATGAAGACGAAGGCCGCCGCAAAGACCACCAAGGCCACCTCAAAAGCCTGGGCGACGGGCCAGCGCCCTGCCATGCTCCGCAGCACGAAAGCCAAGCCAAAGGCCATCGCCCCCACTTGCACCGCGTCGGCCACAGTGATCGCCACGATGGGAGCGTCGAAGAGGATCGCGTTCACCATCCCCTCGCCGACCCAGTGCCCCAAGCCGAAGACCACAGCCCCCAGCACCCAACACCACACGAGGCGCACCCGGCGCTGGGCCGCCCAGCGCGCCAACAGCGCCGCCCCCAGGATGGTCACGCCTCCCGTCAGCACCGCCGCCGGCGTGGCGAGCTCCCACAGATAGGCCGCCGCAGCCAGCGCCAACAGCAGACCTTTGACCACCACCACCCACCAGCGCTCGTGACCCACCGCCCGCAGCGGATCATGACGGCGCACCTCGCTCAGCACCGCAGCCACCACCAGCAACAGGGTCCCACCAGCGGCCACGGGCAGCGACACCCAAGCTTTGACATAGAAGAGCAGCCCCAGCCCGAGGCACACCACCCCCCACAGCCCCACCCGCAGCACTGCGCCGCGCGACCCTGGCACCCAAGCGTTGACGTGGGCCGTACTCATAAGTGCCGCAGCGCCTCAATCGCCGTTGGCTCCACGGGTTGACCCGTCGGCCGGTGAAAGACCCGGACCTCGCCGATGGAGCGCAGGTCTTCATAAAGATTAGTGAAATTTTGATTGCGCGTCGCCGCGGGCGCCGTGACCGCGAAGAGGCGCCGCCACCGCTGCCCGCGCCCCTCCGCCGCGATCGCCTCATCGATGCCCAAGAGCAACACCGGCGGGCGCGGCAGGCGCTGGGCAAAGGCGCGCACCTTGTCGAGCCAGGGGCCTTTGGTGTTGGGGACGAAGAGAAAACAGTTGGCCAAGAGCGTCGGGTCCACCGCCGTAAAGAGCTGCGCCAGGCCGCTGCCACCCCTCTCGCGATGCCGCACCGAGTCGATGAGCGCCTCCATCGCCTCCCCGTGCTCGCCCACGGCCTTCTCGCCGCCGTCGGCGGCAAAGACGTACTGCGTCGCCTCGTCAGAGCGCTCCAAGACCGTGCGCGCCAGCGACGCCGACGGCTCGTCCCCCGCCCCAGCCACCATGTAGAGCACCATGTTGCGTTGCGGCGCGATGGCGCGCTCGGGCATGCGCACCAGCAGGCGGCGGGTCCGGGCGTAGACCTTCCACAGCACCATCCGCAAGGGATCTCCCGGCTGGTAGCGCCGCATCTCGATCATCTCCCCCTCGGCCGTCCCGGCAGGGTGAGAATAGCCATCGCCGCCGCTCTCGCGCACCACCGGCGAGATGCTGAGGAAGCCCTGCATGGGCATCACCGTGAGGTCCACCGGCCAGCGCAGGGCAAAGCGCACGGACGTCAGGCCAAAGATGTCACGCACCTCGAAGGTCCGCACCACCTCGGTGATCCGCCCGCGTTCACGCGGCCGAATCACCTCCACCGCCCACTTGCCTTCGACCTGCCACTGCACCTGCACCGTGCGCGGTGCGCGCCAAAAGGCGCCCACCTGGACAAAAGGCCAGAACCGCAGGCGAGGCATGCGGAAACCGGAAAATATTTCGCTCTCTGCCTCGATGACCCGCCCTTCCTCGGGAGCGCGCCGCTGGGTCCACAGCCCCAGCCACAAGACCAAGGTCGCCAACAGGGTCACGAGGGTCACCAGAGCAATGGCGGCCAGCAGCGTCCCCGTCGCGGCGAAGAGCACGTGATCGACGCGCTGCCAGCCGTACCAGCGCAACCCCCCATAGGCCATCGCCGCCGCCACCACCCCCGTCGGCGTCAAGGGAAAGAGCCCCCACAGCACTCCGGCCACTCGCCCTAGGTGTCGCCCCGCTCTGCGCAGACTCTTCATCGTGTTGCGTTCCCTCGCGCCAAAACCTGCCCAGGACGCGCTCAGCTCGCGGCAAAGGTGTCTCCCGTCAAACTGTTGGCGACCTGCTTGCGGTCCACCACCCGGTAGAGCTTGACCGGGGCGGCCTTGCCTTTGACGTGGACCGGCGGCAGAGCAATGAACTCCACATCGTCCCGCACCTGGGCCAAAGTCTGCTCATTGATCAGAATTTCGCCAGGTCCAGCCGCCGAACACAAGCGCGACCCGAGGTTCACCGTATCCCCGATCACCGTGTAGTCCATGGCTTGGTTGGAGCCCATATAGCCAGCGATCATCTCGCCCGAGGCGATACCGATACCGATGTCGATGGCCTGCTTGCCCTGCAGCGCCCGCTCGGCGTTGAGGTTGGCCAGGGCTTGGAACATGTCCAGGGCACACAGCACCGCCCGCAGCGCGTGGTCTTCCCGCGCCATCGGCGCGCCCCACACGGCCATGATCTCGTCCCCGACGAACTTGTCCAGGGTACCCTCGTAGTTGAAAATGATCTCCACCATCACCTCGAAATACTCGTTGAGCATCGAGACGATGGCCTCTGGTTCGTTGCGCTCCGTGGTCGAGGTGAAGCCGCGAATATCCGAAAAGAGCACCGTCGCGCTGCGGCGCTCGCCCCCTTTCTTCAACTCGATGCGGCCATTCAAGACGTCGTCGATCAAGTGCGGCGACAAGAGCCGCCGCAGCTTGTCCCGCGCCAGAATGTTCTGCTCCATCTCCTGCAACAGGCGATGGTGCTTGATGTTCACCGCCGCTTGCTGGGCAAAGCCCATCAAAATTTGCAGATCCTTGTCGGTGAAAACGCCCGAGGCAAACTGGTTGTCCAGGTGAATGACACCCAGCAACTCATCGCCATAGAGCAAAGGCACACTCATGGTGCTGCGGATGCCGTCGATGATGATCGAATGGGCACCCGAGAAACGCGAGTCCATCATGGCATCGCTCGAGAGCACGGCCGTCTTCTCGACGCACACCTCCCGCAGGATGGTCTGGGAGATGCGAATCTCCCCCACCTCTTTCCCCGAGCGGCTGCGCAAGGCCCGCGGCGTCATCTGGCCGCTCTCGAAATCCTGTAGCAGGATCACCCCGCGATCCACCGAAAAGACCTGGAACGCCTTCTCCAGAATCTTGTCCAGGAGCTTGTCCAAGTCGAACTGCAGGCCCACCTCGCGCGCCAGCTCAACGGCGATGCGCAGGCGCTCGTAGTCCCGACGCAACACGTCGTTGTCGCTGATCTGCTGCTCAGGTAAAAACTGCCCCGTGCTGTCCACCCGCCGACGTATCGCCGGGTCAGGCCCACTCTCCTGGAAAGTCACCCGCTCGCTCACGGGCCGCTGCACCGTCTCTTCGCGAAA
>Ga0334883_1002757_pt1 | contig 20713 bp, 14 predicted proteins | sample GraSluR1_MG_6_FD_207230 | JGI IMG/M metagenome (GOLD analysis project Ga0334883, IMG submission 207230) | Sludge microbial communities from methane-producing bioreactor in Wageningen University, Netherlands - Granular Sludge_09_05-R1 | ecosystem: Engineered > Bioreactor > Anaerobic >...
TGTAAGCCGCCTTCACCATCTCTGCGGAGGTGGTGCTCTCGCCCGGATCGATGACGATCAGCCCGTCGGTCCCCTCTATCAGGACCGGGTTTGCGCGACCGTAGCCGACGGCGACGTAAACCCCATCGGTCACGTCGTATACGGTGGGTGGAAACCATCCCGCTTTGAGGGCGACGAGGTCGGGGTTTGCGCCGACCGCCTCAGGCTCGAAGGCCGATGCCGACGATAACCAGAAGAACAACAATAAAATTATCGCCTTGGAAAATTTTCCAGTATTCATATTTTTGCTCCCATTCGTTATATTTCGTCCCATCAAATTGCTCTCCGGCGAAGATAAGGAGGATGCTGGGTTCAGCATAGCGATTCTGCCAACGGGAATTGTTACATCCTGCGGAAGCCGAGAGCTAATTTACAAGCCGATGGTAAATGTATGGCGATAGCATCCGATAAAAACTTTTTGCCGTGCTGGAGACCTCGGAAAAAGGAGGAGGCAGCCTGCCCCTAAAAAATATATTTCCAATCTTCCTTCATGCTCACCACCTCCCAATCCCACTCTCCCGCCAGCTCCAGCCCCTCCTCCAGCCGTCCGATGGAGGAGCCTATATCGTAGGCGTACTCCCGGATGGGGTCGTCGTGGTGGTTCAAGAGGCCCAGGGATGGACCATCGCCCCCAGTGGCGAATTTGAGCATGGGGATATCCCCATCCGAGTTGCCGTAGGCGAGGATGGGGCGAAGGCCTACGATCTGCTGGATCTGCTCCGCCTTCACCCGGCCGTCGGTGACGACCTGGACCTCAGGAAGCTTCACCACCGAGGTGTTGCCGTCGACTTCGATGAACTGGTGCTTGACCGCCGAACCGATCACCTGCTCCGGGGGGATGCCGTACACCTCCTGGGAGAAGGCCCGGACGAAGTCCTGATCTCCCCCCGTCACTATGTAGACCTTGAACCCCTGGGATCTCAGATAGCTGAGGAGCTCCAGCATCGGCTTATAGACGCATTCTGTATAGGGGAGGCCATGGTCCGGATGGGAGGATCTATCGAGCCAGTCTCTTGCGAGAGCCATGTACTCCTCAGCGGTCATATTCGAGCTGGTGGCGACGTAGATCTCCAGCACCTCCCCCGGGCTGAAGCTGCCGGCCCCGGTCCGCTCGCCAGAGAGGATGGAGCTGAATGGCTCGGTGGAGTTCCACTCGGGGTGATATGATGCCATATCGCAGACCCGGTCGAAGATGAAGAGATACGGGACGTAATTCGGATACTCGCACCAGAGAGTCCCGTCGTTGTCGAAGGTGGCGATCCTATCTTCGGGGGCCACGTAGTTCGGGCCGCCCTCGGAGGTGACATCTGAGACGAAACTGAGGATGGCCCTCTTTGCTGACCCCTCCTTCCAGGAGGGGAGGGGGTCCAAATCTCCCTTTGCGGCCGACCCCTCACCAATCCCATAGAGTTTTTGATTTGCCGGCAGGGATGAACCGAGGTCCAACGAATCGGCTCTAATCCACGGTCCTCCAAAGCCCCCCTCAAACCGAACCTCCGTGGTCGCTCCTCCCGATCGCATCTCTCCAGCCCCCACCGATGCCCACCCCATCAAAGATATCATGAGGGCGATCATGATGGCCATCTTATTCATCATCTCCGAACTCCTTTTCCATCCTTTATTTAAATGAATGAGGAACATCTTCCCAACCCAACGGCGACATTTAATGCCCCTTCTCCAGCTTCTGGATCTCTTCTTCGCCTTTGGCCGCCAGCTCCTTGAACTGATTGATGGTGTCCCGCATTATGGGCAGAGCCTCCTGCTTATAGGTGCTGATGGATTCGAGGGCCTCCATGACATCGGCGAAGGCGGCCTTCATCCCCTCGACGGAGATGCTGGTCGCCATTGATCGCCTCTGGATCTCCGCCCCCTGATCCTTCAGCATCTGAGATGTGCCCCTGATGATGCCGTTCGTCGTATCATTGAGCATTTCGATCTTCTTCAGGGCGACCTTCTGATGATAGAGGGCGCCGGCCACCGTCACCGAGGTTCTCAAAGCCGATATGGTCACCGTTTTGGCCCTATCCACCCCGCGGATCAGCTCCCGGTTATTTCTGATCACAACCTCCATCGCCATTACGCCCTGCTGATTTACCACCACCATCTGCTCCATATCCATAATCTTCTGCCGCAGAGGAAAGAGGATCTCTTCAGCGACAAATCTGACTTTCTCCGGGTCTTCGTTCCTGGCTTTTGCCGCCTCTATTTCCATCTCTATCGAATTGTCCATCAGGATCCCGAGCTGGATCTCTTTCATCAGCTTCTTGGTGAGACTCCGCAGTGCCTGCTGCTCGATCTCGAGAGTGGTGTTGTCGTTTCTCAGGATCGCCTTCCCTCTCTCCAGCGAGGCGATGATGTCCGCAATGGCCGAATCTGCCTTCTGGTATCGTGCAAAATAGGCCCTCACCGGATCGAAGACCTTCCCCAAAATTCCCGTCTTGGTGAAGTCGATGAGGCTGGGGTCCAGGTCTCTCAGCTCCCGGTTCAGCTCCATCAAGCCCCTCGCCACCACGCCGCCTTCATCGCCGTCTCTGGCCAGGTTGCCGACCGTCACCTGCAAAAGTGAGTTCTTGGCGGCCGAGGTCGCCATCGACTCGCCCCCGAAGGACTCGATCGACTGGAGGATCTGCATCTTTTTGGTAGCCTCCTCGAGATCCAGGGTCAGAATCTGCGCGACGTTCCTCTCCGTCAGAGCCTGAAGCTCGCCCACCTCCTCCGGGGCCGGCTCGACCTGCTCCATCACCTCCTTCTTGATCGCCGCCTCATCGGGCACCTCCATGGTGAACGCCATAAAAGCTCCCTCCTCTACAGCACGCCATTGAACAGGTTGCGTATCTTATAAACGACGTCTTCGGTATCGGCATTGATACAGGCACCCTCCGTGAGGCTTGCGATCTCCTGCAGGGCCGGGATGTCCGCATTGTAGCCGATCGTGTTTATGGGTACTCCCAGCTCCTCCACGATATCTCTAATATCCTTCAGCGAATGGCCTTTGTTGGTCTCGCCGTCGCTGAGGACGAAGATCCTCGGTTTGAGGTTTGGATCTTTATTGGGGCCTGCCGCCTTCTGATCTACGAGCATCTTCATGGCGACAGCTATAGCATCGAAGGTCGCCGTGCCGCCGCCTGCCTGCATATCATAAACCGCTCCGGCAAAGAGGGTCCTCTGATCGAGGTTGAACTCTGCAACAGGCAGATCGATGTTGACGTCGTCGGAGTAGGAGACCAGGCCGACCAGATTTTTCCCGCCGATGTACTTCTGGCCCTCGAGCAGCGACCGCTTCAAGTTATTCAGCGGTTCGCCGTCCATGCTGCCGGAGACATCGACCACGAAGATCGCGCAAATGGGTTTAGGTTGTTTCGTTTTGTAAATTTTTTGGGCCTGGATGATCACATCGCCGCGGACCGGTTCAACCTCAGATTTATATTCGTCGAAGCCGTTGAAGCCATATTCCGCGGCCAGGTTCTGATACCTCTCCTGCTGAGTGAACTCGACGAACTCGGTCAGGATCTTCCTTTTCTCCGCTGACAGCTCGCCGATCGCATAAATCGGATTGTCGTGTCTGAACCCAAAGGGTGTAAACTCGTAGTACCTGATATCCGGTGTATTCATATAGGTCTGATACTCCAGGACAAAACTGTCCAGAAGACTTGATTTTGCAGCTTCCCTCATTTGCAGGGTGGTAATGGCAACCACAGGAATATTGGCCTGAAAGCTCTCAAATCCTGCTACCGCTTTATCGCTCAGCAAGTCGTTTTTGTCAAAGGCGTATAAAGCCGAGATCAGGAAGTTCAGGCCTGTGGAGCTGGCAAAGGGATTGGTGTAGCCCATATCCAGCTCGTCGTTTGCTACGGCATCTACGATAGTAGTGGTGTTGATTGCCCCATATTTGTTGATCAGATCGTCTCTTTTGGCCTTGGTGAGGAGTATCCCGGCCACATTGCCGACGAGCCTCTCCTCTACCAGCTCCGCTTTAACCCCCTGGGAGATGATCATCTCGCCCCAGAGCTGATTGGACGGCGTATAGGCATCCGGGCGATACTTCCCGGAGGTGATGTAATCGGCGGCCTCTCCGGAGGGGATTGCTCTGAGCCTTACAGATACCGGATTGCCATCGATCTTTATTCCCGCATCGTTGAAGTCTTTTGCCACCTCCGTCAGCCAGCCGTCGGTGCCGCTCCCGGCTTTCTCCGTCGAGGAGAATATCTCGATATAGCTGGATGTGGTCTCTCTAACCTGAGGCGGATAACTGTCGTCTATATCGGGCAAGGTATCGTTCAGATTTTCGGGAATAATGTCGACCGGCATCGGCTCATGGGTGACTCTATTAACATTAATGTCTTCGATGATGGACTCCAGCCTTTCGACCGGATCGCGTTCATCTGGACCTGGACCAACGATTAGACCTATCCCCAGATATACCAAGATAAATACTCCTACTGTTGCCCCCAATATCTTCCAAATTACTTTTCTGTCGGCATCTTTGAGCATGCTGATTTTTTCCTCCTCAATTCTTATAGTTTGTTGTCTGCTTGATCAGGTTATCGATCTCGACCATCCCGGGCATCTTCTCCAGCTGGCCGCTCTCCACGCTGTTCAGCCCCGAGAGCTCCAGAAGGAGCTTGTCAAGCTTCAGCAGGATCGCCTCATTATCTTCGGCGGCATTCTTTACAAAAGTAATATATTTATTATAGACTTCTATCTTTTCATCCATGAACTGCTGGGAAAAGTCTCCAGAATTGCTTTTGTTTCTGATGAAATTATAGTCTTCTTCATCAAAAGCATCCAATTTATTGATAATGCTGTGCATATTCATGAAGAATATCCTCTCCACCTCGGAGATGACGCCGTCAAATTTCTGGTAGCTGATCTCAGAGGAGCTGAAGATCTGCAGAAGGATCTCCCGGATTATCTTATTCTTCTTCTGCAGCCGATCGATCTGATCTAGCATCAGGTAGATGTTTTTTTCGAATGTTTTCAGCTCTATCCGGCCTTTCAGCGCATCAATATAATCCTCCGCCGTCATGATCTTTTGAGTCGGAGTCTCCCTCTCTGGCTCGGCGAGGAGCCTGTAGTTCCCGTATATCAACCCGGCGCCGCTCAAGAAGATGAAGGCGCAGCCAAAGGCCGTTGGCAGTGCACCGACCAAGACGAAGACCTCCGGCAAGACGATTATGTTGGCTGCGGCGATCCCCAGATTCAGGCCCAGGAGTTTGATCTGCTTCTCTCTTTCCATCTGCTATTGCCCTCACATTTGCTCTGCCCGGCTCCTCGGAGAGGCTGGAGGTCGAACCCCTATCCTCCCTTCTGAAGCGTGTCGGAGATACGAAGCCAGGAGAACCCGGTCATCTTCCCTCCAGCGCTTTTTTAGTGTACGTCCTAGGATTTAGGACTTACGCACTTGGCAGTACCTTCTTATGTTTCGCGACCCTAATTTAGATGAACAAGTCGAATTAGTCGACGCACCATGAGGCAGATCTGCGGAGGCATTGATTAATAATAAATTTTATTAGTTGTATCAGGAACGTTATTGATAAATTTATTTAGCTGTTCGAAATTCTGAGAGCGACGAAGATGGATAAACCGAGAAAAGATTTGAACTATTGATGAAAACGAAGGTTGCGCTTCCAGGCTTTTCGGATCTTGGATGATCTTCTGGAGAGCTAAATCCTCCAGTACGCCGAGGCTCAGAAGATACTCCCGGTCACCATCCCCTGAAGGGGCATAGCCAGCCCTCATGGGGCAGGAGTTCTTCTATATTCCAGGATATAACCCTAGCTAGGATTCGATTTCGAAAATCAATTACGCAAAGTCAAAATATTCGGGACCACGCATTTCCATGCAAAAGTTTATTTATACATGATAACAGCATATCATCGGAGGTTTAAATACGCGTAGAAGGGATTTTGTCAGTGCATTGACTGTTTTTATTATATTGTTCCTTTCCGGGACGACGTTTGCTGCGTCGGAAGAAGAATATGAAGGATTCGAGACGAAAACGCCTCTACTGTCCGCTGAGTCCGATGACCAAGCCGATGGCGCCCTGAGCAGATCTGGCATCGATCAGCTGACGAACAGAAGAAAGGTTCTGGGCAGGGACGCCGACCTGGAATCGGTGGCCGAAGAGGACGTCGTCGCACCCCGGGGGGAGCCCCGCCTCGTGGTCATGGCTGCCGGTGCCACCGTCCGAGAGGATGAGGGCGGCCAAGAGGGCACCGGAACCGCCGCAGATCTCAACCAGGCAGAATCGGGTTCAATTTCGACCTCCGGCTGCGATCCGGTCATCGGCATCTCCTATCGGGACTCGACCCCCTGCACCGCGGAAGTGGCGCAGCCACCAAAAGGAGCTCCCAACGTCGTCTTCATCGTCCTGGACGACGTGGGATTCGGCCAGATAGGGTGCTTTGGCAGCCCCATCGATACCCCCAGCATCGATCGGCTGGCGGCTGGTGGACTTCGATACAACAACTTCCATACCACGGCGATGTGCTCTCCGACGAGGGCCTGCCTCTTGACGGGGAGAAACCACCACTCTGTCGGAGTAGGGGCGGTCATCGAGCTGCCCGCGGGCTACCCCGGCTACAGCATGACCCTCTCGAAGAACGCGGCCACATTGCCGGAGATCCTGCTTGAAAACGGCTTCAACACCTTCGCCGTGGGCAAATGGCACCTCTCAGATCACCTCAACGCAGCAGGCCCCTTCGATAACTGGCCGACGGTCAGGGGCTTTGAAAAATACTACGGGTTCATCGGGTCTGAGACCAACCAGTGGTATCCTGATCTGGTCAGTGGCACCACCAGGGTCGATCCTCCCAAAACCCCCGAGGAGGGGTATCACATCTCCGAGGACCTGGTGGACCGGGCCATAGGGTTTATAAAGAGTCAGCAGGGCGTAGAGCCGGGCCATCCCTACTTCCTCTACCTATCCTTCGGAGCCTGCCATGCTCCCCATCACGCTCCCAAAGAGCAGATAGATATGTACAAGGGTAGGTTCGATCAGGGCTGGGATGAGGTCAGGAACGAAACCCTGGCGCGGCAGAAGGCGATGGGAATTGTCCCCGAAGATACGGAGCTTCCGCCGAGAAACCCGGATATCCCCGCCTGGGTGGAGCTGAGCGAAGATCAGCAGAGGGTCTTTGCGAGGGAGCAGGAGGTCTACGCCGGGTTTTTGACCCATACAGACGCCCAGATCGGGAGGTTTTTGGACCACCTCGAAGATATGGGTCAGCTGAACGACACCTTGATCGTCCTCATATCGGACAACGGCGCCAGCCGGGAGGGAGGATTCAACGGTACCTCGAACAACTACCTCTACTTCAACCGCATCATTGAGAACGTGACCTCCGTCCTCGCCCATATCGACGAGCTCGGGGGAACGGAGACCTGGAACCACTACGCAGAGGGATGGGCGATGGCCGGGAACACCCCCTTCAAAAGGTACAAGCAGAACACCCATGAGGGAGGGATCCACGACCCCATGATCATCTACTACCCGGCGCTGATAGAGGACGGGGGTGGGATAAGGGAGCAGTACACCCACGCCGTCGACATAGTCCCCACGGTCCTGGAGCTCCTGGGCCTCTCGGCGCCCGAGGTCTACAACGGCCATCCCCAGAAGCCGATCGAAGGGGTGAGCTTTGCCGCAAGCCTCTCAGACCCGGAGGCGGAGACGGGCAAGTACATCCAGTACTATGAGATGGTCGGCAACAGGGCCCTCTGGTACAACGGCTGGAAGGCCACCGCTTACCATCCGCCAGAGTCCGGCGGCGACTTCATGAACGACACCTGGGAGCTTTACAACATCGACCAGGACTTCTCCGAGGTCCACGACCTGGCCTCTGAATATCCCCAGAAGCTCCAGGAGATGATAGACCTCTGGTTCTTTGAGGCCGGAAAGTACCATGTCCTGCCTCTGGACGACCGCCAGAAGGCCAGGTTCCAGCCGGCCCCAAAAACCGGCGTCTTCACCTACTATCCGGGAACTGAGAAGATCCTCGAGCCGGAGCTGCCCGACACATTGAACCACTCCTACAGGATCGCGGCCTACGTGGCCATTCCCGAATCTGGCGCCGAGGGGGTTCTCTTCTCCATAGGCGGCCGTTTCGGCGGCCTATCCCTATTCGTCATGGATGGCCATCTCGTCTGCGACTATAATTTCGTGGGCATGAGACATTATACTGTATCGTCGACCTCTGAGGTCCCAGCCGGTCGCTCCGCTCTATCGATGGCCTTCGACCTGACGGGAAGCCACCAGGGCGTCTGTACCCTCTATATAGACGGCCAGGCCAGAGGCAGCTCCGAGGTGATGATACAGCCGTACCGCTACTCCTTCGAGGAGGGGCTTGAGATCGGCAAGGACCCCCAGACCCCGGTGAGCGAGAGCTACGAGAGCCCCTTCCGGTTCACAGGGACCATCGAGAAGGTAGTAATGGAGGTCGAGGGTTAGGAGCGGTGCAAGTAGACGATGCGGGAGATCATGGGATGAATGGTATGAAAGAATGGCTCGTCGGGATCCTGGGTTCGGCCAGGATTCCGATATATCTTTTTAAGATTTCGACCGTCTTTTCAGCTTGATGAGACGGCCCTATTCTATTCAATCCATCCGATGTTTGTCTCAAGAAAAAATAGTTATATAGGAAAAAAAACATTTATCCAAATCGGAGGAGTCTGTATCAAAATTGGGCTTCTAATCAAATTGGCTATAGCGGCATTTTTTCTTATCTCAATTGCCGCAGGCGGCCTCGATTCTACGAACACCGGGCTGTCCGTCATCCCGTTGGATCTGAAAGCAGGCGGCTTGGGCAATAGTGGGAGAAGCGACGATCACGCCGAGTCGCCAGAAGATATCGGAGCAGACGTTGTAACGAACAGGAGGAACGTTCTCTCAAATAACTCCAGCCTTCATCAGGCGATGCACGAGGACGTGGCCCCGGCCCCAAGGCCGAACATCGTGATCATGCTCGCCGACAACATGGGGTACATGGACCCCGGCTGCTACGGCGGCGGCGCTGTATTGGGCGCTCCGACCCCCAGGATGGACCAGATGGCAAAAGAGGGCCTGAGGCTGACATCCTTCTACTCCGAGACCCAGTGCACCCCCACTAGAGCGGCGATGCTCACCGGAAGATTGCCCATCAGGACGGGGATGTCCCTCGCCTCGGAGACGGGGTCCAATGCGGGGATATCTCCTGAAGAGATGACCCTGGCAAGGGTGCTATCCGATGCCGGCTATAATACGGGCATGTTCGGCAAGTGGCATCTTGGGGACATCTACGAGAGCGAGCCTCAGAACATGGGATTCGACGAGTTCTTCGGGCTATTATATCACCTCAACTCCTATACTCAGAGCGAGCGGATCGGCTTCGATCCTCGCTGGGAGGCGGGAAAGCCCCTGGGACTGGTGGAGGCCAAGAAAGGCGAGAACCTCACAGAAGTGGCGCCGTTAATCCCATATTTTGAGCCTCACTCTAATAGATGGAACGTAACGGCGCTCTCAATAATCGATGAGCGCTGTGTCGAGAGGGCGATCGAGTACATCGAAAATCAATCAACCTCCAGCGAGCCCTTCTTCGCGTACATCCCCTTCACCCGGACCCACTTCCCCAGCGTTCAAAACCCGAGATGGGCGGGGAAGTCCAGCAAAGGTCCGTACGGCGACGGGCTTATGGAGATGGACCATCACGTCGGCATGGTTCTTGACACCCTTCGAGAGCTGGGGATCGAGAATAACACCATCGTCGTTCTGACCAGCGACAACGGACCGACCCTCGACCAGTGGCCGGACTCGGGCTTCTCTCCGTTCCGGGGAGGGATAGGTACCACTTATGAGGGAGGCGTCCGCGTCCCCTGCATCTTCTGGTGGCCTGGAACGATCGAGGGCGATAGATCGTCCAACGAGATCGTCTGCACCCTGGACCTCTTCACCACCCTGGCCGTCCTCGGCGGCGGGGAGATTCCCGCCGACCGGCCCATCGACGGCATCGACCAGTCGGAGTTCATCCTGGGGAGACAGGAGAACTCAAACCGAGAATGGGTGGTCTGGTACATCGGAACTGGGAGTGCGGCCAACACCATCCCCGCGGCCGTCCGCTGGCATCAGTTCAAGGTTCACACCAGAGCGTATGACTCCTTCCAGGGGCCGGAGAGCTATTACGGCCAGATCCCCGCCGTCTACAACATCGAGATGGACCCCCGAGAGGAGCACAACATCGCCGGAGAGCACGATTTCGTCATCAGCGCCTTCACCAAGATCTATCGAGAGCTGGTGGCCAGCATGATCGAATATCCGAATACGCCTTCTCGGGCGTATCCAATCTCGGCGGGAGCGAGCTGACGGAGACGAAATCGTCTCCATTCTCTTTTTTTTAATATGAACAATAAATATAACAGATTTATATTGTCAGGCAATATGAGTCCTGTTTTAGGAGTTTGAACGCACGGGTTCGATCTGAACGCCATGGCAAATACGCTTTGAATTGCTGCAAAAAATGAGGGACCTGATTCGCCTGGTCGTAGCTGCCAAGGCAAATCATTTCCAATTCGCGAGAGGGCGGCGATGTGCGCCCTCCGCGATTAGCCGAACTTGATGACCCTATCGTAGGCGATCTCGGAGTAAGATGGGCCCACATTCGTCCCATTCTCTACATATGCCCTGAAGGCCACGAAAGCGGTCTCGTTCAGCCCTATGCCATAGGATCCGGGACCCGTGGGGACCTCTGTACAGTTTACTTCGCCATTGCAGTCCCGGGCCATCTTCCAAACGTAAAGGTATTTGGCTGCCGGATTATCGGGGATGTACTCCACTGCAGTTCCCTCGAACCTCCTGTTATTGACAGAGGCAACGCCGTTATCCAGTTTCGCTCCATAGATGCCCAGGTTGGAATAAGTCGCCTTGCCCGTTGCTTCGTGATTCACCCCATAGATTATAAGGAACTGGTCGGGATCGTCGCCCAGCACAAAGGGCGTGGTGTTGAGGTAGGTCGTATCTCGGGTGACGCCGATGACGTCCATCCCCCTCTGCATGGCGTCATAGCCTTCGGGGAGCCAGACACCGGTGATGAGCTCCGTGGCGTTCTCCTCTCCATACTTCTCAAGGATCTCCGCCCTCAGCTCGAAGAGAGCAGGCATCAGATCGAGCTCCGTGGCGTCGCCATTCCCCCTCACCCTCAGCTCCGGCATCGGGAATGGATCCGGCTCCACGGACTGGTTGGGAGTTATGCGAAGGACAACTCCTGGGGTCTCATCGAGGTAATCCGCTCCCGAAGTCTCATTTTGGAAGTAGGTCATCCTCTGAAGGAAGATGAATGCATCAGAGTATACATCGACGCCCATCCTCAGAATATTGGATGGCAAGATCTCGGTGTTGAAGATATCAGGATCATAACCCGAGGAAGTGGCAGCGGCTTTGACTCTGTTATCGATTCCTCTGTCAGCGGTGCTCACGATCATTATGTCCTTATCGAAGGAATCACCCTCCATTCCCCCGCTGGTATTGGCGGTCAAAAGATTTATGGTGTCTCCAACGTTCCCGAATATCTTCTTGAACTTGCCCTCAATGGGATAGTAATGGAAGTACTGGAAGGTCTGATAGCTGAAGTAGGTACAGCTGGGCGGAGTCTTCCCGATGTAAACAATGGCTTCATCCGGCCCGAGCCTGTAGCCTATGGACAGGTTCATCTTATCTTCGAAGGGGTTGGGCGCGATCTGTCCCGGCGCCCGGGGCAGGACGTAAGCCTTGTAGAAGGCGCCGGCGTTGTTGCCGTTACAGGAGAAGACTATGCCCTCATTGACCAGGTCGAAGACGTTCTGGGTCTTCAGCTCTCCCAGCTGTACGGTGAACCCATCCTCCTCCAGAGCTTCAATGAAGGCGAGGATGTCACCGCCTCCAAGGTCGCCCCTGGCCATGCCATCTTCCGGGGATGTGCCGTTGAGCCAGGTGAAGTTCATAGATTTCACCTTCGCCATATGCTCCTTGAACTGCTGGAGGCTGGCTTGTTTCTCGTCGGTCATCCCCGAGGTCGAGGTCTGTGCCAGACACAATCCGGCCAGGATGGTTGTGGCCAGAAACATGGCCGCAAGTTTTTGACAATACGTCTTGATTTAGATCCCACCTTACTTTATCGGGTATAGGAGAGCCTACATTATTAACTTTAGGTATTCAGCATATCGAAGTTCGGGCGGATAAGAAGGTTAATTAGCTCTGAACAGAGAACTGCGGTCGATGAGCAAGAAGGGCCCACTTCCCGGCTTTCATCTCATGGCCAAGCCCACGGGGGCGATCTGCAATCTCGGCTGCAGATACTGCTTCTTCCTCTCCAAGAAGGACCTCTATCCTAAGAGCAGCTTCCGGATGTCCGACGAGCTTCTGGAGAGCTATATCCGCCAGTACGTCGAGGCCCAGAAGAACCCCTCGGTCACCGTGGCCTGGCAGGGGGGAGAGCCGACCCTGATGGGCCTGGACTTTTTCCGGAGGTCCATCGAGCTCGAAGAGAAGTATCAGCGGCCTGGAATTACATTTCAGAACACCATGCAGACCAACGGCACCCTCCTGGACGACGAATGGTGCGAGTTCTTTCGTGAGAGTGGCTTTCTCATCGGCCTCAGCCTCGACGGGCCGAGGGAGATTCACGACGCCTACCGGGTGGATAAGGCCGGCCGGCCCACCTTCGACCGGGTGATGAAGGCCGCCCGCCTCCTGCGGAAGCACCGGGTCGAGTTCAACATCCTCGCCACCGTCCACGCCGCCAACCAGGACCATCCCCTGGAGGTCTACCGCTTTCTCCGAGACGAGGTGAAGACCGACTTCATCCAGTTCATACCGATAGTGGAGAGGGACAACGAGACGGGATTTCAGGAAGGGGACCGGGTCACCGGCCGATCGGTGGACCCCGAGAGGTACGGCCGATTTCTCATCTCCATCTTCGACGAGTGGGTCAGAAGAGACGTGGGAAAGACCTTCGTCCAGATCTTCGATGTGGCCCTGGCCGCCCGGTTTGGGACACCATCGGGGATATGCGCCTTCTCGGAGACCTGCGGGACGGCGATGGTCCTAGAGCACAACGGCGACGTCTACTCCTGCGACCACTTTGTAGAGCCGAGATACCTGCTGGGAAACATCATGGAGAGGCCCCTCGCTTCGATCGCCGGCTCAGCAAAGCAGCGAAGGTTCGGCCGGGAGAAGCTGGACCTACTCCCCGAATACTGCCGGAGGTGCGAGGTGCGGTTCGTCTGCAACGGCGAATGCCCCAAGAACCGCTTCATCAAAACGCCCGATGGCGAGCCGGGCCTCAACTATCTCTGTGCCGGCTATAAGGACTTCTTCAGGCACATCGACGGGTCGATGCGGTTCATGGCCAGCGAGCTGCGGTGCGGCCGCAGTCCTGCCAACATCATGAGCTATACGGGATCTTCCGAAGGAAAGGTGATGAGAGCGTTCCTCAGGCCGGGTCGAAATGATCCCTGCCCCTGCGGAAGCGGGCTGAAGTTCAAGAAGTGTCATGGCAGAGTCGACCATCAAAGGGACGAGCCTCCCGCCGAGGAGGCGCTGTCGAAGAAGATCTGGGACCGTTGCAGGAAGCTCTCCGACCTGCTTAAGTGAAGATTGCAGGAAGCTATCTCGCCTGCCTAAGGGGAGGTCAAAGATCTTCATCCGACCTTTCCGAGGCAGGACTCGTCGAGATGAACGAATTGCTGGTCCCTTGCCCCCTCTGGATAGCTGCCGCCAGTTGTACGATAATTTAAATAGAATGATATTATCTAATTATTATTTGAGATGATATTATGCGCCAGATCGTCGTTTTCTTCCTGATGGCCCTGATCTTGATCTCTCCCGTCGCTTTCGCTTCGATCGAGGACGATGATATCGCAAGAGCCGAAGAGTTCCTGCCCGCTAAGATCATCCCGGCCCTCTACAACATCAGCGTCGACCCGAACTGGATCGATGGAACCGATTCCTTCTGGTACCTCAGGACGGGTCGGGATGGGAAGGAGTTCGTTCTGGTGGACGCAAAGAATGGGACGAAGCAGCCTGCGTTCGATCACGCCGCCCTAGCAGAAGCCCTGGCCGATGCCTCGGGATCTGAGGTCGACCCGTCGGAGCTGCCCTTCTCGGAGATTCAGATAGATGATCTCACCATCAGGTTCTCGGCCTTCAACAGGAGCTGGGAGTGGGACCGGGAATGGTCCGCGATCGGAGAGGCTCCTCCCGGCAAAGAGGCGGGCCCCGGCGAGATCCTCTCCCCCGACGGGGAGCTCGCCCTCTTTGTCGAGGACGGAAACCTCTGGGTCAGGAAGACCGCCACCGGCGATAGACGCCCCCTGACCGCAGACGGCTCCGCCAACTATGCTTATGGCAAGCGATCGGATACGGTATCCCATCCCGTCAGTCAATTGAGGCTGAACGAGACCGAGAAGCCCTACGCCGTCTGGTCCCCCGACTCACGTCGCATCGCCACCTTCAGGATGGATCAGAGGAACGTGACCGCCCTCCACCTCCTCCAGTACGCGCCCGGGAACGGCTCCAGGCCCCGGGTCTGGGAATACAGGTTTGCCATGCCCGATGACGAGACGGTGCCCATCTACGAACCCCTGGTCTTCGACCTTCAAGAGGGGAGGGCGGTCCCCGTCGACTACCGCCCCCAGCCCGAGGTATCGCTGATGGATACCGAGGACGACGTTCTCCAGATGTGGAGCGAGGACGGCCAGATCCTCTACTCCCTGTACGCCGAGAGGGGCGAGAAGGCCCTCCGCCTCCTGAAGAGCAGCCCGGAGACCGGCGAGACCGAGGAGATCCTGGAAGAAGAGGGACCCACCTTTGTGGAGGCGAACCTCGATTACGCCAGCCGCCCCAACGTTTTGGTTCTTGAAAGCGGTGATCTGATCTGGTTCTCCGAGAAGAGCGGGTATGGCCACCTATATCTGTACGGCGAGGATGGAGAGGAGAAGAACGCCATAACCGCCGGGGATTGGGCGGTTCGAACCCTCCTCCGCGTGGATGAAAATAATTCGCAGGTCTACTTCACCGCCGGAGGGAGAGAGCCGGGGCGCGACCCCTACTACCGCCACCTCTACAGGGCGAGGCTGGACGGAACGGATATAGAGCTTCTAACCCTTGAGGATGCAGACCACGACCTGGAGATCGCACCGGGAGGGACGGCATTTCTGGACGCCTACTCCCGGGCGGACCATCCGCCAGTTACGGTTCTCAGGGACCTGAATGGATCTGTCACCCTGAAGCTGGAGGAGGGGGATATAAGAAACCTCACCGATATGGGCTGGAAGCCCCCCCAGCTCTTCAGGGTGAAGTCGGCGGACGGCGATGCTGATCTATACGGCCTGATCATCAAGCCCACCAGCTTCAACGAATCGTTGAAGTACCCTGTGATCGAGACCGTCTATCCCGGACCCTGGACGATCGTCACCGCCAAGTCGTTTCCCGGGGAGGAGACCTGGGTAAACAAGATCTTCTGGAGGGGTCAGGCCCTCGCCGAGCTGGGCTTCGTCGTCGTCACCCTGGACGGTCCGGGGACCCCCTATCGGTCCAAGGAGTTTCACGATGCCGGATATGGTCATCTTGGGGATTCGGGAGGGCTCGCCGACCACGTCCAAGCCCTCCAGCTTCTGGCAGAAGATAGGCCCTACATGGATCTGGACCGGGTGGGGATCTTCGGCCACTCTGCGGGAGGTTTCATGACCGCTCAGGCTCTCCTCACCTATCCTGATTTCTACAGGGTGGGGGTCGCCTCGGCCGGGGATTACGACAGCCGGTTCTATGCCGCCTTCTGGGGCGAGAAGTACGAGGGGCTGAAGCCCGACTACGATGAGCAGATCACCGCCCTCAAGGCCGAGAACCTTAAGGGCGACCTCCTCCTGGTGACCGGAGACGTGGACGACAACGTCAACCCCTGCATGACTATGCAGCTCGTCGACGCCCTCATCGCCGCCGACAGGCCCTTCGACCTTCTGGTGATGACCAACAGGAACCACGACCTCAGCTACAACCCGTATTACATCCGCCGCCTCTTCGGCTATTTCAAGGAGCATCTTCGGGGGGCCTCCCAGGCCCCCGCCTAATTTTTTTGTCGATTGAAGAGCCGGAAAGACTTTTCTCCTGCCACTGATCGAGAGGCTGCTTTTCTATCCCAGGTCCATTACAATTAGCTTAAATAATTTCCCAGGCAAATATGATCTATCTTGGCCCGATGAGAGGCCATCATTGTGGAGTGGGTTTAGATGTCTGAGATTGACGAATTGAGATCTCTCACCGCCGGAAGATCTCCCAAAAGAGGCCTTCAGCGGAATTTCGCCACCAAATTCGGACCGTTATCGGTGGCCATTTTCCTCTTCTCCATGATCATCATCTCATCCGCCCAGCTCGGATATGAGCCCGGCGAGAGGGAGGCGGAGCGGCTCTTCGAGCTTGGCCTGGGCGGCCCCTGGATAATAAGCGAGAGGCACCCCGAGATGTATCCCCCGGAGAACAAGACCATGCCTCCTGCCCCGGAGTTATCCTGGTACTCGGATTACTTCAGCATCGTCTCCTTCGGCGGCAGAGAGGTGGAGCGGTACTACGTGACGGGGACCCCCGTGATTTACGGTGCCGGCCCCGGGGGCCGTCCCATCGCCCTCCTCCAGCCCCCGGCCGCCGCCGGCCTCTGGATTCTGGGGCCGAGCAGCTGGACGGAGTACGCCATCGCGCCGAAGGGGGCTTATCTGAGGCTCATCGCCCTCCATCCGGCCGGAGGCGCCGCCGACCTCTACGAGATAACCCCCTCCTCGAGAGCGGTTCAGAGGAGGTACACCCTCTATCCGGGATACAGCCTCATCGCATTCCATCCTGAAGAGGTGGGAAGGCACATCCTCCTCTTCTCCGCCGACGGCGTTACGAGCAACGTGGTGGTGGTGGACGTGAGGCAGGCGGCCTGGCCCGGACCTGGACCCGGGCCCCAGCCCGGCTACGGCTCCTCCCAGGTGACCCTCAGGTCCACGAACCTCAGGGGCTACAGCGTCTACGTCGACGGCGCCTACGTCGGATCCGACGGCCAGGTGGGGGACGCCAAGGACGGGATATTTACGATCACCGTCTCGGGAGGAAGGAGCCATACGATCACCGTCTACGGCTCGGGGCGCACCTGCAGATGTGATTATTACTACGAGAGCGGTAGGAGCTATGAGATCGACTTATGCTCGTGAAGTTTAAGGGACCCGGCCGGGAAGGCGAGGCTGCACCAACTCACCGGCGACGACTCCTGATTCCGACCGGTGGCGACCGATGGCGGCGGGCTCGGCGCCTCGCCCCTCCCGCCCCCTAAGGAGCTCCGGACGAAAAAATGGCTGTCCGATCAATCGCCCTTCTTCCCTCGAACGACGACGAAGGAGCCGCGCCCCCACCCAGGCCGAGGGGCCTCCACCTCCGTCATCGCCTCCGGATCGCAGGATAGGGTCTGGACGAAGGCGAGGTCGGTAAATCTGGCATCTTCGAGGAGGGCGGCCATCTCCTCAGCGGCGAGAAAGCGGGCCTCACCATAAAAGCCGCTTCCGCCATCGCTTTCACCTTCTCTCTCTCCTTTCTCCCGCTGGTACCGCCTGCCGACGGGGCTCTCCCGGTCGATGAACCCGACGACGACTGCCCCGCCCGGCGCCAGGACCCTTGCCGCCTCCCCGAAGGCAGCCGCTCTGTCGCTGAGGAGGAAGTCAACGGTGACCATCAGGACCAGGTCGAAGGCCCCGTCCCGGAAAGGAAGCCGCTCGGCGACGCCCTGGACGCAACCGACGCCCCGCCTTCGGGCTGCCTCTATCATCGCCACCGACGGGTCCAGGCCGAAGGTGACTCCGAGGGGGGCGGAGAACCTCCCCGTTCCCACCCCCACCTCCAGGCCTCGATCGAACCGGGGCAAGGAGGACTTCACGGCGGCGAGCTCCGAGAGGTAGGCAGCCCGATTTTTTTCAAACCAGCGGTCGTAGCGTTCGACCTGGTCCTCGTAGGGGTCGGATCTCGGAATTTGCAATCACATCCTAAGGGTATTGAAGGAGATGCAACCTCGGATCTTCCAGTTCCCAGTCATCTATTAACCGGATTTACCAGAATTAACCGGATTTACCAGACCTCAAACACCCTAGAAAAAGTATGGGCGAGCCTTGGGGCTTGCCCGCCCTGAATCGTCTCGACTCAGATCTTCTCCGTCCTGCTCGTCCTCCTCTCCCGGGCGAGCTGATCGTCCTTTCCGAGGGGGTAGCCGCCGCGGCTGTTTCTCATCAGAGCCACCGACCTGCAGGCGTCGCAGCTCTTGTCCCGTGATCTGAAGAGCTCCATCGCCGCCGATGCGATGACGGGGATGGGGACCTCCTTCTCGAGGGCGTCGTGGACGAGCCAGTTAACCTCGCCGGTATCCTCGACGTGGGTCGGGACGTCGCTGAACCTCTGCTCGGCGAGGCTCCTCGCCATCAGCTCCACCAGCCAGCCCCGGACGGTGGCCCCCCTCGCCCAGCCCTTGAAGATCTTCTCCAGGTCGAGGTGGAAGTCGCTCCCCCGGAGGAGAGAGACCCCCTCGCCGATCGCCTGGAGCATCGCCGCCTCCACGCCGTCCTGGACGAGCTTGGTGAAGTGGCCGGAGCCGGGATCGCCGGTGTAGATGCAGGCTCCCTCGGCTGCCAGACTCGTCAGGATCGGCTCTGCGACCTTGAAGCCGTCCTTATTTCCACCGACCATGAAGCAGGGGCCCTTCCGGGCTCCGTCGACCCCGCCGCTCGTCCCGCAGTCGAGGAAGAATATGCCGCTGTCGGCGAGGTCCTCCTCCCTCCGGACGGAGTCGAGGTAGAAGGAGTTTCCGCCGTCGATCACCACGTCCCCGGGGTCCAGGAGGGGGACTAGCTCTTCAATGACCTTGTCCACCGTCGGCCCGGCGGGGATGGATATGTATATCACCCGGGGCTGCTCGAGGAAGTCGACGATGGGACCGTACCCGTCCACCACCTTGACGCCCTTTCTCTCAAGATGAGGCTTTGCGGACCTCGACTTCCCCACCACGGCGATCCCCTTCTCCTTCGCCAGCAGTGCGAGGTTTCCGCCCATCTTTCCCAGTCCGAGGATGCCCAGCTTCATATCCTTTGGTTTGCTCAACTGAATCACCACCAAATATCAGATTCTCTACGACCCTAGCGCGAAGACTCCAGGCGTTCTATCAGGCTGTTCAACCGCTCCGTTGAGGAGCGGTAATCAGAGCAATTTGCCTCATCTCTTCTCCGATCGGCTTCATCCGACCGGATCCATCAATTGTATCCATCCTGCCAGCACGGATCTGGGGAGGGGAAGATGGCGTCGAGCCACCGACCCGCCGCAGCCCCGGCCCTTAAACTGCAGATCAGTCCGCGGAGGCGACCGGCCCGAGCTTGGCAGGCCTCATCCCCAGGTCCCGGTCGAGGATATACAGGAACCCGCTCCCCCCTTCGCCGATCGCCAACCTCACCTTCTCGACGATCTCCCTAGCGTTCGCCTCCTCCTCCACCTGCTCCTCGACGAACCACTGGAGCATATTGGAGGTGGCTTGATCCTTCTCGCCGGCCGCAACGTCGGCGAGGGCGTGGATCAGCCCCGTCACCTTCTTCTCGTGGCGAAAGACTTCCTCCACGACCTCCAGGGGGGACGCCCACTCGAAGGGGGGCTTCTCGATGGCGAGGAGCTCCGCCCTCCCGCCCCGGGCTATGACGAAGTCGTAGATCTTCATCCCGTGCATCAGCTCCTCCTGGGCCTGGACCCTCATCCAGTTGGCGAACCCGGGGAGGTTCGCCGCCGATAAGTGGGCGGACATGGCCAGGTAGAGGTAGGAGGAGTAGAGCTCCGCCCTCACCTGCTCGTTGAGGGCTCGGGTCATCTTCTCGCCGATGGCAGCCATTTTTCATCAGCTCCCTATTCAGCTCTCCTCAAAGACGTCCTTGGTCGCCCCGCAGACCGGACAGGTCCAGTCGTCGGGGAGATCCTCAAAAGCGGTACCTGGGGAAACCCCGGAATCTGGGTCGCCCTTCTCTGGATCGTAGACGTATCCACAGACCGTGCAGGTGTATCTCTTCGCCATCCACATCGCCTCCTGGACCGGACTTGTAGAATCAGTCCGAGGGCGGCCGGGGATCTCGACCGCCAAAAACATGCCTAATAATGCTACAATGTATTCTCCATCCCGAAGTATATAATACTTTGGATCCAGGGGAGGGGAACGGCCCCCTCCCGAGATCCTCCAGCCTCAGATGTACCCCTTCAGAACCCTCCTGACCGCCCCCTCCATGTCGGGGATCTTTGAGTTTTTATCCTCGAAGTTGTCCCCGAAGGTCGGAGCCGCCCGCCGATGGAATATCCCCAGGGGTATGGGGCCCTCGGAGTTGTAGTCCCACTCTCGCATCCTCTCTTGGGCGAGGACGGGGTCCTCGGGGTCGTGCTCCTCCAGGGCGTAGGTCCGGCGGTTGTAAAGATCATACATGTTGAAGAAGGTGGCACAGACCTGGAGGACGTCGAGGAAGGCGAACCCCCGGTGGAGGATCGCCTCCCTCATCGTCTCCTTGAGGAGGTCGATCCTGTTCGAGTACCCCCGGGCGATGAAGGTCCCACCGCTGGCGAAGATCAGCTCCAGGGGGTTGATCGGCGAAACCTCCAGCCCCCCGGGGGTGGACCTGCCTGAAAAGCCCG
>Ga0334883_1002763_pt1 | contig 20682 bp, 9 predicted proteins | sample GraSluR1_MG_6_FD_207230 | JGI IMG/M metagenome (GOLD analysis project Ga0334883, IMG submission 207230) | Sludge microbial communities from methane-producing bioreactor in Wageningen University, Netherlands - Granular Sludge_09_05-R1 | ecosystem: Engineered > Bioreactor > Anaerobic > Unclassified...
GGGAGACACGCCGGAGTACGCCGTGCGCTGCCAGGATGACGGCTCGTACATGATCTCCGGCGTGGCGCCCGGCTTCTACAGCATGGAGGCCCGCCGCGGCCCGGACTACCTCACCGACCACTACGACGGCTGGGTCACCCACGGTGGCTGGGACCCGTTCGTGGTCGACTTCGCGCTGACCAAGGCGCGGCCCGGCGTCATCGCCGGGGTAGTCACCTCAGAGGCCACCGGCGCCCCGCTGGCTCTGGTGAACGTGCGGGTGTACAAGGTGCCGCAGGAGGAAGAAGAGGAAGAGCCGACGACCGAACAGGCCATGGGACAGGAGCCGGACTGGGACACGCTGGAGTTGGTGGGAACCGCCGTGACGGCGGTGGACGGGGCGTATAAGGTGGAGAGCCTGCCGGTCGGGGACTACTACATCTTGGCCGACGGCTCCCCCATCAACTACGGCAATGCCTGGGCACAGGCCTCGGTGGCCACCGGTGACACCACCACGGTGGACTTCCAACTGCCCGCGGCCGACGGGACGCTGGTGGCTCAGGTACGGACCCGCGCGGGCGATCCGGTCAGCAATGCGCTGGTCGAGGTCCTCATGGGTGCGGTGACGGTTGCCAGCGGTGTGACCGGCGAGGACGGGGAGGCCGAGGTTCCGGTGCAGCCCGGACAGTACCAGGTGCAGGCGAAGGCCGCCGGCTACGCCGCGTCGAGCCAGCAAAACGTCAGGATAGAATCCAGCGTGCGCACCGATCCGCCGGTGCTCTTCACCCTGCAGGCCGAGCCTGCGGGCGCCATCACGGGCAAGATCGTCGCCGGCTCCAGCAACGCCCCGGTTGGCGGGGTGATCGTGCACGTGCTGTCCAACAACGTCGACGTTGCCACTCCGGTCGTGACCACATCGACACTCGTGGATCCCGGCAGCGGCCGGGCGACGTACAACTTCATCGTCCCGCAGGTGCCGACCGGAACCGTCACGGTCCGGCCGGATCCCGTGGGCTTCACGGCGACCCCCGCCGAGCAGACGGTGACGGTGGTAAGCGGGGAGACCACGGAGAATGTGAACTTCATTCTCACCAGTCTGCACACGTTCCCCGCCGGACTGCAGTTGGTGTCCACACCGTATGACTACTCGAGCAGTGACCCGGCGGCCCTGTTGGGGATTCCGGCGGCCGATCTGCTCATGGCTACCTGGCAGGGCTCCACCCAGCAGTACCGGCAGTACCCGCAGGCTCCGGCGGATCGCTTCAGGCTGGGCACCGGGTACTGGATGCGCCTCGCGTCGGCAGCGGACATCACGCTGCAGGGCACCGGCAGCGTAGACCCGGCGGGTATCCCGGTGCAGCCCGGCTGGAACCTCCTGGGCAACCCCTTCCCGGTCACCATCGACTTCTTCACAACCCGGGTGCGCGACAACAACACCGGAAGCACGATGACCATGCAGCAGGCGCTGGCTGCGGGCACCGTCGAGGGCGGGATGTACGCGTACGCCCTGGGCGGCTACCAGAACACCTCGGTGTTCCTGCCCTGGGTGGGGACATGGCTGAAGGCCAATGAGGCGTTCACCCTCGAGATCAGTGGGGCCCAGGGGACGCTGGCCTCGCTGGCCGACGCCAAGCCCGCGGTGCTCACGCCGGAGGGCGGTTGGCTGGTAAACGTGGAGGCTTCGGTCGCGGGCCTTTGCGACAGCGCCTGCCACTTCGGGATGGCGCCGCTGGCCACGGACGGGCACGATGTGGGCCTGGACTGCGCCAAGCCGCCGATCCCGGACTTCGCCACCTACATCTACACCTCGCTGGGCAACAACGGCACGGGCTATGCGGTGGATGTGCGCGGGAGCGGCGAGGCCGTGGCGCAGTGGCCGTTGCAGGTGCGGACCAATGCGGTGGGGGCCGATGTCTCCCTGCGCTGGCCGGATCTGAGCTCGATGCCCGCCGGCGTCAGGCCGTATCTGGTGGACAAGCTGACGGGCAAGTCGATCTACATGAGGACCACCGGGTCGTACCAGTTCCGGGCGGGCGCCGAGCCGCGGCAGCTCACCATTGTGGTGCGCAGCGGGGACGCGGGCGCCCTGACGGTGGCGGGAGTGACGGCGCAGCAGGTGGGCGGAGACAGGGCGCAGATCAGCTACACGCTGGGCACCGACGCCGCTGTGGACGTGGAGATCCTCAACATCGCCGGGCGCTCGGTGAGGGCGCTGTGCAGCGGCGCCGTGCAGAGCCAGGGCGTGCAGACGGTGGCCTGGGACGGGCGTAACGCGGCGGGGGCGAGGGTGCCGGCGGGGCGGTACATCGTGAGAGTGACGGCAAGAGCCGACGATGGTCAACAGACCACGGGAATCGCCGCACTGGGGCTGCGACGCTGACGTGTGGGCGGAGCTGCTGGGCTGCCGTGGCGTGGCCTATGCGCGCAGTTTACAAAGCAAAAAGTAGTGTGCTATACTGCCGGGCCGTTGCGCCAGGCTAACAGTCGAGGCCTCCTGGGAGGGAACCGACCGTCATGCACCGATCGCATCAGAGGACGTCTCGTCCGTCGACAGCACTGTCACTGGTCACCGTTGCGGTCCTTGTGGCCGCGCTGTGCTCAGCAGGGGGGGCGCACGCACAGAAGATCAGTCAGGCCATTTCCGTGGCCGTGATGCCCTTCGTGGACCTCTCCGAGCAAAACAGCAGCCTCATCGCTGAGATGGCGACAGACGCCGTCTCCCTGGCATTGGACGACTCCCAGGAGTACGTGGTGACTCCGCGGGCGGACACCAAGCGGGAGATGCAGGCCCTGGGGATCGTCAAGCCCGATGACCCCCGCCTGTCCGTCTCCGACACGCAGATGGTGCGGGTAGGTGAACGGCTCAGGGTGGAGAAGGTCGCCAACGGCGACGTAGGCACCCTGTCGATCAGCAAGCAGGGCGAGTGCCACTGCGTACTGACGGTGCGACTGCTGGATGTGGCCACCGACGAGTACCTGGACGGGGCCACCTACTCGTACACCACCAAGCCCGTGCCGGGATGGAACGGCGAGGAGTCCGACGTCATCAACGAGGCCCTGAGGTCCGCGGCAGAGGGTGCGGTCCGCACCATTCAGACCAGCCGCCGCCCCCGGGGCAACGTGGACATCGTCGACTATGCCGACAACATCCTGGTCAACCTGGGCAAGCGCGATGGTGTCGAGATCGGCATGGAACTGCTCACCGTCCGCGGCGTGTGGAATGCGGCCCTGGAGCGCGTGGTGATGCAGAAGATCGGCGTCATCGAGGTGACGCGGGTCGAGCCCAACATGTGCACCTGCAGGCTGGTGAGCGGGACGATGCCGCGGACCAGCGACAAGTGTCACGTCATGTACCGGCCCGCCTCGACGGTGGCCAAGGCCCGGTCCAAGGCGCGCCTCAATACGCTGGTAACCTGGCTGGCCGGCGCCGGTCTCCTGTGGGGTATCATCGGGACGGCCACAGGCGCCGACAGCAGCAGTCCACCCGCCGTCGAGGTGCTTCTCAGTCAGGCGGCTCCGGGTTCCGAGCCCCGTATCCGGGTGAACGCGCTGGTCGGCGACATACCCGGCAACCACAAGACGCACGGCTGGCTGGTCTTCCGCGGAAACGCCGCGGGCTTCCCGGCCATCGCCGACAGCCGCAACTACCTGATCGCCGCTCTTCCGGGAAGCAAGCTGAGCAACTTCGAGGACGACCCCGCTCGCTCTGTAGACCTGGCCTTCGACCTCACCTTCCAGTATCTGGATGAGAGTTCCGACCGAGAAGAGGGCAGCGTCAGCGCCACCTATAACCACCTTGAACTCAACGCGGGCAGCGCGTACTACTACAAGCTGCAGCGCATCGTTGACCCCGGTCGCGTGCGGATCCCGTTCGCCGATGCGACCGGCGTCGGTTCGCGGCAGGCCGAAGAGCTCGCCACCGTCGACTTCGACGCGGACCCGGCGGACTGCCTGAGCGAGCCCAGCGATCCGGCCGGCCCGATCACCTACTTCTACCCCCCCACTCCCGAGACGCCCTCAGACGGCAATGAGGTTGTGGACTGGGATGCCAGCAAGGGCAACACCGTCTTCAGATGGCGCCCCTCCTATGGCGCCAACGAGTACCAGGTGCGCATCTACAACAACGCCAGCGCCAGTGGAAGAGCGGTGCAGGAGAGTCCGGTCCTGTCTACCACCAGCAGCGGCTCGAGCGGGTCGATGTCATGGACGATGGCGATGGACCTGGCGCCGGCCAGCACCTACTACTGGTTCGTGGCCGCCCGGGTGCGCGGCGAAGCCGAGCCTGTCGTCCAGAGCACGGGCGATAAGGGCTGGATCCTGAGCCGAGCCTTCGCACTGAAGACGGTCACGGGACCGCCCGCCAGCCCGACGGGAGTCGCCGACGGCGGCACGGGCCGAGCACGGCCCTCAACGCGCCGCGACCCCTTCGGTTTCGGCACCCTGAGAGCAGACTAGACGCCCCATCGGCGCACCTCATGACGTCTGGAGCAGGTCCTGGGCCCGCAACCGGGCCGTTGGCCACTCCGTAGGTCGGGCCCTACGGCCCCATGCTGTACGGGAGCGCAGCCCGGGTGAGGTACCGAGCGGAGGCCGGCCTCCGTTCCGTCTCCCGGTCGGTTTGAGCCGGGGCGTCGCCGGAGGCCGGCGGCTGAGCGACCCCAGGCTGAGTGGACGGAGCACAGGCCGAGGACGGCGCCGGCACAGCGAGGGGAGCCACGCGGTGGCGAGGCTGCGGACAGCTCGCGGGGGCATGCAGAGCGCGGTGGGCAGTGCTGTACTGCTGGGGCTCCTGTGGGCCGGTCCCTGCTATGGATACGAAGCGTGGACGGTGACGGTTGCCGTCGATGATGCGGGGCCGTTGGCCACAAGCGCGGCGGAGAAGGTGGCAAGGCTCGCCGGGGCGGCAGAGGGCGAGAGAGTGGTGTGCGCCACGCTTGGGGCGGGCCTGGGTTCCGGCATAGCGGCGAAGCTGCTCCGCGTACAAGAGATCGTGGCGCAGGGGGCGCGCAAGGCCGGAGACGGCCCGCTGCTGGTGGGGCTGTGCGGCCATGGGACCGGCGCCCTGGGTGGTGTCGCGGGCCTGTTGGCCGAACCGGACGGCGGCGGGGCGACGATCGCCCAAGTGGCAGAGGCGCTGGGCGCCGGGCTCCGGGCGGGGGGGCGCGAGCAGGCCGACTTGATTGTCCTGGAGATGTGTCGCACCGCCTCTTTGGAGGTGGCGGTTGAGTTGGCGCCGTACGCCAAACAGTGTGCCCTGGTCGCGGGCGATCTTGTCCTGCCGGGGCTGTGCTGGGCTCAGACGGTTGAGAGTGCGGCCGGTGGCCCATCCGTGGCATCGGGCTGGATTGTGGGCCAACTGGCCGGCAATCGGGCGCAGGCCGGGACGGGCAGAGCGGGGATTGTTCTGGTAGACCTGGGGGCCGCGAGACGCCTGACCGCCGCCCTGGCATCAACTGTGCAGGCCGCCGAGACGGATCGGTCCACCGTCTACTGGGCGTTGGGAGATCTCTGGGGGCGCCGCAGCCCGAAGGAAGTCCAGGGGGTGAGCGTGGCGAGGTTAGCTGCGCGACTGGCGGGAGTGGCGCCGGAGGGCCCGGTGCGGGTAGCCGCGGAATCGCTGGGGCGGGCGACGAGAGAGGCACAGGTGGGGACGTGGCGCCTGGGCGGAGAGACTTGGTGGACGCCGGAGCTGACCCTCTATGTTCCGGCCCCGTTCGGTGGGTCTCTGGACGCATATGAGCAGGCCTGCGGACTATCGCGAAGCAGCGGGTACTCCCGCCTGCTCAGAGCCTACGAAGAGCACTGTCTGAGATCGCTTCCGGTGCGTTGTCATTAGTTTGGACGAGTCACAGAACGGGCGGGCTGATAGGGTTCAGGTGCGACGGCAAGAGGTGCGGCGAGGCGCAGAACCGCTGCGAACAGGCTAAGCCCCATGACGACGGTCAGAAACTCCAGGAGGGGGCACGAACGTGAGTCGTTTCGCACGACGATCCAGTCAACCTCGTACAGCCATGGTCGCCCTGGCCGCCCTGTGTGCACTCAGCGTGTCGGCGGCCGTCACGGGCGACGGCGTGACCGCTCTGGATAAGCTCTCGGGCTCGCTGCGCCAGATCGCGGCGGGCGCCACGACCCCTGACGCCGTGGGCCTTAAGCTGACCCCCGATGGCGGGGTCGTCGTCGAGGTGAGGTTCACCGGCACGCGAGAGGCGGCCGAGGCCGACCTGTCCGCGATCGGCGCGCGCAGGCACCTGTGGCGAGGGGCAACGGTTGAGGCCGTTGTGCCCCCGGCCAATCTCGAGGCCCTGGCGAGCCTGCCTCAGGTGTTGAGTGTTGTGCCGCCGGCTCGCCTCATCCCCTGCCAGGCCGGCGTCGGGTTCGGTGCCACCGTCTCCGAGGGTGTCCAACTCACCAACGCCAACTCCATGCAGGCAGCCGGGTATACCGGCACAAACTGTTCCATCGCCATCATAGACACCGGTTTTGCCGGCTATGACAGCGCCGAGGTGCCCGCCTCGGCCGTGCTCGTCTCTACCCGGGCGGATGGCAGCACCACCACCGGCCAGCACGGCACCGCGATGGCCGAGACCGTGGCCGACATGGCTCCGGACGCGAACCTGACGCTGATCGCCGCCGATACGGCGCTCTCGGTGCAGTTGGCCATCGACTATGTGATGGCCAACCGGTTCAACGTGGTGGTCATGGGGCTCGTCCTCGTGGAGGGGCCCTTCGATGGCACGCACGGTGTGTCCAAGTCCGTGGCCAGCGCTGTCGCTTCGGGCGTTCTGTGGGTCCAGGCGGCGGGAAACTTCGCCCAACGCCACTGGACGGGAACCTACCGCGACAGCGACAATGACAACATCTGCGAGTTCGCTCCCAACGTAGAGAGTATCGACGTGACGCTCACGGCGGGAGCGACCTTCGAGGCCTATCTGAGCTGGTTCCAGTCTGCGGGTCCCGCCACCGCGCAGGACTACGATCTGGTCCTGCGCGACGGAACCGGTGCGATCGTGGCACAGTCCGCCTTCGGGCAGACAGGGGCCACCGCGCCCCGGGAGCATCTGACGGCGGTGGCGCCCTACGAGGGAAGCTACAGGCTGCAGATCCAGCGCATCTCCACGGATCTGAGCCGGCCCGATACCTTCCAGTTGTACATCCCCGCGATGGATATCACCCCCGCCACGCTGCAGGTTGACGACAGTAGTCTGCCCATCCCCGCCGAGGTACCCGGAGCGCTGACCGTCGGCGCGACCCGGGGCACCAACGTCGATCCGACCTCGTTCGGACTTACCGCTGTGGCGATCGACGTGATAGAGCCGTTCAGTTCGCTTGGCCCCTCGCTCTCCGGGACCAGGAAGCCCGACCTGGTGGGTCCCGACGGGTGCCGCACCAGCCTTGCCGCCGTGGGTGACACCCCGATCCGGGCCGGTGGCGACCCCATCGCGCCCTCCGCCTTCGGGACCTCCTTCGCGGCCGCGCACGTGGCGGGAGCCGCCGCCCTGCTCCTGAGCGAGGACAACAGCAGGACCGCGGCCGGTCTGCGCACTGCCCTGATCCAGTTGGCGGTGGCCGTTCCGCCGACCACCGGGACCGCCGTGCGCGAACCGTTGCCCAACAATACCTACGGCCACGGGCGGGTCTCGCTACGCACGGGGATCGATGTGACCAGACCGCTCGTGAGCATCACCTACCCGCGCAATGGTGACACGATCAGCACGACGGAGCCTGAAATCACCGCTGTCCTCAGCGACCAGGGAGCGGGCATCGATGAGAGCACAATCGTGCTCACCATCGATGGCGAGCAGTTGGAGAACCCCCGGTACGACACCAACAGCGGCGTATTGACGTACAAGATCGGCGGGCCGAACGCGACCGGCGCCGGGGCCCTGGCCCTCAGCCGCGGTAGTCATCTGATCACCCTGGCGGTGCGCGACAGGTCCGGCAATGAGTCTGACACGGTCTCCAGCACCTTCCGGGTGTCGCCACCGGCGATCGGCGCGGGGCTGCACCTGCTGTCGTTGCCGTTCTCAGACCTGGCCAGCCTCAACCCCAGCGTGGTCTTCGGGCTGCCGATGGAGCAGGTGCAGGTTGTGCGCTGGGTGCCCTCGGACGCCACCCCGGTGACGAAGTACCACGGCTGGGGCTGGCCCACACCGCAGTCGCAAGATGAATACGCAAGCTTCGAGCCGCTGGATAGCAGGGAACGGCCCTATGTTGTGAGCGCGCCTCCGGCGGGTCTGGGGTACTTCGTCAACCTCGCGGCCCCGACGTATCTGAATGTGGCCGGCACTTCGTTGTCCAGTCAGATCAGTTACGAGATCAATCTCACCTACGGTCAGACCGCACCCCGGGGCTGGAACATGATCGGCTGCCCCTTCCCGGATGCGGTGACCTGGGGTGGTGTGCAGTTCATCACCAACGGGGTCCGTCAGGACCTGGCCGACGCCATACAGTCCGGAGTGACGGAGGGCCTGCTTTTCTCTCTCGAGCGCTCCGGGAGCAGCACGTACTACGAATTCCCGAGCAGCCCGCTGGCGGGCACGGTACAGCCGTGGAAGGGCTACTGGGTGCACGTGTTGAAGGACACCACGCTGGTGATGTACAACAGCGTGATCACCTCCGCGGCGCCCTCGGCGGCGCCGACAAAGACGCAGCCTACCGAGACCGAGTGGGCTCTGCGGTTCGGGGCCTCAGTCAGTGGCGGTTGCGATCCGGCCAACTACATCGCTGTGTCGCCGGCCGCCAGCGACGGCTATGACGCGGGCCTGGACGTGCCCGAGCCGCCGGCTCTGGCCGGTCCGGTGCGGGTGACCATGGTGCGGAACGCCTGGGGCGACAGGTCCGGGGGATACGTCAAGGACGTGCGCGGTAGCGTGGGGGCCGGGCAGGAGTGGGAGGTCAACGTCGAGTGTACTCAGCCCGACGCGGACGTCACGGTGACCTGGCCCGACCTGAACTCCGAGGTTCCCGCCGGCGTGGCGCTCCTGCTGCGTGATGAGGACGCGGGGCGCGAGGTATTCATGCGCACCGTGGGAAGCTACACGTACAAGTCGGTGGGTGCCCGCAGCGAGCGGCACCTGAAGATCGTCGCCGTGCCGGCCGACCAGCGCGCGATCCTGCTGGAGGTCCACCCGGCGGCAGTAGCAGACGGGTCTGTGCAACTGGCCTATACCGTGAACGTCGCCGCCAGCGTGACGGCCGAGGTGCACAACATCGCCGGGCGCACCGTGGCGCGGTTGGGGACGCAGGGCGCCACTCCGGGTGCGGCGCAGACCTTCCGGTGGAACTGCCGCGGTCTGCACGGCGCTCCGGTACCCAATGGCCGCTACATACTCAGGCTCACGGCCACAACGGAGAACGGTCAAGCCGCGCAGAGCGTGGCCGCGTTCAACGTGAGGCGCTAGTCGGGTGTTCCGCGTCGGAGTACAACCGTGAGTACCATTCGCCGCGTCAAGGCCTGCAGCAGCCGGCGAGAGGAGTTGACGCATCAGTGCAGCCAAAGCCAAGACATCACTTCCGGATGACGGGCTGGGGAGCATGTGCCAGCGTAGTCGTGGTCCTCGTGGGTCTGCTCAGTGCCCTTCCGGTGGCCGGCCAGCCGAACGTCGTCACCGCGACCCATCCGGGCGGACTCATGTCGCTGCAGGTGGAGAACCCGACCATCGTCTCCTGGTACGTCAGCGGGACGCGACACACCTGGCAAAGGCCCGGCGGCCGCTTCCGGCTTCTCACGGGGCCCACAGTGCCCACAGGCGGCGACCCCACCTTCACCGGAGACGAGGGGCGAGCCATCGCCAGCGCCCTGACACTTCCGGATGGTGAGGACGACAGCCCCTACACACGGTTCTCCTCCAAGCTTACGGTGGCCGTGGCGGAGACGTACTACGACATTCACGCTCTCGGCGCCGCGGCAGGGGATGTCACTGGCAGCACGCCGGTGGCCAACTTCTGGGTATCCAACCCTACGGCCGGCAGCCGTGACATCGCAGGCATTGCCCAAATCCCCCTGGATGATGATGACCCGAACGACGCGACTGAGTTCGTCGAGGTTGAGCATCAGTTCACCTTGATCCATGACACGCTCATGGTCGAGTACATCGTGACCAACAAGTCTGCCAGCACGAAGCCCGTAGGGCTGCGCGTGCTGATCGACGGGCGGTTCGGCAGCGCCAGCGACCTGGACGGCAGGTCGATCTTCCTGCCCTCGGGTGATGTGATCGCCACGGAGAAGGTGATCCCGGACGCCACCACGCCCCTGCTGCCGAACACCTGGGTGACCATGGACCGGCTCAGCAACCCCACGGTGTACCTGCGCGGGACGATCGAGGGAGCGGAGGTCCATCTCCCGGGGAAGGCGACCGCCACCGCGGGCTCCCCGGACCAGATCGGATGGGGCCTGATGCGCAACGCCGGAGCCGACGCGCAGTGGGACTTCACCCCCAACTCGGTACTGGCGCTGGACAGCGAGGACTGGGCGTACTTCGTCAAGTGGAACCAGAGAGACCTGGCCGCCGGCAGTTCTCGGCGCTATGTGACCTTCTTCGGCATGGGAAGCTCAAGCGCCGACTACGACCCGTCGTATGCGTTGGCCGCCTACGCGCCGGCCACGCTGGAGGTCGTGGCAGGTGACGATCCGTCGACTCCCGCGGTGGAGAGTGCGTACCTGGCCGACAGTCAGGGCCGTACCGCGTGGCCGGTGTACGCCTATGTGGACAACTTCTACCCCTCTGCAATCGTGGATGGGTCGGTGCGCATCAGCCTCCCCAGCGGTCTGGAGCTGGACCCGGAATCGCAGCCGCGGAGCCGGTCGCTGGGCACCGTGAACCGCAATGAGGTGAAGTACGTGAGCTGGACCGTGCGGGCGGCCAACGCCCGTCCGGGAGTGAGCGTTATCCGCTTCACCGGTCCGCAGGGGAAGACGGTGGAGAGGTCCATCAATATCCCGGCGCTACCGATGCTGACGCCGGAGCTCTCGGTCAACGGCCTGGAGATGGTGTCGATCCCGTACAGCTTCCAGAACTCCGACGCCGAGCACGTGTTCCAGGCCCTGGGAAGCCTCCATGCCGGTGGCGCCAACGCTCTGATCAAGTGGGACCCCGGTGTGGCCGACTACCGATGGTTCCCGGATTCCTTCGTGACCAACGTGCAGCCGGGCGAGGGGTTCTGGCTACTGAACCAGAATAGGCTCTCCGTGCCGTTGCCGGCGGACGCCGCCGCTCTGGACACCACCAGGGGGCACACTCTCGCGGTGTACAGGGGCTGGAACCAGATCGGCAATCCCTTCACCGGACCGATCTACTGGAAAGACGTCAGAGTGATCGACAGCAGCGGCGACGAGTGGACAATGACGCAGGCTGTGAACAGGGGCCTGATCCTGGCCTCCGTCTTCAGCTACGACGCCGCTAACAACGAGTACAACTGGCAGTCCGAGCTGCAGAATGTGAGACTTGACCCTTACCAGGGGTACTGGGCACTGTGTCGCGAAGATGTCAGCCTGCAGTTCCCGCCGCCGAACCTGTTCGCCCCGGCCGACGCCGATGAGAGCGAGACGGGGGTCACAAGAACCGGGTGGACGGCGCAGCTCACGGTGTCGGGGGCCGGTCGAGTGCGGAGCGGACGGACCTTCGGCGTCAGCAGTACCGCCCAGGACGGGGTGGACCCCAGCGACATCCTCGCCCCACCGGCGGGTATCGCCAACGGCGTGAGCCTCGAGGCGGCGCTGGTGAGCGGGATCGCCAAGACGAGGATGGTGCAGGACATCCGACAGAGCGGCGGACGGCAGGAGTGGACCCTGGCGGTGAGTACCAGTGCCGCGAGCGCTCCGATCACCGTCTCCTGGCCGGACCTGAGCCAGGTACCGGAAGACCTCGTCCTGGTGTTCGAGGATCCCCAGACCGGCGAGCGAAGATTGATGCGCACCTCGGCCGGCTACACCTTCGCCGCGCCGCAGGGCGGCGAGACCCGGGAGTTCTCCATCTGGGTGAAGCCGAGGACCGCCGTGGGGGCTCTGGTGGCGACGGCCAACGTCGTCCAGGCCGGGCGTGGCGCGACGATCGCCTTCACCCTGGCGCAGGACGCGGAGGTCGATGTGCAGATCAGGAACATCGCCGGGTTCCCGGTGAAGAGGGTCGCCGCTGGGAAGGTCGCCTCCGCCGGCGTGAACACGGAACTGTGGGACGGACGGAACGACAGTGGTGTGCGGGTACCCAATGGCCGGTACCTATGCACCGTGACGGCAAGGGACGTAGCGGGTGAGCAGCACAGCGTTGTACGTGCCTTCAGCCTCGCCAGGTAGGAGGCGGGGTGCCCTCCCAGACGGTTGCAGCATGGCTATGTCGAGTAGATCGCCACATGACAGCAAGGGGGAACAGGTGTAATGTCCTCAATCCGATCGAGCCGCCGGGGGAGGATGCTGTGCTACGTCCTCGTGGCCGCAATGCTCTTGCCGCTTCTGCCGTGCGCCCTGCCGCTGGCGCAGGCTCAGGAGCGTGGGCGCACGATCCTGCTGTTCGGGGTCACGGATGAGACCAGCAGCGACCTGCCGGAGCTGAGAAAGCTCGCCACAGACGCGGTTCAGATGGCCGTGGATGCCGTGGATGGACTGGAGTGCACGGAGTTCTCCCGCACCTCCCCGCTGGTTAGGCGAGCGGTGCTTGAGGGCCGCGTGCTTCCCACACAGGTGGAGAGCGGGCCCACGAGCCCCAGGGATGCTGTGGCCATCGGCCAGGCCCTTGGTGTGGACACCGTCCTGCTGACCAGCATTCAGTCGTACCGGTCCACGACGGAACCAAGGTCCGTGGAGGTCATCCTCTCCGGCCAGGCGTATGACGTCAGGGACAACTACGACGAAGAGGCCGGTGAGGCGCGGCGCGAGGAGAGCATCGCACCCGCTTACGCCTTCGGAGTCGTCGGCACCAGCCGGAAGATCCCCGGCTATGAGGGCAGCGACCGCCTGCTGGCCCGCGAAGCCCTCAACGATGCCGCGTATCGCGTGGCTAAGGTCCTCAACGGGGCCAGCATCAGTGAGGTGGCGCAACCGAAGCCCGAGCCCAGGAAGGAGAACAAGGCCGTCAAGTGGCTGGCCGTCGCGGCCATTGTCGGTCTCCTCGTGTGGGCCGTCAGCTCGGCCGGCGACAAGGACGATACCGGGCCCAGCCCCGACGCGATCGCGCCCACCCCGCAGCCTCTGCAGGTCGTGGGCACCAACACCATCGTGATCCGCTGGGACCCGCCGACCGGAACCTCGTTTGAGGTCCTGCGCTATGAGCTGCAGCGCTCTGTCAACGGCGGCGGCTACGCGGCATTCGGCTCCGGTGGCGACAGCGCACAGATCGCCGCGGGGACCCATGAGTACCCCGACTTCGCCGTGTCTGCCAATAACACCTACAGCTACCGCATCAGAGTCATCTACCGCAACAGCAGGTACTCCAACTGGGTGACCTTCAACGGGGTGTCGCTGTAGGCTCTGCGGGCTTACTCCCCGCGCCGTCTGGCTCGGGGTCACAGTGTCAACGGACGCCGCCCTCCGCCGAATCGCCGGCTGAGGGCGGCGTCACGCCCGGTGACCGATGGGCGCCGTTGAAGCTGTCTGCCGCCGAGATGCTCCTTGCCCGGCGCGCGGAGTTCAGCACAGCGGGAAGAGGTCCTCGCCGCACGTCGCCGCAACTCTCACTGCCGGAGGAAAGGTCGCGATGCTCAGGCCGTCGGCCGCGGTGACGACTGCCTTCGTCTTGGCGGCCTGTTACCTCCCGGAGGTCCCCGCTCTTGCCCAGGGGGCTCGGGCCGGAAATGTGCGCGTCGTCATGCGCGCGAACCCCGGCACGGTGCCCGCCGACGCCAAGAGCCGCGCCGTGATCCGGATCGAAGTCCGCGACCAGCAGGACAGGCCGGTCCTCGACGGAACCCCCATCTTTTGCCACACCAGCCTCGGCTTGCTGAGCACCGGTAGCGCCGGTGGTCAGGAAGCGATGACGGTCTCCAGCAGCGGCGGCTTCGCCACGGTGTATGCCACCAGTGATACCCCGGGTGCGGCCGTGGTGAGCGCCAGCGTGCAGGAGAGCCGTGGCGAGGTGGTTGTGCAGTTTCTGCCCGAAGGCGAGGTCGCCCAGCGGTACGCGCGGGTCGTGGACGTCAAGGGCGCCTGGGTGGCGTACTGCGTGGAGCTCAACCAGATCCGGGCCCGGGACGGCGCCAGAGCCAAGGTCGGCTCTCTGGTGTTCCAGGATGTGGATCGCCTGGAGGTCCGGGTCGACGAGTTGACGGTCCGTGGCTGGGGCGGCGAGATCTCGCTGAAGGGCGAGACGGTGGATGTCGAGGAGTTCTTCTACGACCTGGGAGCCAGTCGAGGAGTGTTTCGGCGCTTTTCCGACGAAGGCGTGGAGTGGGTCCGCTTCAACCAGTACCTTCTGCACGACAGTGGGCCCGAGTGGGACATCCCCCAGGACGCCTTCCGCCCGGATGAGAGGGACAACCAGACCTGGTTCGTCTGCCGGGGAGCCCAGTTCTTCATCGGCCAGAAGGTCGTGGTCAAGCACGCAACCGTCTATGTCGAGGACCAGAAGGTCTTCAGTTTCCCGCCGTACTGGGTCATCGGGCTCGCGGGGTATACCGGTGCAAGCAACACCCAGACCCTGGGGCTGAGCAGTCGGGGCGGGCTGGCCGTGGACTTCCCCTACTTCTACCGAGTCACCGACGGCTGGTCGGGATCGGTGCGGATCCGGAAGGGCGCCAGCGGCACCAGTTTCGTGGCGCGAGACGGCTGGAGTGTGGGGGTCACCGAGGAGTACGACGACGGGATCGCGAAGGGCTTTCTGGAAGCGGATGGGCTCGGTCGCCCCGACTGGGGGCTGCAGTGGCAGGATGAGCGCCCGATCCTCGGTGACAGCCAGGGCTTCTTCAATGTGTCGTGGCCCGACCACCGCAGTCTGTTTGCCGATGCCAGCATCTACCGCTACCAGAGCTCGTACCGCTTCAACCTGCGCGGGCAGTATGACAATCCCTGGAACGGTGCGGAGAGCATGTCGATGGCGGGGGAATGGCTGACTGAGCCCCGGACCCTGGGACCGACCTACAGCTATCGTCTGGGAACGATGCTGGGCGCCAGGAGGCAACTGTGGGATGACAAGGGTTGGGTCATGGAGAACGAGCTGTATGCCTCGCTCGACATTGACCCGTGGCGCCTGAGCTCTCGCACGCAGTTGCGACCCTCTCTGAGCCACCTGTACGCCTGGGACACCAGCAAGTACGCGCAGAATGCCTCCCGTGCCGAGTTTCGCCTGGACCACACGTTCACGCCGAGCACGCGGATGGGGCTGAACTACTACCTCACTTACCGTACCGGGCAGACCAGTCGCTACGGGGTGAACCACCTGCTGGGCCTGAACTTCACCACCGCCTCCGGAGGCAAGTGGTCCAGCTACCTCAATGCCTCGTACGACCTGACAGAGGACGATCGCTACGCCAGCCTCGGGTTTGACTACTATCCGTCCCGCGGATGGCGCCTGGGGTTGCTTGGCACCCACTACAGCTACGCCGACGCGGAGTTCAGTGACGTGGAGCTGGAGCTGGCCAAGGCTCTTGGCAACAAGGAGCTGGGCCTGAGATACTCGATAGACAGCGGCCGGCTCTCTCTGGAGCTGGGCGGCTTCGGCCTGGGCCGCTGAGCCTGTCGGCGAAGCCCCTGCGCACCCTCGGATACGCGCGGGCGGGTGTCGCCGCTCGGGTGAGCGCGCCTTCAATGTGGCGGCAACGCATCCGCAAGACCATGACGACACTCTTCGTACGTGTTCCGAGCCACGGCAACGAGGCATGTAGGCGGCCCAACTGACTCAGCCGACAGGCTCGGCCGACTCCGCACCGATGCACACCCCGCGGTCGTGCCAACTTTCGCGCCCCCCATTGCATTGAACACCAGACGGGCCTATAGTGTCCGATTACCATGCACGAAGCAGCGCGCCGGCGCGGTCATCGCCGCGCAGCTTTGGCACATGTGGAGGAAGCATCGTGCCGCAATTCCATGTGGTTTCCGACTACGAGCCCGCCGGCGACCAGCCTCAGGCCATCGAGACACTGACCCGGAACATCCTCGACAGCATGCAGCATCAAGTTCTTCTGGGGATCACCGGCTCGGGCAAGACCTATACCATGGCCAAGGTCATCGAGCGAGTACAGCGCCCAACGCTGGTCATCGCGCATAACAAGACCCTGGCCGGCCAGCTCTGCGCCGAGTTCCGCGACTTCTTCCCCGAGAACGCCGTGGAGTACTTCGTCAGCTACTACGACTACTATCAGCCCGAGGCCTATCTTGCCCAGACCGACACGTACATCGAGAAGGACTCCCAACTCAACGAGGAGATTGACCGCTTACGGCACTCAGCCACGCAGTCTCTGCTGAGCCGGAGGGATGTCATCGTGGTGGCCTCCGTCTCGTGCATCTTCGGCCTCGGCTCTCCCGAGCAGTACGAGGAGATCAGCCTGCGACTCCACAAGGGCCTGCGCATCGACCGCGACGAGATCCTCCGCCAACTGGTGAAGATGCAGTTCACCCGCAATGACATGACTTTGGAGCGCGGGAACTTCCGGGCTCGGGGTGATGTGATCGAGGTCCACCCGGTGGACGAAGACACCATCACCAGGATCGAGATGTTCGGCGATGAGGTGGATCGGATCGTGATCCTGGACATGCTCACCGGGGAGATCCTGGAGGACAGACAGCAGACGGTGGTCTTCGCCGCATCGCACTACGTTGCTTCCCGGGCCCGCATCGAGGCGGCTTTGGAGTCGATCGAGGCGGAGTTGGTGGAGCGGATCGCGTTCTACGAAGGGTCGGGGCGCGTCCTCGAGGCCCAGCGCCTGGAGCAGCGCACGCGGTATGACATGGAGATGATCCGGGAGATCGGGTACTGCCAGGGGATCGAGAACTACTCGCGCCACCTGGACGGGCGCAGTCCGGGCCAGCCGCCGTACACCCTGATGGACTACTTCCCCGGCGATTACCTGATGATCGTGGACGAGTCACACCAGACCATCCCTCAGGTCCGGGCCATGTGGCACGGCGATCGTTCCCGCAAGGACAGCCTGGTCAAGTATGGCTTCCGGCTACCGTCGGCCTACGACAATCGGCCACTGACCTTCGAGGAGTGGGAGACCAAGATCGGCCAGGTGGTGTACACCTCCGCCACGCCGGGGCCGTACGAGCTGGGTCACGCCCAGAGCGTCGCCGAGCTGATCGTCCGCCCCACCGGTCTGATCGATCCGCCGGTGGAGATCAGGCCGACCAACGGGCAGATCGACGATCTGATCGCCGAGGTCAAGACACGGGTGGAGAAGGAGCAGCGCGTCCTGGTCACCACCCTCACCAAGCGCATGGCCGAGGACCTCACGGACTACCTGGCGGAGATCGGCGTCCGCGTCAACTATCTGCACAGCGATGTGGATACACTCGATCGCCAGGAGCTGCTGCGCGATCTGCGCCTGGGCGAATACGACGTGCTGGTGGGCATCAACCTCCTGCGTGAGGGCCTGGACCTGCCTGAGGTGTCGCTGGTGGCGATCCTGGACGCCGACCGCGAGGGCTTCCTGCGCTCGGAGACCTCGCTGATCCAGACCATGGGGCGGGCCGCCCGCCACCTGGAGGGTCGCGTGATCATGTACGCCGACACGACCACTCCGGCGATGCAGGCGGCCATCGGGGAATCTGAACGCCGCCGGGCCAAGCAGATCGCGTATAACCAGGAGCACGGCATCACCCCGCAGGGGGTGCAGAAGGCCATCCGCGACACCGTGCGTGCCACCCAGGAGCACCAGAAGCGCGCCATCTCCAGCGTCGTGAGCGAGGAGTTGCTGGAGGAGTTGGGGCCCGACAGCCTGCCGTCGATCATCGCCGCCCTCGAGGTGGAGATGAACGAGGCCGCCGCCAATCTCGAGTTCGAGCGGGCCGCGGAGCTGCGGGATGAGATCAACGAACTGAAGCAGTTGACCAAGGGGTAGGCTCTGTGACAGCCAGCGAGAGCATCGAGCACAAGCTGCCCACCGTGCCCGACATGCCGGGCGCCTACATGATGAAGGATGCCCAGGGCGCGATCATCTACGTGGGGAAGGCACGGAGCCTTCGCAAGCGCCTGCGCCAGCATTTCCGCGACAACGGTCCGCGCTACGGCTGGACGCAGCAACTGTACGCCGCCGCCGACGATATCGAGTACTTCGTGACCAACAGCGAGGTGGAGGCCTTCATCCTCGAGGCCACCCTCATCAAAGAGCACAAGCCGAAGTACAACATTCGGCTGATGGACGACAAGAGCTATCCGTATCTGAAACTGACCGCTGAGATCTATCCCCGCCTCGTTGTCCTGCGCGATCTACCCAGAGACGCCAATGTGCAGCTATCCCCCCGTGCGGGACGGCCACGTTTCCACGACCCCAAGCGGCACGAGGTGCACTCGGCAGGAGGAGGACGCATCTTCGGCCCCTACACCTCCGCCGCCCCCATGTGGCGCCTGACCAAGCTGGTGCCGCAGCTCTTCGGCCTCCGGAGCTGTCGGCGCAAGCTGGACGGCTCAGCGATGGGCAAGCCGTGCCTCAACTTTCATATCGGGCGGTGCCTGGGGCCGTGCCGGGGCGCGCAGGCCGTGCCTGCTCAGCAGTACGCCGAGGCCGTGGAGCAGACGGCGAGGCTTCTGGACGGCAAGTCGGGCGAGATCGTTCGCGAGCTTGAGGAGCGGATGAAGGCGGCCGCGGCAGAGCTGAACTTCGAGCAGGCCGCTGCCCTGCGCGACAAGCTGCAGGCCGTGCAGAAGGCCGTGGGTGAGCAGATCGTCGTTGCGGCCGAGCACCGCGAGCAGGATGTCATCGCCGTCGCCACCGAGGGCGACAAGGCTCTCGTCGCCCTGCTGCAGGTGCGGGGCGGCCGCCTCCTGCGCCAGGAGCAGTTCGTGTTCGCGCACACCAAAGGGCGCTCCGTGGGCGACATCCTCGATGCCTTCATGACCCGGCACTACGCCGAGACCACCAGCCTGCCGGCCGAGGTGCTGCTGGCAGAGGACGTGCCGGACATCGAGGTCTGGGCGGACCTGCTGAGCGAGATGCGTGAGACCAAAGTTCGCGTCCATCATCCGCAGCGCGGCGACAAGCGGAAGCTCACGGAACTGGCTCGCAAGAACGCCCGGGCGGCGCTGACGGCTCTGGAGAAGAGCCGGGCCGAGCAGCACCGGGCCACCCAGGCGGCGCTCCACGACCTGGCCGAAGCGCTCGGCATCGAGGGCAACCTGCGCCGCATCGAGTGCTTCGACATCTCCACCGGTCAGGGAAAGAACTCCGTGGGATCTCAGGTGGTCTTCTCAGACGGCCTGCCGGACAAGCGCAGCTATCGGCGCTTCCGCATGCGCGCCACGGAGGGCAAGCCGGACGACTACGCCATGATGCAGGAGGCCTTGACCCGCCGCCTGCGCGCCGGGCTCGGCGGCGACGAGCGCTTCCTGCCCCTGCCGGAGCTGATCGTCGTCGACGGCGGCAAGGGCCAGCTCAACGCGGCGGTGGAGGTGCTCAAGCGCGAGGGTGTCGGCGACATCCCGGTGTGCGGGCTGGCCAAGCGTGAGGAGGAGATCTTCCTTCCCGGGCAGCCGGAGCCGCTGGACATGACCCACCATCAACCCGGCCAGTTCCTCCTCCAGCGCCTCCGGGACGAGGCTCACCGCTTCGCCATCTCCCACCACCGCGGCCTGCAGGGGACGGAGGTGACCAGGTCGGTGCTGGACGAGATCCCGGGCATCGGTGCGGCCCGCAAGCGGGCTCTGCTGAGCAAGTTCGCCTCGGTGCAGGCGATGTCGCGGGTCACGGTGGACGAGCTGGCGGCGGTGGAGGGGATGAACCGCAAGGTTGCCGCCGAACTGCTGTTCGTGCTGACCGGTGGGAGAGTCGAGGAGTACGAGGAGGAGGGCGCGACGCCGGAGTACGACGAGAGCGAGGGGCAGGTGCCGGTCTGGGATGATGGGGATGAGGAGGGCAGGCCGGAGGGGTGGGAGGAGCAGGAAGGACTTGACGTCCGGAATGTCTAGTCCACCCTCCGCCGCCGTCCGGCTTGCCGGCGTGGGGGCCCCACCGAACAGGGCGTCGCAATAGCATGAGCTGGGCGCCAAGCCTCCTGGAGACTACCGGTCGGGCCTGATGGCCTGGCCCGGCGGCAGTGGTGGCCGCCGCATCTCATCGGCTGGAGCCGCCGGCCCGTCGCGAGCGGGCCGGGCCAGAACACACGAGTGACCAAGCAACCCATCCCCAAGTTCGCAACCGAAGGGGAAGCGGCCGAGTTCTGGGATACCCACAGCCTCGCCGACTACATCGACGACACCGAGGTCGTGGAGGTCTCGTTTCCCAGGATCGCCCTCAAGCAGGTCTGCCTGCGGTTAGCACCGGGGCAGATCGAGCGCGTCAAGGCTATCGCGGAGGCGAAGAGCATCGGCTATCAGACGCTGCTGCGCATGTGGATTACCGAACGCGTGCGGGCCGAAGAAGCGGCTGAGGTCTGAATCGCATCCCGTATGGGGGAGCGATGGGCTCTGGGCCGTCGCCAGATGAAGCCGCTGCGCGGCATTGGGTCAAGGGGGCAGCGCACAGGCTGCCCCCCTGCCCGTTCGAACCGTACGTGCGGGACTACCGCATACGGCTCACGCCAGTTAGCCCGAACCGGGCGGGGCGTGGAGCTGGTGCCGCTCG
>Ga0334883_1002765_pt1 | contig 20674 bp, 13 predicted proteins | sample GraSluR1_MG_6_FD_207230 | JGI IMG/M metagenome (GOLD analysis project Ga0334883, IMG submission 207230) | Sludge microbial communities from methane-producing bioreactor in Wageningen University, Netherlands - Granular Sludge_09_05-R1 | ecosystem: Engineered > Bioreactor > Anaerobic >...
CTTCTCGAGGTCCGAAATCGCCGACCGCTGTCAGGCGACTGCTACCCGCCGATGGTCAAACACCTGACCGTTCCTTCGACTGGAGCCGATCCGAAAATCTTGGCTGTTAGGCGCTTGACAAGCGCACCTACCCCCCTCCCGCACGCCAGAACGTCGGTGGGCTCGCTGCTTCCTTCAGTTGATGGAGCCGCTCCTCAGAATGGTCTGCCACCCCACTGCATCCGTTCTGAGGGAACTCCGGCTTCTGCTGACGGTCCTGGCCAAGGAGATGGTCGACCCAAACGCGTCGAGAGCCCGAAATCTGGACATCTGCCGTGCTTAACCGGTCACTAATGCTTTTCGAGAAGGGCGAAGGACTCTTTACAGCTGGGACAGACAAGTTCTTGTGACGCAGGGTGTGTGGTCCCGCAAGGCATCAGTTTCCAACAACTCGGACATTGCACATAGTAATGCTTACATTGATCGCATCGAAAATACTGTTCGGTCTTTCTGACATCGTTCTTCAGGTAGGTGTAGTAAAAGCCCTTTGCCAGTCTGGGCCAAGCAACATGAGGGGCAGCCCATATTCCGACATGATACCACCAAGCATTAATGGCTTCAACCTCACCAACCTGACAACGACACGACGGACATAATTTACTCATATTCTGGGGCCTCCCCGCAACCTACTAAGCGCTTCCAGATTATGCTTCACGGTCACCGACGCTCTACTATTCATTAGACCAGCACGAAGTCGAACTCCTGCTTGGCGGTCTTCCCGGTCACCCGTCCCGAGTTTCGCGACCTTGTCCTGTTCCCCCTCCAGGTTGACAGAAGTCCTTCAGGAAATCCCCTGGCCCCGGCCTTCGACTCCGAGGGGCGCTACTGAGACCGAGGTGGCAGAGGATTGCGTGCCGCTATGCGTAGCCGTGCCTCGAAAAGTGATCGCCGTTGACAATGTATTTGCAATTGCGCTCACAAACTTCAACGAGACTGTCGACGCAGTCTCCGCGAAAACCGTTGCCAGACAGAAGACTCCGGAGCCTGTGGACCGCGGAATAAGCCTCACGGACTGTACACCCTGACAGACATGCTATATTCTGCCCTAACGAACGATTCAAGAAGAGAGAGAGATTTGCCCCCAGTTCCGTCGAGCTCGTATCAAAAGTGTAGTCGGACACAATCATTCTTGATCGACTAAACAGATTCTCGTGGCCCAGCTTATAGAAGCTTCCACAAAAGGCTACTATGGACTGGTTCACCCTTGACGGCACGTACCTTTCAAAACCAACGATGTCCCGATTAGCAGATGCCCGTGCCGCGGAAAGTCCTCCGCCAAACAGGCCCATGAAAGCCGATTTTACAGCCCCGGGAACAATGGATCCCACAAACTCCGTGGCCGCAACGTCAAATGCACTCGCCCCAATGAGCAATACGATGGCCGCGGCAGCCATTCGCATAGAGCGAGGCTCATCGACCACCCGAATCACCATATATTCAATCAATCGTCGATCCTGCCACGACCGAGCCCCCTTAACAACAAATCCCAGCGCGGATGCCAGCGTCGTGGGGCATCCCATATGGCTCAGGAGTGTCCCTATCGCAAACGACTGCCCCTTAGAAACCAATGACCCCATGTTTCCAGGAGACCCGCCGCGTTGCCCCCCCCCATCTAGTAGGCGTTCCAGCAACCGCCGTTCCTTTAGTGTGCTGTACGGATTGAAAGGTAGTTCATCTTGTTCCATGCTCCACCTCACTCCAAGACATAAGATTAGAAGCCGCCACAAGAATTGTAGTGTCCAACTTCGTCATTCAGCCTCCAATGCCCGATTCTTCTCTTCACCTCCTCTCGGACACGCCGCCCAGGAAAACTGGGTGGCGCGTGCCGGAACATGCGATACCTGTCGAGGTGCTACCGTGATCTCAGCTAGGGCAATACACCAAGGCTCAAATTAGGGCGCGCTTCCTCACCTCCTGAAGCCACTGCGCAAGATACCGTCCGCCATGCTGGTTGACTCGAGGGGTAAGTAACTTATAGGGGGGTGCTTCCCGGACGGACTGGCGGCACCTGCAGCGGATCTGGGCGCAATCGGAGCACCAGGACAGCGGCTTTCAAGCGGGACGGAGGGGCTCGAGGCGGCGGGGACTGTTTGCGAGCCCAGATGAGGCCCGGTGGGAGCACGGCCTGAGCATTCAGCGCAACGGCGAAGCCTGGCCGGCGGGCGCCAGGTCGGGTCAGTCCAGCCAGTCCTCCCAGCCAGGGGGTATCTGGTTGGCGTCGTCCCCGGGTGGCTCGAGGGCCGGGCGGGGTGGCTGCAACGGCGCTCGAGGCGGTTGCGGGCGCTTGCGGCTCACCGCTCCGTATGTTACCGGGGGGGCCTCGGGTAATGGAGCGGGAGGCGGTCGGGCCGGGTAGCCTCCGAGGCGTAGATGGGCCAGGAAGGGCCGACCCTGGAGCGAGGGGGCAAACTGAGCAGGGGGAGCCAGGGCCGACACCGCCGGCCGGCCGCGAAGACCGTGCCTTCGGGCTCGGGCCACCAAGTCAGCCTGCTAACGCGGAACTGCCCGCCGCATCGCCCATGCCGCGGCGACGACCAGGAAGGTCGAGCTGGTCGCGGCGACAAGCATCCAGGTCTCTGAAAAGGCGAGATAGAAGCAGGAAGAGAACGCGGCCACCTTCATCAGGAGCAACATCAGCAGCGGAGGCAGGAGCCGGACCACCCACGAGCGGAGCCCTCGCGGTCGTGGGGCTCTGTGCCTGGAGAACTCGAGACTGTAGAAGGCCGAGCAGGAGAAGAGCCCGGCCAGGGCCAGCGACACCAGGGCGTGAATCCACGCTTCTCCGAACCCCGGCTCCGCCCCCTTCGAACGCACCGCAAGCCAGCAAGCCAGGATGAACAGGACCTGCAGGCCAATCGACACCGCCGTGCAGGTCAGCGCGGTGCGATCCACGTCCCTGCCGTCAGCCGTTGGGAACACCGCGTTCGGCCTGCAGAACAGCAATCCGCAGCAGAAGCCGAGGAACGGAGTGAAGAGCTCGAAGGGGATCATGGGCCAGGTCTTCGAGCCGGCCTGGGAGCCTCCCCCGGGTCGAGCGCAGCGGCCTCCGCGTTCACGTCGAAACCCTTCCTCGACATCGACATGGAGCCCGAGCGCCGGCTTCGAGCGTTGACGGGCGCGAGCGGCCGGCTGGGGGAGTCGCTCCTCCTTGGCGAAGGGGTGGGGGCCGGGCTCACTGTGCTAGAAGAGCGACGGCAGGAGCATGCTGGTCACCATGATGACCGAACCCAGGCCCCCGAAGGCCACGCAGGCCCAGGCCAGGAGGTTGTAGCGCTGGCTGTTGACCGAGCTGCCCAGCAGCGACCGGTCGTTGACCAGTTGCAGGGCGAAGAAGGCGGTGACAGGCATCAGCAGGCCGTTCATCACCTGCGAGGCGAAGATGACCGGGACAAGAGGGACGTGCGGCAGCAGGATCACCGCGGCGCCGATCACGATCATCCCCGTGTAGATGGAGTGGAAGCCGGGGGCCTCGGCCCAGTCGCGCGAGACGCCTCCCTCCCAGCCCAGACCCTCGGAGACTGTGTAGGCCGTCGACAGCGGCAGGATCGCGGCCGCGAACAAGGACGCGTTGGCCAGCCCGATGGCGAAGAGCGCCGAGGCATACTTGCCGGCCAGAGGGCGGAGCGCCTTGGCTGCGTCCTCGGCAAACTGCACGTTGACGCCCGCCGGGTGCAGGGTCGCGGCGCAGGCCAGGGTGATGAAGGTGGCCACCACGACGGCCATCACGCAGCCCACGATGGTGTCGGCGGCGGCCAGTCGGTAGTCCTTGGGCTTGATGCCCTTCTCCACGACCGAGGACTGCTGGTAGAACTGCATCCACGGGGCGATCGTCGTGCCGATGACGCCGACCAGGGTGATCCAGTAGGATGCAGGCTGTCGGGAAACCGGCGGCACCAGGGTCTCGTGCAGGGCCCGCGTCCAGTCTGGCCGGGCCAGGAAGCCCGACACCAGGTAGGTGACGTAGATGGTCGTGGCGATCAGGAAGATGCGCTCGACCATCCGGTAGTTGCAGCGCGCCACCATGATCCACACGGTGAACGCGCCGAGGGGCACCGAGACGAACCGGCTCACCCCGAAGAGCTCCAGGGCGGCCGCCCACCCGGCGAACTCTGCCAGCGTGTTGGCCAGGTTCACGATCAGCAGGACCACCATGAGGTAGAAGGTGACGCGGATGCCCCACTTCTCGCGGATGAGGTCCGCGAAGCCCTTGCCGGTGTACACGCCCAGGCGCGAAGCCATCTCCTGCACCACCATCAGCGCGATCGTGATGGGCACCAGAGACCACAGGAGCGAATAGCCGAAGCTGGCTCCGGCGATCGAGTAGGTGGTGATCCCGCCGGCGTCGTTGTCGACGTTGGCGGTGATGATGCCGGGCCCCACCACGGCCAGCACGAACCCGATCCGCGCCCACAAACCCCTCTTGGTGGCAGCCGCCTGTTCCATGAGGCTACCTCGCCATCCAGCCCTGCAGAAGGGCGGTCAGGCAGACCAGCAGAGCCACGCCGGCCGCGCCCATGAAGGCCGTGACCAGTGAGGACGAGGCGCGCCAGCGCCCCGTGCTGCCGATCGGGAGCGCCGTAGGCAGCACCGCGCCGACGGCTGCCAGCAGGAGCACGGTGAGGGCCACGGCGGTACCCAGGAGGCCAGCCAGCTCCGCGGGTTGCCTGAGCGCCTCCAGCATGCCGAACACGACCAGGCCGCTCACGACACCGAGCGCGGCGCCAGCGGCCAGGTCGACCCCCAGGCGCCGCAGAAAAGCGCGGGCTCCCTCGGGCCCGGTGCGCTCGAGCAGGTTGCCCAGGGCGTGCGAGGCGATCTCCTCGGAGGCTCGCACCGTGAGCGGAACGAAGAGCGCGCCGAGCGCGAAAAGGCTGGAACCAACTTCGAACAGGCGCAGAATCCCCGCGATGCCCGCCCCGTACACGGCCCACGCGATGATCCACTGCGGGCCGCGGCCGAGCCAACCCTTGAGGGTGGTGATTCCCAGGGGTCCCGAACCGGCTGCCAGCGCCAGGTCCTCGGCGGCCTCCTCGTCCATCACGTCGAGGGCGTCGTCGACGGTCACCATGCCCACCAGGCGGCGGGCCTCGTCCACGACGGGCAGGGCCAGCAGGTTGTAGCGGCTCATCTGCTCGGCCACGTGCTCCTGATCGTCGTCCACGTGGACGGTGAAGATGTCCCGCTCGACGATGTCCACGATCCGGGTTTCGGGCAGGGGTAAGTAACTTATAGGGGGGTGCTTCCCGGACGGACTGGCGGCACCTGCAGCGGATCTGGGCGCGATCGGAGCACCAGGACAGCGGCTTTCAAGCGGGACGGAGGGGCTCGAGGCGGCGGGGACTGTTTGCGAGCCCAGATGAGGCCCGGTGGGAGCACGGCCTGAGCATTCAGCGCAACGGCGAAGCCTGGCCGGCGGGCGCCAGGTCGGGTCAGTCCAGCCAGTCCTCCCAGCCAGGGGGTATCTGGTTGGCGTCGTCCCCGGGTGGCTCGAGGGCCGGGCGGGGTGGCTGCAACGGCGCTCGAGGCGGTTGCGGGCGCTTGCGGCTCACCGCTCCGTATGTTACCGGGGGGGCCTCGGGTAATGGAGCGGGAGGCGGTCGGGCCGGGTAGCCTCCGAGGCGTAGATGGGCCAGGAGGCGGACTAACTCGTGCCGCTCCAACAGGGCCCGACTGCGACGCATCTGGGTCCCGCACCGAGGGCACTTCTCCAGGTCCACCTGCCAGACCCGCAGGATGAGCCGGGCCCAGGGAGTTCGTCTCCGGGGTGGGGGCGAGGTGAGGAGGCCATCCGGATCAGGCTGGCCCCGTCGCTCGAGTCTGCCCAGGGCGCTGGCGAACCAGCCATGGTGCGACAGAATAGGCCTCCCGCGCGGGGGGATGTGCTGAGAAAGGTCGCAGAGGAAATCCACGGCGTGGAGGTAGTGGAGGGTCGCGCCCTTCTTCGTGCGGTAGGTCACCTGGCCCGTCTGCTCCGAGTAATTCAAGCGGTCGAGCGCGATGGGGCTGCGGGTGAGGTATTTCAGGAGGGTGCGCAGGTGCTCCCGGTCGTCGGGGTCCACGCGGGTCTCGACGTGGACGTGGAAACCGCTGCGCTCGACGGGCCAGGACTTCATGGTGTCGGCGGCCTCGGGGCTCAGGAGACCGAGGCGCGTGAAGGAGGCCAGGACCGAGTCGCGGAGCAGCCCGGTGAGGCGCCCGGAGTCCCAGTCGAGGTAGCCGTAGAAATCGCCTGAGGGGAGGAAGACGCCGTCGGTGATCAGGGCATGAATGTGGGGATGGTACTGGAGACAATCTCCCGCGCTCTGGCAGGCGGCCACCACTCCCGGAAGGGCGGCGGCCAGTTCTTCCCGGCGGTGGCGATGAGCACGAACCTCGCGGCGCAACTCGCGGGTCACGACACCGACGGAGAGTCGGACCAGGCGGCGCAGGAGCGTGGGGTCCTCCCGCACGCGATGCCGGATGCCCATCAGCCTCGGGAAGGTGATCACCACATGCCTGTAGGGGACCCGAGGCAGGATGTCACCGAGGGTCACGGCCAGGTCCTCGGCTCGACGGGTCATGCAGGACGGACAGATCCTCGTCTTGCACGAGTAGGGCACGGCGAGGCTGGTCCCGCACCCGGGGCACTTGAGGAGGACCACGCCCTGGTTGTAATCGCCGCACTTGAGGAAGTCGTTCCAGACCTTCTCGACATGGGAGGCCAGGGGGCCGTGGGTGAACAGGTGGCGCTCGGAATAGTTGCGGAGGAAGGCATCCAGATGATCGGAGACCAGCCTCCACAGCGGGCTGAGGAAGGCCTCGCGGGGGCGGAACCCCGAGCAGTTGGGTGCAGGGTTGCAGGTGCTGGCGGCCAGCGGCCGGGCCTCCGGCGGAGAGGCTGGCCGGAACGGGTCCACCCGGCCCGACGGGGGCGCCTCACACTCCCTCCTTCAGCGTGTCCCCGGCGTGTTGCCGATCTGTTTCCGACTCCTTGCTGGCTCCTTGCCGAGAGGTTTCCATCCTGTGAACCGGGCTGGTGGTACCGGGGCGAGACCAGGGTGAGCGATCCAGGTGTGTCCGAGTCTTTTCGCTTCTTACAGACTCAGGACGAGACGCAGACCCTGGTCCACCTTGCCCCGCAGGCCACCCGCCAGCGGGCCGATCCGAACCGTCAGGAAGTCTCGGTCGCAGGTCAGGACCTGGCTGACGTTGGCCACTGAGTCCTGGGGCAGACCGCTCAGACCGGCAGGAACGGGCACGTTCCCCGGCGCCTGGGCCAGGGCGACGACCAGCACGGTCCGGATGCGGCTTCGGTTGAAGGAGTCGGCCTGGACCACCAGGACAGGCCTGCGGAAGCCCGGTTCGGAGCCCACCGGCTCGGGGTGCGACGCCCACCAGAGCTCACCTCGTTGGCGGAGTCTTCCTGATCGGGACCACCGCCTCTCACCCGCGCAACAGTTGGTTCACCCTCTCCATCACCTCGAAGGCGTCGGCCACATACAGCACGTCAGCCTTGCCCTGGGCCCAGCCGCAGGCAGGATTCAGGTCGATCGCCCGGCGTTCGGTGACGAACCGCCAGCCCACCGCATGGGGTTCCTCGCCGTGGCAGCAGGTGGACAGGCCCTTGGGGTGGCGAGGGGAGCTGCCGGTCTGGCCCACCTGGTTGAGGTGGGTCATGAACGAGAGCGATTCCTGGCCTTCCTGGCCCAGGTCCACCAGCGACTTGCTCCCTCCCAGGGAGGCGTCGCTGAGCTGGAGGAAGTCCAGGATCAGCGACTCTGCATCCCCAGTGTGGGCACGGCCGTCCTTCTGCGTCTTGGTCCAGCCGGCGCCGGCCACGAAGAGCAGGTCGGCTCCGGGCCGCACGGTGGCCTGGCTGGAGGTCGGCGCCTGCAACCCCTCGACCGTGGTCTTCAGGTCGGCTTCGGTCAGCTCCAGGGACACGGATTGCACCTGCGCGGTGCCGCCTTCAACAGCCCAGGGCTCGTGGCAGCCGGGCTCGACCAGGAGGACCCAGGGCCGCTGGCTGCGGCTCAGGGCCGCCTCCATGCGCTGCCGGTAGTACCAGCGGGTGATCTCCAGGGAATCGGAGATCCCGGTGACGTGCGTGTCCGCGCGCCCGCCCAGCCGGTGGGCCACGCCGGACATCACCCGGTGCGTCCGGCTGGTGTCGGGGACCAGGATCAGGCTGGCTTCCGCCTTGCGTGCCAAAGCCTCGGCGGCGGCGGCGTCCGTCCCGTAGCGCGGCTGTGCCAGTTCAGGGCTGGCGACCCCCAGGATGGCGGCAGCCCCGCACCCGGCGACCTGGTTGACGGCCGCCTCCACCTTCTCGCCATAGAGGCCGGCGACCAGGCGGGCGCCCTGGGCCCGGGCCACGTTCCGGGCGACCGAGAGCGCCTCCAGGGAGGCGCGGGCCAGGGTTCCGTCGCTCTGGGTGGGAGTCAGGAACAGCAGCGTTTCCGACCCGGAAGTCGGCGGTGCAGCCGAGACAGCCTGCTCGGTCACCTGGAGCGTGGCTTCCCCTCCGATCCAGGAAACCAGCTCCTGGGCGATCTGTTCGGGGGTCAGGTCCTTCACCACCCGGGTGGCGCGCCGGGCGGCCGGCAGGCTCACCCGGGCGAAGCTCGCCCCGTCCGTCTCCTTGGGGACCTGCCGCGCCTTCTGCAGGGCGGGCATCAGCAGGCGCATGTTGGTCATGCCGATCTGGGGGTTGTTGGGGGGCTCGGGAAGGTTCCCGGTCGCCCAGCCCAGCACCGCCGGCGCGCCGGCGCACAGCGACACCTGGTGCATGCCGCCTTCCACCCTCTCCAGGATGCGAAGCCGTCCGTCCGGCTGGATGGTCAGTTCGTCCACCCCCTGGAACTGGTCGCGGATGCCCAGGCGTTCGCCCACCATGGCCAGGGTCACGCCGGCGCTGCGTGAGGCCGATTCCCAGCCCCCGAAGAGCAGGAGCCGGTCGCGCGCCAGGTCGGGGATGGCCTCGATGGCTTCGGCCAGGGAGGCCGCCACGTGAGAGGCGTCGGCGAACCCGCTGGAGGGGCCGTCCAGACAGACCAGCTCGAAGGGGACCTTCTGGGCCACCGTCATCATGACTTGCTGCAGCTTGGCCTTGGGAGCCACGCTCACCAGGTAGACCTTGCTCCCCGGCGCGCTCTTGGCCAGCCGGCCCGCTTCGACCAGGGCGCAGAAGGCCCAGTTGTCCAGCACCGCCGGCAGCATCATCTCGTTCTTCAGGGCGGGGCCCTGGGGAGTCTGGATCGGCTCCAGGGACTGCAGGGGGTCCGGCACCAGGCCGGCGCACACCACGATGGAATAGCTCACTGTCTTCTTCCCTTCAATTCTCGGCCGAGTGCAGTCCGCCGGCACCGGCTCGCAATTCGATGTTGGAGCGCTCCGGGTCGTGCGGATGCGGCAGGGAGCAACTCCACACGCAAGCCCCGCAGTGGACGCACTTCTCGCGGTCCAGGATGGGCGCACCCTCGGGGCCCACGGTCAGGGCCTGTCCCGAGCAGATCTCGACGCACACCTTGCGGCTGCACTGCCGGCAAAGCTCGGGGTTCACCGCCACCACGTGATCGGCGTACCCGGCCGGGGCACAGACCTTGCCGCCCATCAAGAGGGCGTCCTGGTGCGAAACCAGCAACTTGCCGTCATAGGGGATGGCGGGCCAGCCGCAGCGCTCCATCAGGGCGGAGTGCAACGACCCCCCGCGCTGTCGGATCTGCTGCACCTCTTCGGCGGAGACGCGCCCCTGGTAGTATTCCTCCAAGGTGGGCAGCCGCTTCCAGGGCGGCACCGAACGCCCTGGCACCGAGAGCTTTCCGCCAGACAGGCCGCTGAGGGCCATGCCGATCAGGCCCGTCACCAGCCCCCGGCTGAAGCCGTCCCGGGCCTTCTCGGCCTGACGCGATTCCTTGTCCAGCCAGCTTCGCCGCCGCCGCTCGACGTAGGCCCGGGTCAGGTTCTCGCGGGTGAAGGGTAGCTTCTTTTCGAGGAGCTGCAGCACGCCCTCAGCCAGCAACGTGCCCGTTTTCCAGGCCTCGTCCAACCCTGAGCCGGTCAGCACGTTGGTACTGCCGGAACCTTCGCCCACCCGGGCGTAGCCTTCTCCCACCAGCAGGGGCTCGCCCCGGCGTCCCGACTCCTGCAGGCTCTTGGCGCCCCACGAGCGCAGCGTGCCGCCCTCGAGGTAGCGCCACAGGTAGGGGTGCATCATCCAGTGCTGCAGGTAGCGATAGGAGGTGCGCACGGGAGAGTCGAGCCAGGACGGCACGAAGATGCCGCACGAGGCCACCCCGCCGGGATGGACGTAGAGGAATCCGAAGATTTCGGGCTCGGGAAAGCCGAAGGTGTGGAACACGGTCCCGGGCTTGAGCTCGCAGCCCGCGGGGAGGTCCACCACCATCTTCATGCCCACGGCCCAGTCCCGCTGGTGGTTCCCCAGAGGCATGCCGAATCGCTCGTCGAGTTGCCGGCCCACCGGCCCCACCGGCCCGTCGCCCACCACGGTCAGGGCGGCCCGGATGTCCATGCCTGGCATGAAGCCGGCCTCGGGCTGGCCCTGGCGGTCGGTCCCCTGGTCCACCATGCGGATGCCCACGACCCGCCCATCCTCGACCAGCGCCGAGGCCACGGGTGTTCCCGGCCACACCTGCACCGTCCCGGAGGCCATCAGGCTCGAGCCTACCCATTGCATGAACTGCCCCATGGAAAGCACCAGCCCTCCTTCCTTGCGCAGGAACGGGGGGGTGTAGGGCAGTCGGAAGGCCTCGCGGTGGAAATACGAAGGGAAGCAGCGGCCAGCCGCGCGGATCAACCGGTCTGCCAGGCGCAGCACCGGCGAGCGCCGACTGGCCCCGATCGGGTCGAGCAGGTACAGGAGCCGCTCTTCGGTCACCGGGGTGGCCATGGGGATCTCGCCCGGATCGATCTGGGGCCAGGTCTCTCGCAAGGCCCTGGCCCGCGTCACCACGCCCGAGACCCCGAAGGAGAGGTCGTCGGCGCGCTCGTAGGCGATCACCTGGGGAGGCAGCCCCGGAACGGCCACGCTCTCGAAGCGCGGGCTGCCATCGGGCTGCGTGAGCTGTCCGGAGAGGGTCGTCAGGAAGCCGGCCACGGCCGGGCCGAACCCGACGCAGACGATGTCGGCTTCCATCTGGCTGCGTTCCATCATGTCAGGCCGGGTAGTCCGCGGCTTCGGGGATCATCACCCGAGCCAGGGCCTCGGCGGCGTGATCCTTGGCCAGGCGGGAGCCGGTGAGACATCGGTCAAGCCGCGTGCGCAGGCGCCTGAAGGCGGTCAGCCCGTCCTCCGGGGCGTCGAGCTCCTCCGTGCCGTGGCAGCTCCCACATGCCTCGTCGTCCCGGACGGGGTGCCGGTTGTAGCCGAAGACCAGCTCGGCGCAGATGCGCCCCACTTCTCCGGCTGCCCGGGCCACCTGCACGTGGCACAGATCGGTGAGGAATCCCAGCGTCCCGGCCAGGCCTTCGGCCACCACCGGATTCTCGGGGCCGCGAGCCTCGAGTTCGACGACGTCCATGACCTGGCAGCGCGAGGCCAGAAGCCAGCAGAGCGCATCGGCCAGGGCGAAGCTGACCCCCTGGCGGTTGGATCCGAAGAGCCTGGTCCCGTCGGCATCCTTGGCCTGCTGCAGGTGCTCCAGCGTCCACAGCCAGAGCTGCATGGCCGTGGCCAGCGCACACGCCCCGGTGCCCGGCTTTCGGGCGGCGAGCTGGCGCAGATCGGCGATCATGAGCCGGAATTGCTCGAGGAAGGTCTCCTGGGTCATCGTGACCGAGAGCTGTCGGCGCTGCACGGCCTCCGGCCCTTCATAGGTGGCCTCGAGTTGGGCGTCCATCCACTTCTGGCCCAGGAAGCCGGGGCAGTCCTCGGTGATCCCGTAGCCGCCCATCAGGCTGACGGCCTCGCGCATCACGTTGGCACCGTGGCCCGTGTTCCAGAGCTTGCAGGCGGGGCACAAGACGTTGGCCAGCGCGTCCTTGAGGGCGAAAGCCACGAGCGGGTCGGACTCCAGGGCCTCGTACTGGGCCTGGTCGCGCTCCTCTTCGGGTTGGGCCGAGAGCTTCAGGAAGGTCGTGGCTCGGGCCGAAGCCTGCTTGAGCGCCACCAGCGCCTTGCGGCCGGTCAGGCCCTGCTCGCCGAAGAGGGCGTCCTTCTGGCGGTCCAGGGGGTCCAGTTCGTCGAAGAGCCGGGCCGTGGCGAAGCCCAGCGAGGCCGCCGCCTCCCCGGTGCTCCAGACATCGATCAAGCGGTGGAGCACGTCTTCCTTCTGCTGCAGCCCCTGATCATAGCGGGGCGAGCCCGGCTCGAGGTCCCCGCCGCGAAAGCGGTTCCGGGCATAGCGCAGGACCGGCTCGACGGCGGAAAGCAGCTTGGCGGCGGTCATCAGGCCCACCGTCACCCGGGTGCGCCGGAAGACGGAGGCGATGATCTCGCTGTGGCTGTGCCGCGGGACGATGGTCCCGCCCTCCACCGTGTAGCCCCCGATGATGCGGCTGGCCGGCACGCGCAGGCTGAAGACCGGATCGCGGGTGGAGGAGAGCTGGTGCACGAGCTTGCGCGCCGGCGTCCCGCGGTCGAATTGCCCAGGATCGTCCTTCTCGAGGACCACCATGCAGCTTCCCTTGATGCGGGGGTCATCCGAGTCGACCGCCACGGTGGCGAAGTCGGCGAAGGCCATGTTGGTGATGAAGCGCCCGCGCTTGTCCACCTGCAGGATCGGCTCCTGGCCCTCCTGCCACTCCGCCACCCGCAGCTTCCCGCTCAGGAGGCCCGTCTCCACTCCCACGAACGGCAGGGGCTCGGTGAGCACGAAGGCTCCGCGGGAGGGAGGGCCGTTCTGGGGCGAGGCCTTGCTCATGTAGGTGGCCTGCTGCTCCGGGGTGCCCCGCTCGTGGATGGGAGCCAGGGCCAGGTGGCCGGCCAGGCTGCAGGTGGCTGCACCGCCGTCCACCCAGGACAGCTCGAAGGCCATCAGCGCCAGGGCCAGGTTCTTGGGCCCGGGGATGAACCCGCCGTATTCCGGGTCGAGGGCGGCAGCGGTGATGCCGGCGTCATCGAAGGCCTGCAAGAGGGCGTTCTTGGCCTCGGTCCACTCGTGGCTGTTGCGCTCTCCAGCGGCCACCAGTCGGGCGACCGGCCCTCGGGCCACGGTCCGTGCAGACTGTACCAGCATCTGCAGGTCGTAGCGCTCGGCGAAGCGCCACATGATCTGCCGGACATCGTCGCCGGGCAGGGTGTGGAGCGTGGGCATGGGCATCCTCCGTGACGCATTTCAACCTCAAAGGTTGGCGGGAATGGGCCTCGACGTGGGGGGGCACGCGCTCGGAGGCCGGCGGGGCACGTTCGGCGCGTCAGTGCGATTCCCTTTGGGGGCGGCGTCACGGGTCCACCCGGACACGTCCTGGGGAGCTTGGGGCCAGGGTCCGCGCCCAACAGGTGCCCCGCCGGCACCCGGGCCTCGCGGGCAGCCTTTCCCAGGCTGCGGGCGGCCGCTCAGGGCATCATCAGGCCGAATCCCACCACTACTCCGGCCACCACCATCAGGGGCAGGGTATAGCCGATCAGGTCCCGGGCGGCCAGGCGGGTGATGGCCAGCAGGGGCAGGGCCCAGAAGGGCTGCAGCATGTTGGTCCACTCGTCGCCGTAGGCCACGGCCATCACCGCCCGACCCACCTCGAGCTTCATCTGCAGGGCAGCCTCCACGGCGATCGGACCCTGGATGGCCCATTGCCCCCCGCCAGAAGGCACGAAGAGGTTGACCAGCCCCGCCGAGAGGAAGGCCAGAAGCGGGAAGACCTGCAGGCCGGTGGCCTGCATCACCAGACCCGCGCAACCGGTCATCCAGCCGGAGGCCAGGGTGATCAGGCCTGAGCCACCGACCATGCCCATGATCCCGGCGTAGAAGGGGAATTGGAGGACGATGCCGGCCGCGCCGGTGGTGGCCTCGCTCACGGCGGCCGTGTAGGCCCGCAACGAGCCGTGGAACGCCAGGCCCAGGAACAAGAAGAAGAAGTTGATGCTGTTGAGGTCGATGCCCGCCATGACGCGGGCCATGCCCTCTCCGTGAAGGGCCGGACCGGCCAGGCTCCAGACGCTCCAGGCCAGTCCCATTCCGGCGGTGACCCAGGCCAAGACTCGGGAGTCCTCCAGCTTCGAGGCGGGCGTGGCCGTCGTCGGGTCTGGTGGGGGAGGAGGCGGCGCCTCATCTGCCTCGACGTAGTCTCCCACGGGGTGGATTTCCTCTTCCTCCCGGGGGTGCATCGCTCCCAGGACCAGCGGGGTCAGGGCCAGCAGGGCGAGGGTGATCCCCAGGTTGTTGAAGGAGAAGATGGTGTCGGTCACGGGGAGCAGGCCGATCCGCTCTTCCAGGAAGTGTCCCGGGGTGGCCACGTTCAACGGAGCGGAGCCCGAGAGCCCTCCATGCCAGACCATCATTCCTGTGTAGCCCGCCGCCCCCAGCAGGGGATAGTGGACCTTCAGGCCTTTGCGCGAGGTCGCTTGTCCGACTTCTCGGGCCAGCAGGGCGCCGAGGATCAGGCCCAGTCCCCAGTTGAGAAGCCCCGCCAGCATGGTGGCCAGGCAGACCAGTGTCACGGCTCCCCGGCGCGAGCGGGGGAGGTCGGCCAGGCGGACCAGGAGCGAGTGGATGGGCCGACTGGCCGCCAGGGCGTGCCCGGTCACCAGGATCAGGCTCATCTGCATCGAGAATTCCAGAAGATTCCAGAACCCGTGGTTCCAGTGCGCCACCATTCCGGCAGGAGAGGTTCCGGTCAGGAAGACCCCCAGGAAGAGGGCCACCAGGGTCAGGCCCACGGCAAAGACGAACGGGTCAGGCACCCAACGTCCGGCCCAGGCCACCAGGCGACGACCGATCTGCGTCCACATGGGGCCGGGGATTCTGTGCGAGTTCAAACGACCCTGCGTGAAGGGCAGGGTCGTCGGTGAAGCGGCTCCTTCAGGTCCCGGGCGTCTCGGTCTTCAACCGGGCCTCCAGTTCCCGGATGCGCTGGATCAGTCGGGTCATGGCCTCGCGGTTGGCCCGGTTGGCTTCCTCGTAGGCCGCCTGGTTGACTCTCATCTTCTCCATGTCACGCCAGGCGACGTAGTAGGTGGAGAGGTCCACCCCCATGTCCACGAAGGCGCTTCCGGCCACGACCACCCTCTTGAGCTCGTCGTCCAGTCCCGAGACCCCGGCGAGCTGGACGATGGCCTTGCCGACCCACTCCCAGTCCTTCTCCTGTTCCTGGCTCCACTGGACCACGTCGCGGACGGCCAGGGTCTCACCCAGCCGCTGCAGGGCGTCCAGGTCGGCCTGGGGCGCCTTCTTGAACGTCAGGAACTTCTTGGCGTAGTAGAGCGCTTCGCTCTCCAGCAGGCCCTGGAGGTTGCTCCAGGATCGCGCGTAGCTCCGCTCCACCTGGGACTGCCAGTCCTCGAAGGCCACCACGTCGGACCACATCGAGCGGCCCAACTGGGCCTGGAGTCGGGTGAGGCGGGCCAGATCGGCCCTCAAGCCCTCCAGGTCAGCCAGCAACTGCTCCTGGCCAGGCCCGTTTCCGGAGCGGCTGGGGGCTGAGGACTGGGCCCCGGGGGAGGCCGGCCGGCCCCCGGCCCCCGGCGTCTGGCCTGCGGCAGTTGAGGGAGTCGATCCTGCAACCGGGGACTCCCGGAGCAGGGAGACCCGGCCCAGGCCCTGGAGCTCGACGGCCAGCTCCGAGGAGCGGGTGGGGCTCTGGCGGTACTGGTCGAGATAGTCCTGCAGGCGCTGGAGGTTTCCCAAGGTCCGGACCTCGGACTCTCGGGCCACCTCGACGGCCTGGGCATAGGCCTCCGGAGAGGTCTGCTTCAATGGCTCGGCTTGCAGGAGGGCGGCCTGGGAGGTCTCGAGGGCCTGGAGGTTGGCCTCCACGGCCTGGAGGGCGGCCTGCGAGACGTCCGCCTCTCCGGCCGGTGTCGCCGAGGGGGAGAGCACCGCCTCGGGAATCTCGGGCAGGGCGCCGACCATGGCCTGGGCCGACATCTCGGCCAGCTTCCGGGCTCCCTCCAGGTCCCCCTGGCCCGCCGCCGCGGCCGCCTTCTCGGCCAGCGCGGTGCTGGCTGCCAGTTGGCGCAGGACGTCGTTGGACACGGTCGGATTCTCGGTGGGTTGCGCCCAGTCGCCCTCCTCCGGAGAGAAGTCGACCCCGCCGCTGCGCCAGAACTGCAGCTCGTTATGGGCGAGATCGCGACTCACCAGGAAGGTGGCGCCCCACAGGCCGGGCACGGTCTCGGGGATAGGCGGGCCTGCATACCTCAGGTTCGGAGCCTGCAGATCCAGGCCCCGCTCGCGGGCGGACCGGACCAGGGCCACGACCTTGGCCACCTCGCGCAGCGCGTGCAGGTTGGGCGACTGGCGGGCCAGGGCCTCGTAGCGCGAGCTGATCTCGCGGGCGTAGCCCTCGGAGGCGGCGCTCAGGAAGGCCTGGCTGGCCGGGTCGGCTCCGGGGGCATCCAGGACCTGGGACCTCAAGCGGATGTTGGCTTCTCCGAAGCGGACGACCGAACCGTCCGGGGAAGACTGCATGTGCACCTGGTCGGGCGTCAGCCAGTAGCGCACGCGCAGCATCTCAGGGACGGCTTCGGAGCCCATCCCTTGGCGTTCCCTCTCGTCGAAGAGGTAGACCAGATCCGGACGCAGGCCTTCCGGTCCTCCCTCGGCGCAGTAGCCCTTCAGGCGGTAGTCGGCGTTGAGGAAGATGCGGGAGGTGGCCGAGTTGAGGGGGCCCGAGAAGGTCTCCACCCGAGCCTGGAGTTCAGGCAGGCGGTACATCTTCCCCAGCAGGTCCTGCGACAGGTTGAAGCCGTGCAGGAGCTTGCGGCCCATGGCCTCGGCCATGAAGGTCTGGCTGGCCCGGTCCATGACGGCCATCACCGCAGTGTCGTCGGCCCTTCCCGCGCGGAAGCGGGTCAGGATGTCGCGAGCCTCGTCCGGGGGGGCCTTGAGCCGGGTCAGGAGCTCGCCGTAGACCAGGCTCAGCAGCTCCAGGGTCGGTTCCAGGCGCTGGTTGCCTTCGGGGAGGGCCAGGATCCGGTCCACCAGGGGGCGGACCTGGGAACCCAGTCCCAGGACCTCGCCGATCTCCAGCATGATGTGGGAGGAGTTGTCCTCCTGGAAGAGGTTCATCAGGGAGAGGGCCCGGCCGACCTCGGGCAGGCCCGCTCCCGCGTAGTACTTGCGCATGTACTCCCGCACGGGCGGCGGCGTGCTGGGGCCCTTGGGCGAGTTGCGCCACTGTCGGAAGACCTCGAACTCCTCCCGGGTGATGCCGAAGCCCTCCTCCAGGCGGGCAGCGAAGAGCCGCCGGTCGGCCTCGAGGTCGTCCGCGCGCCACAGCAGGTCCATGAAGCGTTGGACCCAGGCCACCCCGTAGGCGGTGTCGTCGCGGATTCGGGGCGCCTCCTGGTCCAGGACCTGTCGCAGGCGCGCATCCTCCTGCGCGTCTCGAACCAGTTCCAGCGAGAGGGAGGGGGCGGGATTCTCCAGGGCTTCGCGCAGCAGGACCTGGTAGGGGAGAGGACCGGTGGGCCAGGTGGGGTCGTAGGTCCCCAGCAGGGTGACGCGCCCATCGGGGGCGACCAGGGCCGTCCGCAGCACGTTGAACTGCCCCACCCGCTGGCTGGGCGAATCGGGAGGCTGCCAGGCCACGCGCCCGCCCGCCTCCTTCATCAGGCTCTCGGCCGCAGAGCCTGGGGTCTGGGGCCGGACCAGTCGGACGGTCAGGAGGGCCCCTTCCCGCAGGAAGCCCACCTCGATGTGCTGGCCGCCGGAAAGAGCCGCCCATGCCTGGGCCAGGTGCAGAGGGGCGGTCAGGCTCTCTCCGTCCACCTGGACCAGCACGTCGCCCGGCACCAGGCCGGCCTTGGAGGCCGGTCCATCGGGGAGGACCCGGGTCACCACCCACCCGGATCCCTCCGGGGCGGCCTTCAAGGCCAGGCCCATCGGAACACCGCGCGGGTTCGAGGTGGGGAACCTCTGGCGACGCTCCCGGGCGGAGCCGGTTCGGGTGCGCCCCTGAGCGGTCACATCCGCCACCAGGCTCAGCAGGAGGGTCAGGGTCAGCATCAGGACTCCCAGGGCTCGCCACCGGTTCATGGTCGTCTCCATGCCCCCCCTCCGGGGGTCGCCTCGTGGGTCTTGGGATCGAGGATCGTCCTACTCGCCGAGGACCTTGACCAGGACCCTCTTGCGCCGGCGGCCGTCGAACTCGCCGTAGAAGATCTGCTCCCAGGGCCCCATGTCCAGCTTGCCGGCGGTCACGGCCACCACGACTTCCCGGCCCATCACCGTGCGCTTGAGGTGGGCGTCGCCGTTGTCCTCGCCGGTCCGGTTGTGCTGGTAGCGCGAGAGGGGTTCGTGGGGAGCCAGGCCCTCCAGCCAGCGCTCGAAGTCCTGGTGAAGCCCCGGCTCGTCGTCGTTGATGAAGACGCTGGCGGTGATGTGCATGGCGTTGACCAGGCAAAGGCCTTCCTGGATCCCGCTGCGCCGGACCAGGGCCTCGACCTGGGGGGTGATGTTCAGGAAGCCCCGGCGGGTCGGGACCTCGAACCACAGGTGTTCAGTCAGGGATTTCATGCCGAGGGATTCCATCTGGAAGGCGCCGCGCCCTGCCCTTTTCAGCTCAGGCCCGCTCCAGCCCCCCGCCGCGAATCCATTCGATCAGGCGCCGGGTCCCCTCGGCGCCTGAGACCTGCGGCTCGTAACCCAGATTGTGCCGGGAAGCCGAGATGTCGAACCAATGGGAAGTCGCCAGTTGCGAGGCGACGAAGCGCGTCATCCGGGGCTCCCCGGGCAGGCGCAGCAGGGTGTGGATCCCCTCCATCAAGCAGCCCAGGGCTCGAGCCATTCCAAAGGAGAGCGAGCGGCGCACGGGCGGGATCCCCACCGCTTCCAGGACCCCGGCGATCCAGGGCCACAGCGCCACCGGTTCGCCATCGCTCAGGAAGTAGGCGCGTCCGCCCGCCATCTGGATCCGGTCGCCGGCCAGGACGTGGGCCTGGGCTGCGTTGTCCACGAAGGTCAGGTCCACCCGGTTGGTCCCGTCGCCCACCTGGAAGAGGCGGCCTTCGCGGGCCCGCTGCAGGACCCGGGGGATCAAATGGGGATCCCCGGGCCCGTAGATCAGGTGGGGACGCAGGGCAACCGTGCACAGGCCCTTCTGGCCGTGGGCCTCCAGGACCATCTTCTCGGCCTGGGCCTTGGTGCGCGCGTAGGCGCATTCGAAGCGTTCAGGGTAGGGGAGTCTCTCGTCGATGCCTTCGATGCGGGTCTGGGGGTGGTAGATCACGCTGGGGGTGCTGGTGTAGACCAGGCCAGGCACCCCGGCCTTCAGGCAGGCGTCCAGGACGTTGCGGGTCCCCTGGACGTTGATGCGCTGGTATTCGGACTCCGGGCCCCAGACCCCGGCCTTGGAGGCTGTGTGGAAGACCAGGTCCCGATCCCGGCAGGCGTCGAGGGTGGCCCGGGGGTCGGTGATGTCACCCTGCAGGGACTCGGCCCCCAGGGCCTCGACCGCGGGGTGGCGCTGGCGGGCCAGCACGAAGACGCTGTCCCCGCGCTCGCGCAAGAGCCGGACCAGCGCCTGTCCCAGGAACCCTCCGCCCCCGATGACCAGGCAATTCCTCATCGCGAGGCCAACTGCCCGGCGGCCCAGACGGCCAGCTCCTCCCGGTGGATCTTCGCGTTGTGCCGTGGATCCACGGGGAAGCCGGGGTGGAAGAGGACCCGTCGGATGGTCTTGAAGGCTTCATGCTCGCTGTAGCGGGCCAGGATCTCCCGGATCAGCCGCTCCTCATGCTCGAGCTCCTTCGGGAGGTGACCGGGCTCCAACTCCACGATCAGGACCGGCTCCTGCTGACCCGGGGCTCCCACGCCCACCAGGGCGGAGCGGAAGACCGACGGGTGGTTGTTGGCCATGCCCTCGGCCTGCACGGGGAAGAGGGTCCCCTGCCCGGTCTGGACCCGGTGGGCCTTGCGCCCGCAGAACCAGAGCCGGCCTTGCTCGTCGAGATAGCCCAGGTCGCCCATGCGGTGCCAGATCGAGCCGTCGGCTCCCGGGATCTTGGCGGCGCCGGTCTCGTTGGGAAGGCCGGCGTACTCGCGGGTCACCACCTCGCCGCGGACCACCACCTCGCCGACCTCGCCTGGGGGCAGGACGAGATCGTCGTCCCAGGTCGCGATCGGTTCGTCGCTCAGGCGCAGGATGCGCATCTCGATTCCCGGAGCGGGCATTCCCACGCATGTCCCCGCCCCTTCGGTGGCGCGCTCGGAGGTCTCCTCCAGGATTTCGCGACCGGTGATGAAGGCCACCGGCAGAGCTTCGGTGGCGCCGTAGGGAGTGAAGACGTCTCCCTGCTCGGGAAGGATCTCGCGCCAGGTGTCGACCAGGTCGCCTGAGATGGGGGCTCCGAAGGTGATGACGCGGCGCAGGTCCTCGAAGACGACCCCGTGCTCCAGGCAGTGGCGTCCAACCCGGGTCCAGATGGCGGGCGACCCCTGGCAGGTCGTCACCTTGAAGCGGAGCATGGCCTCGACCAGGCGGGCCGGGTCGCAGGTGGCGGGGCGGCTGGGGTTCAGCTCGGGAATCACGCTGGTCA
>Ga0334883_1002773_pt1 | contig 20623 bp, 17 predicted proteins | sample GraSluR1_MG_6_FD_207230 | JGI IMG/M metagenome (GOLD analysis project Ga0334883, IMG submission 207230) | Sludge microbial communities from methane-producing bioreactor in Wageningen University, Netherlands - Granular Sludge_09_05-R1 | ecosystem: Engineered > Bioreactor > Anaerobic >...
GCTTATTAAATAAAATCACTTAACTTTCCGCTGGTTTTTACGCGGACGCCTTTTGGGGTATCGTGAAGTGCACAGGCTTCGTTATAAAGATCGTGTTCGAGGAACAAGATGTAATCGTTGGCAAGGGTTTCGGCATAAAAGCGTTCTTTGTCTTTGAGTGTTTCGAGGGGTTTGGTGTCGTAGGCCATGATCCAGGGCATGGGGATGTGAGCTGCTGAGGGCATGAGGTCGGCCATAAAGACAACAGTTTTGTCGTTGAAGCGGATATGCGGAATCACTTGTCCTTCGGTGTGTCCGTTATACAATTTAAAGGTGATGTTGGGGATGTATTCACCTTCGTCTTCAATTAGTTTGAGTCGTCCGCTTTCCTCGATGGGAAGGATGTTTTCTTTGAGATAGGAGGCTTCTTCGCGGCGGTTGGGGTTGGTTGCCCAGTCGAACTGTTGGCGGCTGGTCCAGTAGGTGGCATTGGGGAAAGCCAGCTCGAAGCCTGTTTTGTCGCAGTTCCAGTTTACGCTACCTCCACAATGGTCGAAATGCATATGGGTGATCACCATATCGGTGATGTTTTCCGGATTGTAACCGGCGGCTTTGAGGGAGCTTTCGAGGGTGGCATCACCATTGAGGTGGTAGTGTTTGAGCCATTTTTCGTCTTGTTTGTTGCCGATGCCGTTGTCGATCAGGATACGGCGGTCGCCATCCACCACCAGCAGGCAGCGCATGGCCCAGTTGCAAAGGTTATTTTCGTCGCAGGGATATACTTTTTGCCAGAGCACTTTTGGCACAACGCCAAACATGGCACCACCGTCGAGTTTAAGGTTTCCGGTTTCGATAGGAATGAGTTGCATAGTATTATTGGGTTTTTGAGTTTTGCTTTATGAGGGACAAAGGTAAGTGAATTCTGCCTACCTGCAGTAGGTAAACCTACCTGCGTCAGCAGGCAGGAGTAAAAAATTATAGAAAGTCTGAAGGTCGAAGTCAAAAACAAATAATTTTGATAAAACCCAACAGTTAATAGCAGTAGCATAAGAAGTTTGAGTGTGAGTATTGCGCAAGAGGTTTGGGGAATGAAATGTATTATTTTCGCGAAATAAATATGTTACATGCGAATTTTACTGATCGATAATTTTGATTCGTTCACTTATAATCTGGTGCAGTTGCTGCGCGAAAGCGGGGTGAAACACACGCTTAAAATCGTTCATAACAACATAAAGTTTAGTGATCTGCCAGCAGTTGTTGACAAAGTACTGATCTCGCCCGGACCTGGTATTCCGGAAGAATCGGGTAATCTGATGGCCTTGATAGCACATTATGTCGGGATGCATCCCATTTTAGGGATATGTCTGGGACATCAGGCATTGGCCTTACATTTTGGCGCAAGGATGAGACAATTGCCTCACAGCTTTCACGGGGCAGATCATATGCTGCATCAAACTGCTTTTGCCGGAAGGCTTTTCGAAAGCGTTTCACAAAAGTTTATCGCAGGACGTTATCATTCCTGGATTGTGGATCATGAAACGCTTCCAGAAGTGCTTTTGCCAACCGCTTATGACGAAGCAGGCCGGTTGATGGCATTCCGTCATAAACATTGGCCGATAGATGCTTTGCAGTTTCATCCGGAGTCGTATATGACCACAGAGGGGCAGCAGATGATGCGAAATTGGCTAATGCATTGCTAAAACACGAATGAATTAGTGTGGGAGTAATGAAACAGAGAGAAATTAGAGCTGCTTTTAATTGTTGATTCCTGGTTTATAGATTGCCCACAGCTGACAGCACTTTGCTGCACAAATTCCTTCCATTCAAAACCAAATGCTTTTCAGATTGTTATGGAAGTGAGTAATAAAAAGGATTGAATGCAAAAGAATGTTTTTGGTGAAAAACTGCTTATATGCAGCAATGAGCCGCTCACTGGTTTTTACCGCGACGGTTTTTGTCAGACAGGCTTTGAAGATCGGGGTACGCACACGGTTTGTGCAGTAATGACAGATGATTTTTTAGCTTTTTCAAAAGGTATGGGCAATGATTTACTAACGCCAGTTCCGGCTTATCAATTTCGTGGCCTCAAAGTCGGTGACAGATGGTGCCTGTGTGCCAGCCGCTGGCTCGAAGCCCATCGCGAAGGCGTGGCTCCTCAGCTTGTTTTGGAGGCTACTCACGAAAATCTTTTACGCTTTATCTCGTTGAGCGAATTGGTAAAATTTGCCTGGAGAAAAGAATAGCCATGTCTCAATCCAAACCAAATAAAACAAAACAGGCGGTTATAATCGGTGCCGGGATAGCCGGAATAGCTTCAGCCATCAGGCTAAGTGTAAAAGGTTATCGGGTTACGGTTTTTGAAGCCAATGATTATGCTGGTGGCAAACTCACAGCCTTTGAGCAGGATGGTTTTCGTTTTGATGCCGGTCCTTCGCTTTTTACCATGCCGCACTATGTGGATGAGTTGTTTGCACTGGCCGGAAAAAACCCGCGTCACTATTTTAACTACATCAAAAAAGACACTTCGTGTACTTATTTTTGGGACGATGGCATCCGGCTTACCGCTTATGCTGATCAGGATGATTTTGCTGATGAAGCTCATGAAAAACTGGGTGTGCCGGCTTCAAAAGTAGTTAAGCGTTTGCAAAAAGCCCGAAGGATGTATGAGCTTGCCGGTCAGATTTTTATGGAAAAACCGCTCAACCGCTTCAGCACCTGGTGGAGTAAGGATGTGGTAAAAACGCTTTTGCATCTTTCACAGCTGGATCTTTTAAAAAGTATGCACAAGGCCAATGCCGATCAGCTGGAGAAGCCCAAACTTGTTCAGCTTTTCGACCGTTATGCTACCTACAACGGCTCTGATCCTTATCGGGCTCCCGGAATTTTGAATATGATCCCTCACTTAGAACACGGAGTGGGCACTTTTTTGCCTGAAAAGGGGATGCATCAGATCACAACCAGTTTGGTGGCACTGGCCGAAGATCTGGGTGTTAGCTTTCGCTACAACAGCCGTGTGAGCAAAATTATTATCGAAGGAGGCAAGGCGGTTGGTGTTGAACTTGATAATGAAACCTTTAAGGCAGAGGTAGTTCTTTCCAATATGGACATCACACCAACCTATCGAAAACTATTGCCCAAAGTGAAAGCTCCGGAAACCAAACTAAGACAAGAAAAATCAAGTTCGGCTTTGATATTTTACTGGGGGATTAAGAAAACTTTTGCGCAATTAGGTTTGCATAATATATTCTTCAGCGGCAATTATAAACAAGAGTTTGAAGAAATTTTTAAGGGCAAAGTGCCAGCCACTGATCCAACGGTATATGTGAACATTACCTCAAAAGATGTTCCCGGTGATGCACCTGAAGGCTGCGAAAACTGGTTTGTAATGGTGAATGTGCCTACGCATAACGGACAAGATTGGGAGGTGTTGATACCACAATACAAAACGCTTATCATCCAAAAATTGAATATGATCCTGCAAACAGATCTCACCAAACTGATTGTTACCGAAGCAAGCCTCAGCCCGGTCGAAATTGAAAGAAAGACGTTATCGGCTGGTGGTTCACTATACGGTACCAGTTCCAATAGTCGTTATGCTGCCTTTTTGCGTCATCCTAATGATCATTCAAACATCGAAGGGCTTTATTTCGCCGGAGGCAGTGTGCATCCCGGTGGAGGTATTCCATTGTGTTTGTTGTCTGCTAAAATTGTTTCTGAAATAATTCCTCAGCCATGAAAAAATTGCTCACAAACCGATTTTATTTAAGTCTGAGCCTGCTGATAATCGTTTATCTGGTGGGATTTGTAACTGTTTTGCTGGGTCAGGCCGAATCGCTGATGTTGCTTACGCCGTATAATCTTTTGTTTGCTTCCGGACTTTTAATATACAATGCTGAAGGTTTCGACAGGTGCTATGGCAGTTGGCTCCTGATAGTAATGCTTGCAGGATTTTTTGTTGAAGTACTCGGTATAGAAACCGGATTGATCTTTGGAATTTATAATTACGGTGATGGATTGGGTTTAAAGTGGCTCGGCGTTCCACTGATGATCGGGGTAAACTGGGGCGTACTGGTTTTTGGAACGGCAGCTTTGATCCAGCATTTCAAGCTTGCCCGATGGGTGAAAGCTGCCATTGCCGCAACACTAATGGTTTTGTATGATTTTTTGCTGGAACCTGTAGCAGTGCGTTTTGATTTTTGGAGCTGGGCAGGAGGATCGATTCCTCTTCAAAATTACCTGGCCTGGTGGATTATTTCCTTTGGCATGTTGCTCGGGGCATTTTATCTGGTTAAAAACCTGCGCAACCGTTTGGCTATCTTTGTTATAGGCATACAAACTTTGTTTTTTGTTGTGCTTATTCTGGATCAGAATTGAAGCATTCGTTAATCATGAATAACCTCTATCTTACTATTGATTTACTCACGATCTCAGCTCCTCTCATACTGAGTTTTGATAAACGCGTGGCTTTTTACAAGCAATGGAAATACTTATTTCCGGCCATGCTGTTGATGGGCGTCGTATTTATTGCCAAGGACGTGATTTTTGCAACCTCAGGAATTTGGGGTTTTAATGATCGCTATCTGATTGGATTCAGGATGTTGGGGCTGCCGGTAGAGGAATGGCTCTTTTTTGTGGTAGTGCCTTATGCTATCGTTTTCATTTATGCCTGTTTGGTTGTGTATGTTAAAAAGGACATTCTTAAAAGTGTACATCGTCCGTTTTTTGTGGTGTTGAGTGTTGTGTTGTTGGTTGTTGGTGTTATGCACTACGATAGGTTGTACACCTCCGTGATATTTATCCTGACGGCTTTGCTGTTGCTTTATAATGTTTACAAAAAACAGCCCTGGCTCGGTTATTTCCTGTTGGCTTACCTTATTTCTCTGGTTCCTTTTTTGATTGTAAATGGTGCTCTTACAGGCTATTTTACTGAAGAGCCGATCGTTTGGTACGATAACAGCCAGAATTTGGGTATTCGCATCTTAACAATCCCGATTGAGGACAGCATCTACAGCCTGATGATGATGCTGATGATAATACAGGGGATGGAGTGGCTCAGGCGTAAGGAACATCGACATTCTAAGCATGACTTGGTCGCCGAAAATTAAAGCAATGGTTGAATTTTGTTTGGCATTAATTCTCAGAAGAATTTCATCAAGTTGAAACACCTCCTTAACTCAGCCATTTGTTTATTATTTTTAACAACACTTTTCGGTTCACCGGCTTTGTAACATAATCATTGCAACCGGCAGCCAGGGCTTTTTCGGCATCGCCAGCTAATGCGTAGGCTGATTGTGCAATAATGGGTATCTCCGAATTAAATTTTCTGATTTTTCTTGTAGCCTCCAGGCCATCCATCACCGGCATTTTAATATCCATCAGTATCAACACTATCTCCGGATGTTCTTTGGCCATGTTTACGGCGGATTCTCCATCAGCACACTGCAGCATTTTAAAGCCCATCGACTCGAGCAGAATGTGCATATATTCAAAACTGGAGTCGTCGTCTTCGGCAAGCAGGATGAGTTTACTTTCATTCTGATTCACTTCTTGTTTTTCCTGTTTTTCATCGGGTTTTTCGGAGGCGTTCGTTCTTTTCAAAGGTAATGTAACCATAAATTTGCTTCCTTTTCCTGGTTCCGACTCAAGGGTTAGTTCTCCACCCAAAGCTTCGGTATAAGCTTTAACGATAGAAAGCCCGAGACCTGATCCTTCGTGTGCTCTGGTGATATGAATGTCGGCCTGCACAAAGCGTTCGAAGATGGCCTCTATCCTGTCAGCCGGAATACCGATACCTGTATCTTTGACATATAACAGCAATTTTTCTTTTTCAGCATAACAGCCAATCTCAACAGTGCCCTGCTTTGTAAATTTGATGGCGTTTTTAATCAGATTTGTCAATATCCCGTCAAGTTTATGGCGGTCAGTGATCACACAGTCGTCATTTTTGTTGAGCTGATTATTCAATATCAGCTGCAAGCCGGTCTGATCTGTTTGAGGTTTAAAGAAATCGTAATAGTAGCTAAAAACTTCCGACAGGCAAACCTCATCTTCAAACACTTCCAGTTCGCCTGATTCGATGCGCGAAATCTCGATGATGTCGTTGATGGTATCCAGCAATCGCTGGCCGCTTTTGTTTACAATTTTTATATAAGCTGCTTTTTCCTCCTCACTAAGGTCAGGTTCTTTGAGCAATTCGAGAAAACCCAGAATGCCATTCATGGGGGTTCTGATTTCGTGGCTCACATTGGCCAGGAAAGCAGATTTTAACTGATCGCTTTCTTCTGCTTTTTCTTTGGATTTAATCAGGTCGGCTATCATTTTTTTGCGTTGCAGCAACAAGGAGAGTTCGTGGGCAACCAGTTCGAGTAGGCGAAGGCTGGAAGCATCATAGGCCTGAGGATCGGTGTAGCTTTGAACGGCCATCACGCCAATCACCTGTTCGCCATCGAACAAAGGAACGCCCATCCAGCAAAGGGGCGCAACATAAGCGGTTGATCTGTTCAGGTTTTGATTCAGGTTCTTAATTTCGTCCTCGCTCAAAAGCAATGATTTTTTGGTGCGGACAATTGTGCCGGAGATTGATTCGGTTACTTGCCAGGATGCGATAAACGACTTTTCGTCGTGCATGATCAATTGTTGCAGCATATCGGTTTCCTGATGATAGGAGGCAACATAAAAGTTAGTAGTATCCAAAACCCGAGCCAATTCGGTACGTGTGAGCTTTAACAAATCATCGATGGATGTTGTACTGATCGACTGCCGCGCAATTTCGTAAAGAATTTGCTGGATGTTGTTGTTATACGTACGCTCTGTAATATCAAGAAAGGTGACTACCGAGCCAATAATTTTTTCGTTTCGGCGGATTGGGAAGGACCAATATTCGACCGGAAAATGACTACCATCTTTTCGCCAGAAAACTTCATTATCAATATGTTTGCCTTTACCCGTTTTGACGGCCTCAAACACACTGCAACCTGATTCGGGTAATAGTGATTCATCAGGATAAGCATAGTGAACCAGGGCGTGAATATTTTTACCAATTATCTCATTTTCATTGGTATATCCCAGCATTTTAACTGTTGCCTTATTACAAAAGGTACAAATTCCCTGTTTATTAATTCCAAAAATCCCTTCAGCTGTTGAATCAAAAATCAGCCGTATAGTGTCGTCACTTTCGCGGAGTTTGTTTTGCATCATTTTTCGGGTGGTAATATCCCGGGCAATACTCAGAATGGCAGGTTGCGCCTGATAATTGATCAGACTGGATGAAACCTCAACAGGAATTAATCGGCCGTCTTTGGTTTTGTGAGTAGTTTCGAACACCTGGATTTCGTCCACAGGCATCGTTTTGAATAGTTCATTAATGGATGCGCTATCCAGTGCTGCATCAATACCAATTAATCCAATCTCAAGCAATTCCTGTTTGGAATATCCCATCACGCTTACCGCTGTTTTGTTCACATCAAGAATATTCCCTTTCAGGTCGATTACCCAAACAGTTTCCGTCATTCCGTCAATCAGTTCGCGGTAGTTTTTCTCGCTTTCGAAAAGTGCGATTTCTGCTTTTTTGGTTTCGGTAATGTCTTCAATATAGCCTTCCAAAAAAAGTAGTTCGCCTGATTCATCAAAAATTCCTTTCCCGCGTTCGAGCATCCAACGTATTTCGCCTTCTGTGGTTTTGATTTGGTATTCTCCGTGGAAAAGGTCTTTGTTATTCAATTCACGATTCCATTGCTCACTTAAAAGCGGTCGAAATTCGGGTAAGATAAGGTCGTTGTAGCTTATTTTTTTGTTGTCAATCAAATCAGCCGGATCGTATCCGGTTATTTTTTTGCAATTTTCGCTGATGTAGAGCATGGTCCAGTTTTCATCGTTGAGGCATCTGTACACAAAGCCCGGCAAATTGGTAATCATTGAGCTAAGCTGGCGTTCCTTTTCGATAAGTTGTTGTTCGGCTTCTATTATGGAGGTTATGTTGCGGGAAATCCCCTGAAATCCTATTGGGTTGCCTTGTTCATCTCTCAAAAAAGAGATATTCATGCCGATCCAGATCAAACTGCCATCTGCTTTATAATGCTGTAGCTCAACCAGACGACTTCGATTTCTGTCTGCTGTTGAATCTTTTTCCTTTTCCAGTTCTTCTTTAAAAACCTCCTGTATCTTTGCGATTGAGGCAGGAGGGAATTTATCTTCGATTTTTCGTTTTAGGTGTTGCTCAACTGGTTCGCCCACAAGCTGTTCGATGGAGCTACTTACGTAGTTAACATTAAAATCTAAGTCGGTAGTCCACACAACATCAGAGATATTTTCAGCAATCTTGCGGTATTTTTCTTCGCTCTGGCGCAGCTGCTCTTCCATCATTTTTCGGGAAGTGATATCCTGCAAAATACAGAGAGTTCGATCGAAGCTTCCATCCGGATTACGACCAACACGGCCATTGATTTCGAAATGCAGCAGTTTACCGGATTTATGCCTGAGCGCATTAGTGGTGTTTATATTTCCTGCCAGCTTAAAACGATCAAATTCTTCATTGAACTTTTCAGCATAACCCTCCGTAAGTAAATCTCCAAACCAGGTGCCTATCACTTCTTCCCGCTTGTATCCCAGGGTTTTTTCCCAGGTTTGATTTACTTCCAGGATTCTGCCATTTTCATCGAGCGATTGATAACTTAAAGGTGCATTTTTGAAGAGCAATTCAAATTGTTCGCGACTTTCTTTCAGCTCTCTTTGTTTGTTATAATTTTCAGTCTGATCGCTAAACACGATTACTACACCCAGCAAATTCCCCTCTTTATCAATGATTGGTGCTTTGCTTTCATCTATCGGAATTCGGCTTCCATCTTTCGAAATCAAAATGGTATGCCTGGCAAGCCCAACAACTCTTTTACCCGACAAATTCTTTTGAACCGGTTTTTCGGTCTTTTGCTGCAAATCTTTATTGAGAGTCACAAAAACTTCTTCCACTTTTTTATTTTGGGATTCAGCCTCTGACCAGCCGGTTAGTCTTTCAGCAACCGGATTCATATGAATGACGAAGCCTTTGGTATCTGTGGTTATCACCCCATCGCCAATGCTATATAAAGTAGCACTGAATTGTTCCTGCGATTCCATTAATTCCCGGCTTTTGCTTGCCAGGCTGATCCAAAGTTTTTTTTGTCGGTTGTGATAAAACCAGGCCACTAAAGCAGCAAAAAACAAAATCCCTAAGACCACAATAACAGTGATAAGGCTTGTTTTTTTATACAAATCAGCATATAATTCGCTGGTTTCGGCCTTTACAATCATTTTCCACGGTAGCGTACCAACCGTATCGATATGGGCTAAAATCTGCCTGCCAATATAGCCAGGACCTTCGTATAAACCAACAAATCCATCGGCAGCTAAAACGGCAGGATTTGAAGTTTCGGCCATCGAAAACATCAACTGCAGCTGCTCATTTTCGCGATACATCACTTGGTTTAAAACCCTTACTGAATCATCTTCCTTTCTCACTAAAAACGTTTCGGCAGTTTTGCTGGGCGTAGGCCAGTTTTTAATTAACGGATAGAGATAACTCTGTGGATTTGTTCTGAAAATCATAACTGCCATAGCCTGTTTATCAGCATTAAACAGTGGTGATACAAATTCAATATGTATAGCTTGATGTTGTTTGCAGTAGTAAAAATCACGCATTTGTATCATTCCTTTTTGTTCTGCCAATGCTGCTGCCTCCCGTGTTTTTTCGTCAACCGTATCCATTTCCGCCACCGCAGTGAATAATACTTCTCCGTTTTTGTTCAGGATGATAATATTATCAAAGCGGTCGTCCGAAAGAATATGATTGTAGGCCTCACGCAACAAAGGGATTGCTGTTGTATCGCCAGAAACTATCTGAGCTGCCAAAACATTGAAAGGGCTTTTTTCTGAAAAAAAGATGGCTTCGGACAAACGTTCTTTGCGCCATTGTTTTAACTGGTTGATTTTGAGTTTGGCAACGGCTTTCAGCTCGTTGTAGCTTTTAAGCTGGGTTTGTTGTCTTTCGAATTGAAAATAATAGAACCCACTCAAACTAATCAGAAGTGCTACTCCGATCACAAGCAAAATAAGCAAAATGGGTACTTTCTGTATAGGGTGATCAGAAAAATGGTTGAACTTCTTCATCTTGGGAGTAATTTAACCGTAACAAATAACGGAAAAAAAGAGGCCAATAGCAAGAAAATTATAATTGTAAGTGGTGGCTTAAAGTGTATTCCTTTTTGTTTTTAGAAAAATTACCACCTTGAAATATTGTCGATCGTTGTCAAAACAATCTTATTTTGGATTAAAACAAACAGCATATCAGTCATTTGACTGATATGCTGTATTTTAGATTATTCTAAGGTAATTTTAGTCTAGTCTATCTCCACCTCAATCCATTTACTGCGATCGGGAGGTGTGGGGGAATTCACATTTTTAACCGGATTTTCTTTCAGTTCGTTGAGTAATACTTCAACGGCTTTTTCGATAGAAGGGTCTTCGCCTTTAGCCAACTTTTCAGGACGGTCGATTACTTCGATATCAGGATATACGCCAATACCTTCGATGATCCAGTCTTCGTTTTCGTCGAAGATGCCGAAGCGTGGCACAGAGATATAACCACCGTCCACCAGGCGTGCATTGCCCGAAATACCAACCAATCCACCCCAGGTGCGTGTTCCGATCAGTTTGCCCAGCCCCAGTTTTTTAAAGAAATACGGGAAGGCATCGCCGCCGGAGGAAGAGTATCCGTTGATAAGCATCACTTTAGGGCCATCATGCGAGATGCCGGGAGCCTTGTCGGGCTGCATGCCGTTGCGATGCCAGTAGGTAAGGGTTTTGCGGTCGAGCAGGTCGGCCATACGGTCGGGAATAAAACCTCCGCCATTATAGCGGTCGTCGATGATCAGGGCTTCTTTGTTATGGTAGGTGTACATACCGCGATGTAGTTCGCGATTTCCTTCAAATGCGGTATTGGGCACGTGGATATACCCGATTTTTCCGTCCGAGAGCTCATCTACCATGGCACGACGTTCGTTTACCCAGTTGAGGTATTTCAGTTCAATTTCGCTTTCAATGGTTTTCACCTGCGATTTTCTACTTGCTTTTCCTTCGGCATTGCTGCTCACTTCCAGTTGGATCAGCCGATCAGCTTTGTTTTCGAGTAATTCGTAGGGATTCATTTCGGTGGTAAGGTCTTTACCATCGATTCGCAGGATATAATCACCTTCTTTCACATCCACTCCAGCTTCGGTGAGTGGTGCGCGGCGGGCCGGGTTCCAGTTTTCGCCTTCATAAATTTTCATGATGCGGTATCTTCCTGCCTTAAGGTCGGCTTCGAGTTCGGCACCCAGAAGTCCGGTATTGATACGCTTTGGACGTTTGATATCGCCCCAGTCCACATAAGCGTGGCCGGCATTGGCTTCCGAAACCAGCTCGCTGAGCACATAATCCACATCAAAGCGGCTTCCGGCATAAGGAATCAGTTCGCCGTAACGTTTGCCAAGTCCTTCCCAATCCACACCATGCAGGTTTTCTACATAAAAGTAATCTCTGAAAATTCGCCATCCGTCTTTGTAGATTTGTTGCCATTCCTTCTGAGGCTCGATTTTCATTTCCAGTTGATCGAGGTTGATTTTACCTGTGCCGGGTTTTTGTCCGGGAGCAATTTTGGCAATACCATAATCGCCACCCGAGCGATACAACATCTGCTTGCCATCGGCTGTGGGTGTGGCACTCCAGGCCTTGTCTATGATTTCTTCTGTTTTTTGCTCTTCCAGGTTGTAGCGCATAATTTTTCCATCGCTGCTGTAGAGCAGGCCGCCATCCACAGCTCCCAAAATACGGTAGCTGCCGGATGAAACCGGAAGGGCTTCGATGCGTCCATTGATGCCTTCGAAAGCGATACTTACTGCGATTTCTTCAGTTGAAGGTTTTTCTTCTTTTTTCTTGTCTTTTTTGTTTTCTTCTACCTTTTCGACAGCTTTCACGGGCTCCTCATCTGATTTGGGTGGCATCAGCCGGGTGCCGTCATTTTGCAATGCAACAGCATAAAGGCGGGCAGCTTTGTTGTAGAGGTAGTTGAATTCGAAGCTCGAAAACTCCAGGTTGAAATCGCGGTTAGAAACGAAAAAGATAAACTTGCCATCTTTGCTGAAAACCGGTGACCAGTCGTTGAACTGATCATCCGTGAGCTGAGTGGATTCAGCAGATGCGATATTGTAAACCCAAATTGCTGATAGGTCGTTATCAGCTTCTTTGGTGTAAGCGATCCATTGCGAATCGGGCGAGAAGGCGTAGGAGCGGATTTCGCTGCGGGTAGCCTTGTCAATGGCTTTTTGTGTGCCTGCTGTCACGTCAACCAGCCACAGTTGCATGGTGCGATCGGAATAAACCAGGTATTTGCTGTCGGGCGACCAATCTGCTTCGTATTTCCATGCCGATGAGCCATTGGTTAGTTGGCGGGGAGTAGCATCGGCTTTGTTTTCGAGCAGGTAGATTTCGTATTCACCTGTGGCATCAGAAAAATAGGCGATGTATTTACCATCGGGCGACCAGCTGGGATAGATTTCGCGGACGCCCTGAGTTTGAGTGAGGTTGATGGTGTTGCCATTTTCGGCCGGGACCGAAAAGATATCACCTCTGGCATCGAAAAGCACGCGTTTTCCGCTTGGCGAAATATTATAACTGTGTATATCGTCTTTTACGTTTTTGTAGTAGGCTTTGAGCCCGGGATTGTCGAAGTTGAGCCTGACTTCAATTTTTGTGTTAGAATTGGCAGCTAAATCGTAAACATAAAGGTAACCGCCATTTTCATAAACTACCTTACCATTTTTGCCGGAGGGCCACATCACATCAAAATCTTTGAATTGTGTGAGTTGCTCGGTGTTTTTGCTTACTGTGTTATACCGATAAAGGTTAAGGCGCAGATCGCGGTTGCTGGCAAAGATGATGTCGTTGCCCTGCCAGACAGGCCATTGGTCGGCACCTTTGAAATTGGTGATTTGTTCGGAACTGTTGTTGTTCAGGTCGTAAATCCAAAGATCAGTAGCACGTCCGCCTTTGTATCGTTTCCAGGTGCGGAATTCGCGATCCACGGGAGTGAAACAGAGCATATTATCGTTGGGCGAAAGTGCTGCAAAGCCACCATTCATGATGGGCAGCGGTTCTTCTAATCCGCCTTCGATATCGACCAGATAATAACGTCCGTTGCGTTCGCCAAATGGAGTACGGTTGGCACGAATCAGGATTTTCTTACTATCTGAAGTCCAGCCCATTACAACATGATCAAAACCACCTCGCGGAGGCATCACGCCAACGGAATTGTACCAGGTGAGTTGTTTGGCTTTGCCGCCTTCGGAAGGCATCACCCAGATTTGTCGGCTACCCGAATATTCGGCCGAAAAGGCGATCCATTGGCCATCGGGCGAGATTTTTGGAAATAATTCGATCCCTTCGTGTGAGGTAAGCTGACGGGCTTCTCCTCCGGCAGCGTTTACCGTCCACAGGTCGCCGGCATACACAAAAGCAATTAGGTTGTTGTTGATGTCGGGATAACGCAGCAATCGCGCATCATCCATTGCTTTAAGGCTTCCCGAAAACAGGATAAACAGCAGTAAGGCTGTTAACTTATGGGTAAATGATGACATAAATTTGATGGTTTAAGGCTTGCTGATAATAGCTATCAACAAGCAGTATTTGAAGGCGAAAGATACATAAAGTTTCAAAAATTGCATCTAAAAATCAGTATTTGGTTGTTTTGTTCAATTCATTTGCAGAAACAGGCCAGAAAACAATGGAATACTGGCTGTTTTGTCGTACATTTATACTTCCAAATACACTGCTTACATCAAGGAAAAAGTTAGGCTCTTTTTCGTTTTCTCTATTCGTAATCCTCTTGATGATTACTGCATGCTCGTCGGCAAAAAAAATTAAGGAAATGAAGCTTGCCGAAAATGTCGATCTGGAGCGATATGTGGGTAGCTGGTACGAAATGGCCCGTTTTCCGCATAGTTTTGAAGAAGGTTTAGTGGGTGTTACTGCTACTTACACCCTTATGGAAAATGGCAGGATAGAAGTTATAAATGAGGGCTATAAACATAGTTTGGATGGCAAGCTGAGTCGTGCTGTTGGCAAGGCAAAAGTAGCCAAATCGGGCAATCCGGCTCATTTGCGTGTAAGTTTTTTCTGGATTTTTTATGCTGATTACCTCATTTTAGAACTTGATGCTGACTATCAATATGTGTTGATAGGCAGGAGTTCGGATAAATACCTTTGGATTTTGGCCCGTGAACCACAATTGGATGAAAAAACCTATATCATGCTTGTTTCAAAAGCCCGTGAGCGTGGTTATGATGTGAGCAAACTGGAGCGGGTGCCGCAGCTGGTGGAATGAATAATTTTTTGTATTTAATACAACAAAATAAACTCAGAAGAGTAATAAACAGGAAAATACGTAAATTTGTAAATAAAAAATATGGACTTACAAACCAGAAAGTTAGTATTTATCGAGGAGTTTATTCGCCTGCAGAATGAAGAAATTATAAGCGGACTGGAGAAACTTTTAAGGGCTAAAAAGATTGAGCAATTTGAAAAGAACATTTCTCCAATGAGTCTGGAACAATATTGCCTCGAGATTGACCAGGCAATGCAGGATTCTAATGATGAAAAGATTACCTCTGCAAATGAGATAAGACAAAAGATTAAAAAATGGGCTTAATTGTTTATTGGACTCATTTTGCTGAGAATAAATTAGAGGATGTCTATAATTATTATCGTGATAAAGCTGGTGAAATTATTGCGATAAAGCTCATAGACGGAATAGTATTACATTCTTTAAGATTAGAGATACACCCGTATATGGGTCAAAAGGAATTATTGTTCGATGACAATAAGCATGAAATCAGGTATCTGGTATATAAAACTACAAAATTGTCTATTGGATAAACACATATAAGAATAGGATTGAAGTGCTTAACCTTTTTGATTGCAGACAAAACCCAGAAAGGATAAAGACATACTAATGAATAGGTTGAGTTTTAAAGTTGATTGAAGCATAGAAAATTAGAGTAAAGACTAAAATTCGGCCGTTTAAGGAAATTGATGACCAAAAACCACTATCATCATTTTTTTCTGTTTTATAACCTTGTACAAGGGGAAGGACATTTTTCTTTGATACTTTCGTGCTATCCCTAAAGCAGATGGCCGAGACAAATGCCAATAGTTTGATAAGTAAAGAATCGACCTTGTAGAGCACCTTGGTTTAATTATAGCAAAGCTACTGAGCTTTGTTATAGTTTTGGGATCAACAAGCTTTATTCCTATCAAAATGAACTTTATTCACCTAATTTTAGCTTCTGTGGACGTGAAGTAGCAATGGAGTGTTGAGCCGAAACAGAGGAATTTCTCCATTCATTTTTTAAGGCAGAAAAATTTCCGTAGATTTTTAGTTTTGATTTCCATTCAATAAAATATTTAAAATCAATACTAAAAACGCTGACAAACGGTTACAAACGATTATATCCGTATGTACTCGGTAATCATACGACTCTGCGTATCAGCCCACTGTAATTTTGCCTCATCGTTCTTTCACAACAAACTTTAATTTTTTATTCACTAAACATTTACTCTCATGACAACTTTAAACAACACCGTACAATTGATCGGCCGCGCAGGCCTCGATCCTGAAATCAAAAACTTTGAAAACAACCACAAACGTGCACGTTTTTCGATCGCCATTACTAATTATTACTATAATCAGAATGGTGAGCGCGTAGAAAACACCCAATGGCATCAACTGATTGCCTGGGGCAAAACCGCCGAAGTGGTCGAAAAAATAGTGAAGAAGGGCAGGCAACTTGCAGTGACCGGTACATTGACAAATCAAAGCTGGCAAGATCAGGCCGGAAGTAAGCATCAGAAAACAGAAATCGTGCTTAACATGATCCAGGCTTTTGGGAAAATGGCCGGATAGGCATACGGTTAAATTCCGTTTTTGAATTTTAAACTTTACCCATTCATTAAACACTTGAAAATCATGACAACAATTAACAACAGCATTCAACTCACCGGACGAGCCGGTAACAACCCAACAATCAAAAATCTTGAAAATGCACGCAAAATGGCACGATTTGCTTTTGCAACCAGCAACGCAACAACCAATGCAAATGGTGAGCGTATCTCTCAAACCCAATGGCATCAGGTAGTAGCCTGGGGCAAGCTGGCAGATGTAGTTCAGATGCAGGTGAAAAAAGGCAGGCAAGTGGCTATCAGTGGCAGGCTTAGCAGCCGAAACTGGGAAGACCGCAGCGGGCAAATGCGCACCAAAACAGAAATAGTGCTGAACGAAATACATAGTATCAGCTAATCAACAAAACCCATTTTTTGAAATCAAAATTATTCATTCATTAAATACTTGAAAATCATGACAACTTTAAACAACACCGTACAATTGATTGGCCGTGCAGGCTTCGATCCCGAGATCAAAAGCTTCGATAAAGAGCGTAAGATGGCTCGTTTTTCCATCGCCACAAACAGTTATTACTATAATAAAAACGGCGAACGCGTTGATGATACCCAGTGGCATCAGGTGATTGCCTGGGGCAAATCAGCCGAAGTGGTAGAAAAACTCGTCAAGAAAGGCAGAGAAGTTGCTGTTAGCGGCAAGCTAAACAATCGCAGCTGGGAAGACAAGGATGGCAACAAACGCTATATCGTCGAAATCGTGTTAAATGAAATTCACGCTTTTGGCAAAGCAGCTGGTTAAGCAGTAACAAAATTGAATCAACAGAAATCGTATATTTTTTAATTTAAACACTTGATAATCATGACTACAATGAACAACTTCGTACAATTAATCGGCCGGGCAGGTAACGATCCCGAAATCAAAACCTTAGAGAATGATCGCAAAATGGCCCGGTTCAGAATGGCCACTTCAACCTATTACATCAATCAAAAAGGTGAGCGTGCTGAGGACACCCAATGGCATCAGCTGGTTGCCTGGGGCAAAACCGCCGAATTGGTTGAAAAGCTGGTGAAAAAGGGAAAGGAAATGGCTGTAAGTGGTAAGCTCAACAACAACAGCTGGGAAGATGCCGAAGGCAATAAACGCTACAGTGTAGATGTAGTGGTAAACGAAATCATGGTGTTTTAGCACTAAAGCTGTATGAAAAGCAAAAGCGGCTGACAGTTGACTGTCAGCCGCTTTTTTTATAGACTTTTTAAAGTGGGTTTGCTGTTACCCTTGTTTTGATTTCAATTTGTAAGGTAAACTGTACACCGCCTTCGCTCACTGTTCCGATCATAGCAGTGGTGAATGGGTTGAGCGATTCCAAGATAGCCTGTACATTATTCCACTGATTGTTTGCATTATCCATTACGAGTTCGGTGCCAACAGCCAGCTCTACATCATTGTATGTCCAGATTGCCGGAGTCATACTGCCCGAAGTAAAGGAGATCTCAGCATTTTCGAGCACAACACTTTTACTGATTTCCGTAATGGTAGCTTTAACTTCTTTTATTTCTATTTCTTTGATTTTGTTGCCATATTCAGCAAAATCGCTGTTTGACAATGGATCAATTGTTGCTTCAGCATTGAAAGTGGCACTTTTTGATTCGGCCGGAACATCAATATTCAGATCACTCTTAAAGTTTGCTTCGAATTTTACATCAAGTAATTCTTTTGCTTTTTCACATCCCGGGCTGAATATAAACACTGTTGCGAGCAGCATGATGATTTTGGTCATTGCTTTCATAATTGTATAATTTTTGGTTTTGTGAATTTGAAGCAAAGGTGCAGTTTTTTTTCTAAAAAGTATTTATTTAGAAATGTTTAACACCTTTCAACTGCTTAACGTTTCCAAAACTGAGGGGAAAAAAGTATTAAAACGGTCAAAATCTCAAGCCTGCCCATCAGCATCAAAAAAGAGAGCAACCACTTGGCTGGCCAGGGCATAAAAGCATAATTATCTACCGGCCCCACCTGTCCTATTGCCGGACCAATATTACCCAAACTGGATATTGAGGCACCCACCGCAGTTTGAAAATCAAGGCCCATTGCCGAAAGCGCAATCATCCCCAGCGAAAAAATGAGTATATACATCAGGAAAAATGCCATTACTTTATAGATTATATCCTGCGAAACAGATTTTTTGTTGAACCGAACCGGCAAGATCGCATTTGGATGAAAGGCACGTTTTAGTTCCATCCGCGAATTTTTGAGCAGCAGCATTTGCCGTATTATTTTGATGCCCCCACTGGTTGATCCGGCCGAGCCGCCAAGAAACATCAAAACAAAGATCAGCATCCATAGAATGGTGGGCCACATCAGGTAGTTGGCAGTTGCATATCCGGTGGTGGTAAGGATGGAGGCAACGGTAAACAAGGCATCTCTAAAGGCTGCCTCCGGTTGGGTTTTACTGATCAGGAGTAAACCGATCGTAATAAAAAAGCTTATAACACCAATAACAGTCAGGTATCCGCGAAATTCTTCATCTTTAAAAACCCGTGCCAGTTTGCCATGAAGCGCAAAATAATGCAAGGTAAAATTAGTCCCGGCTAAAATCATAAAAATAATAATCACATATTGGCTATAGGCCGAAAACGTTGCGATACTTTCGTTTCTTGTCGAAAATCCACCGGTTGACATAGTGGTGTAGGCATGGTTGATGGCATCAAAGAAATCCATTTCGCCAGCCCAAAGCAATAAAGTCTGGATAAGTGTAAACAACACATAAATACCCCAGAGCCTTTTGGCTGTTGCTGTTATCCTTGGATGTAACTTATCGTACGTTACGCCAGGCATCTCAGCCATAAAAAGTGCCATTCCACCAATGCCTAACACGGGTAAAATCGCCACCGTAAACACGATAATTCCCATCCCGCCAAGCCATTGCGTAAGGCTTCGCCAATAAAGCAGGTCTTTTGGCATGGCTTCAATATCGGTGAGAATTGTGGCTCCTGTTGCGGTAAATCCTGAGATGGTTTCGAAAAAAGCATCCGTAAAATTGGGTATCGTACCACTGATATAATATGGCAAAGCTCCAAAAAGCGAGATGAGAATCCAGGTGAAGCTTACAATGATATAACCTTCACGTTTCCCGATATTTTTGGATGACTTTCGGTTGAGCAAAAACATCAATCCGCCCACAAAAATGGTGATCGTTCCGGAAACCGGTATGGCAATGCATTCGAGACTACAATATTTTATCGTAAAGGGAAGTGCGGTAAACATGAATATCCCTTCAACCAGAAGCAGAAAACCTATGATACGGATGATCAGGCTGTAATTGATTTTGCGCAGAAAGCTTTTCATAATTTATTTAGTGAAAAAGCTTTTCAATTTTGTGTATGGCATGTGGAAGTGCAAAAACCACCACTTTATCATTTTCCTCTATCTGAAAATTACCCATGGCGATAAAGCTTTCGTCGCCGCGAACTATTCCGCCAATAATAGCCCCTTCGGGTATGTTCAATTTTTTGATTGGCTTACGCGTAACCGCTGATCCCGAACGGGCAATCAGTTCCATCGCATCAGCTTCGATACCACTGAGGCATTTGAGCGAAGTAACCTCAGCTCCCATGGTATAACGTACCATATAACTTGCGGCAATCAGTTTTTTGTTGATAATGGTATCAATACCAATATTTTGCGAGATATCAATGTAATCAATATTTTCGACCAGTGCAATGGTCTTTTTCACACCATAGGTACGTGCCTGCAGACATGTTAGAATATTGGTTTCGGTATTGTCTGTTACGGCAATAAAGGCATCAATATTCCTGACATCTTCATCTTCAAGAAGTTGAAGATTTCTGGCATCCCCATTTACAACCAAGGTGTCCTCCAGGTAATCGGTCAGAAAAATACAGCGTTCTTTGTTTTTTTCGATCAGCTTGATGTTCATTTCCTTTTCGAGTCTTTTGGCTGTGATTCGTCCTACACGACCGCCACCAACCACCATTACATTGTGTATGTCGTGCTGAATTTTGCCTCCCAGATGCAATAGATTTTCGATGGCTTCGGGTTTGGTGATAACATAGGAAAGGTCGTTTTCCAGGAAAACATCATCTCCATAAGGAATAAAAGTCTGCCGGTTGCGATGCACGGCTATTGCTCTGAAATCGAGATGTTTATATTCGTTTGCGATGTCGTTCAGACTTTTATTTAATACGGGAGCACCCTTTTCGAGTTTGATCATAAACAGCTGAAGTTTACCATCCGAAAAGTCAAAGACTTCGGTGGCGGCTGTTTGTTTGAGCAGGGTGATAATTTCCTGGGCAGCAATATCCTCGGGTGATACCAATCCGTCAATTCCCAGTTCCTGATAGATCTTCCAGCTTTCGGCACTCAGGTTTTCCATCGTATTTACACGGGCAATCACTTTTTGTGCACCCAGTTTTTTTGCCAGTATGGCAGTCATCAGGTTGATGTGTTCATCATGCACCACTGAAATCACCAGATCGGCCTTTCGAACATTGGCACGCTGCAGAACGCCTATCGAAGTTGAATCGCCTGTGATAGTCATCAAATCGGTGTGCGATTCGATCATTTTAAGTAAGTCTTCATGCGGATCGACAATGGTGATGTTGTGGTTGCTGTTTACAAGTGCTTCGGCCAGATGCAAGCCCACTTCACCATCACCCGCAATTA
>Ga0334883_1002779_pt1 | contig 20576 bp, 15 predicted proteins | sample GraSluR1_MG_6_FD_207230 | JGI IMG/M metagenome (GOLD analysis project Ga0334883, IMG submission 207230) | Sludge microbial communities from methane-producing bioreactor in Wageningen University, Netherlands - Granular Sludge_09_05-R1 | ecosystem: Engineered > Bioreactor > Anaerobic >...
GGCGAGCATTGTCGGCACGACGGGAACGTGGGTCTCTGCACGCGCGGCGGGCGTCATGTGGGAAGCGGTTCCTGAGCCGGCGACGCTGATGCTTCTGGGTCTTGGCGGTTTGCTGCTTCGTCGTCGTCGCTAAGTTGCGCGCGCAGAAGTCTGATTTGAAGTTGAGGATGGCAGCCTTTTCGGCGCGGCCGTAAGGGACGGAGAATCCCGGCGATTTGAGGGAGGGGCGCGGAGGGTCTCTGGGCGCGCCGACAGGTTGCCGTTTTTTTGTGATGTTGCTCTTTCGGTTTGGGGGAGCTTACAGTGCTACAACGGAGACGGGACAAACGATGAAGAATGTTCTGCTGCAGGTTCTGGTTGTCTGGTTGTGTTTCGGTTCTTCTGGGTGTCGTGCGCGTGCTGGTGTGATCTGTCCTCGGGGCGACATGAACGCCGATTGCCGTGTGGACGCGGATGATCTGGTGATCTTCGGGTCTCGATGGCTGGAGGGAAGCCTTTACCCACAGGAGGGTCTGCGGGCGCATTGGCGTCTTGACGAGGCAAGCGGAACGGCCGCAGCGGACGAGACCGGCAACGGGCACACGGGTCAGTTGGTCAACGGCGGCGCGTGGCTGCCGAACGGCGGTGCGTTCGGCGGTGCGATCCTGTTGGACGGGGTGGACGATTTTGTACGGACTCCGTTCGTGCTGAATCCGGCCGACGGGCCGCTCAGTGCGTTTGCCTGGGTTAAGGGCGGGGCGGCCAAGCAGGTCATCCTCGCCCAGACGGACGGGGACGGCGTGGGCCGCGAATGGCTGCACACCGATCCGACGGACGGCAAACTGCTCACGCGTCTGACCGATGGCACTTCGGCCCTGATGAGCGACGTGGTCATCTGCGACGGTGCGTGGCACCACGTGGGTGTCGTGTGGGACGGGTCGCGGCGGCACCTTTATGTCGATGGTCTGCCGGCCGGCTCGGATGCGGCGCCGTTAGCGGGCTTGCAGGCAAGCGACGGCCAAATGCACATCGGCGCCGGCAAGACGCTGTTGAGCTTTCAGTGCTGGAACGGACTCATTGACGACGTGCGAATATATGACAGGGCGCTTGACGCCGGCGAAATAGCGGCGATGGCTGCGCCCTCGTCAGGGGGTGAGGCCGACTTCGATGGTCGCGGCGGTGTGGGACTGGCGGATTTTGCGATCTTTGCGCACAACTGGATGCTGGATTTCGCCGGTGAATACCGCTGCGTCTGGGTGGATACGTGGAATACGGGCATTCTGAACAAGTCGCAGTGCGACGATCTGATACAGACCTGCCGCGACGCGAACATCAACACCGTGATCGTGGAGATTCGCAAGGTCGGCGACGCCTACTACAATTCAGCGCTGGAGCCGCGCGCAACGAACATCAGCGGCGGGTCATCGTTCGATCCGCTGGCGTATTTGCTACAAATTGCGCACGATACGTCCGGCGGGAAGAAGTACGTCGAGGTCCATGCGTGGTTTGTCGCCCAGCGGATCAGCTCTTCATGGCCGCTGCCGTCTGCACACACGCAGGGCGCCATCAAGCACGTGCTGCACAACCATCCTGAATACGTTATGCTTAATTCCGAAGGTCAGCCTTCGGCTTCGGGCTCAAACACCAGATACCTCGATCCGGGGCACCCTGGTGCGGTCGATCACAACGTAGCGGTGGTCCTGGACTGCCTGAGCAAGTACGACATCGACGGGATCAACCTGGACTACATACGCTATCCTGAGGCGGCGGGCGACTGGGGCTACAACCCGGTCAGCATTGCACGCTTCAACGCGTTCTACGGCAAGAGCGGGCAGCCCTCGGCTTCCGATCCGGACTGGTCGGCATGGCGGCGGGATTGCGTCACCAACCAGGTCAAGAAGATATACGTCAAGTCGCTGATGGTCGCGCCGCACGTGGTTGTGACGACCGACACGATCGGCTGGGGCTGGACGTGGGCGGACTTCCAGAACTCCCGTGCTTACGCGGAGGTTTTCCAGGACTGGGTCGGCTGGCTTCGCGCCGGGATCATAGACTATAATGCTCTTATGGGTTACGTTCGCAATGACCCGGCACGGTATGAGGGCTGGTGCAAGCTGTCACTGGCCAACGACGGCAAACGCGGCAGTATTCTCTCCACAGGCGCCTACATGCAGGACAGCGTCCAGGACGCGGTAGACCAACTGCTCCTGGCGCGGAGCTGGGGCGCGGCGGGTTTGAATATTTACGACTGGGGCAGCGAGGTCAACGGCAACAAATTGGGCGAGACGCGGCAGGATTTCTATCGCGAGATGAAGGCGCAGGTGTTTGGCACGTGGGTCGATCCGCCGATGCAGGCTTGGAAGGTTCGCCCTGAGACCGTGATCATCGAGGGTACGGTAACCGCAGCCGGTATGCCGGTGGACCATGCCAAAGTGATGCTCAACGGCCGCCCGTCGACCGCGACATATAGCGACGGCAGCGGATGGTACGCAGTCATGGAAGTCGAACCGGGTACGCATACACTGCGGTTTTCGGCGCCCGGTCGAACGGACGTATTGATCACCGTCTCCGGCGCACAGGCCGGGGATATCATAACGCTGGACGCGGCCTTTGCCGATTAAGAGTTGAGGAGCGCGATTGCGGCGGCGCCGGCCGTCGTACAGCTTCATTGGGGGTGCGTCGACGGGAGGCTATCGGTCGGCGCGTTGACCGTTATTCCGGTCGAATCCTTTGGCGGCGCGAAACGTATACGTAATTGACAATACGTCAGCATCTTCGTTTGAAGGGGTTAGCCATGACCATCGTGAGTCCGAGAAAAGCACATAAGTACTTCAAGGCCAAAATGGAGTTTACTACTGGTCCCGTAGAGTTGGATCAGATGATCAAAGGCGGTGAGAACATCAACATAGTGGACGTACGCTCCCGGGCGGATTATGAAAAAGAGCATATTCCCGGATCGATCAGTCTGCCGAAGGGTCAGTGGCAGACCTGCTCGGGTCTGAGCCGCGAAGCGGTAAACGTCGTTTACTGTTACAGCGAGGACTGCCATCTCGCCGCATCGGCTGCGTTGGAATTCACGGAGCAGGGTTACCCGGTGATGGAGCTTGAGGGGGGTTTCGAGGGCTGGAAGGAGCACAATCTGCCGGTCGAGGTAATAAGCTGAACGCGCGCAGGAAAAAGGCCCGCGCTGCATACGCTGCGCGGGCCTTGCAGTGCGGTTTTTGCGGGTTAGATGTCGATGCCGAGGTCTGAAGCCAGACCTGATGTGAGCCATTGAAGGCTCATCACTGCGAGATCTTCGAGGTCGACCTTGCAGTCACCCGTTATATCCCCAGCGGGGCGATCCATGCATGCGTCAGCCGGATGGGGAGTATCGGGTCCGGCCTGGGAGTGAGCCTGGATGGTTTCTTCGGTTAGAGCCGTGTCCCAAATACGGAACTCGTTGTAGCTGCCCATGAACAGGGGATCGTTCCATTGGGCTCTGCCCAGCCAGTTGTTGACGTCGGTCAGATCGGCCAGCTTGAAGTGGAGGTCGTTTTCGCCGAGCAGGCGGCCGTCCTGATAAAGCCTTACCTTGTTTGAGATCTCATCCCAGACTATCGCGTAGTATACCTCTTCTCCGGGCTGCATCCAATGGTTGATGGGATCTACGATGCGGCGAGGCTCGCGCGGGCTTGGTCTGACATACTCGAAGAGCGGGACCAGTCGACCGTTATCATCGCCGCGGCTGGTGAGGAAGATAAACGCCGTGCCGCCTGCGCCGGGCGAGGCATCTTCGCCGCCGTCGGACGTCCCGAAGTCCATAATGCGCGACCAGTTTGCGTTTGCCACGGTTGTTGTCACCCAGACCTCAAATGTGGCCTGCGGTCCGAGTGCGGAGATCATGCCGTTTGGCAGGTCGACGTAGTCGCCGTTATTGTCGTTGGACCAGTGCCACCAGTTGCCCAATACAAGCTGACCGTTCTCGAAACGGGCGTTGCCGGTTCGGTTGATCAGGACGCCGTCTGCCGTGCCGACTGAATCGTTGGGATCATTGGTGAAGCTGTAGCGGTGGATGAGGCCGAATTGAATTACAAGCATGGCGGCCGTTGAATCGACAACTCCCGCATCGTTGCTTACGCGGCAGTAGTAATGACCTTCATCACTGATCTGAACGTTGCTGATGACGAGTGTGTCTTTGTCAGGACCGAGTTCGGTCATAGGCATATCATCGCCTTCGGGTACGACCTTGAACCACTGATACTGGACAATACCACCGGTGATATCCTCGGCTGTGATGCTGAAGGTGGCGGTCTGACCCTGGGCCGCGGCTGCGTCGCGCGGCTGGCTTCTGATGACAGGCGGGATGAGATCGTGAACGGTGAATGTCCAGATAATGCCCGGCAGGTTCGGCTCGGCCGGCGGTGCAAGCCCGCGGTAGCTGTCGACCACCCAGTAACAAACATCGCCCTCGGCCAGTGTCGTCGGAATGTCAATGGTGCACTCCTTCGGCGGACTCTGGATCGTCTCAATCAGTGTGAGAACGTTCTTGTAGGAAAGAGCATTGGGCTCGCTCGTATTCTTTCCGAAGTAGACCTCGCAAACATCTACGCCGTCGCGGTTTATCCACGAGAGGGTGCTTTGAGACGTCGGAACCGTTTCGGCGTTTTGTACCGGATCAGGCTGATGGGCGTACAGGCTGTGCAGGAACTGATCCGGGGTCAACGGTACGTTGCTGAAACGGATGTCGTCAAGGTTGCCGGCGATATGATCGACAAAGTTGCCTCCAAACCATCCGCGACCGAAAGTCCAGTTGCCGGTCGGCAGCAGAGAATGGTCGATTCCGGGCGTCAGCATGTGTGTGCCGGCTTCCTGAAATCCGTTACCGTCCAGATAATCGGCGTACATGTCGATGCGGTCGCCGTCAACCACGACGGCGAAATGGTACCACTGTCCCGGGACGGGAAACAGCGATGAATCCACCCAGATCCGCTCTCCGCTTACAGTTGCGAAATTGACGCGAATCGCGCCGTTGTCGCCGCTCTTCTGGATGTAGAAGGCTGCGGCGGCATCGATATCCTGACCATTATATTGCGCGGCTCCATCTCTGCCGATCAGCGTAAGCCATCCGGAGACGCTGTCCAGTTTGAAGGACAGCTCGATCGTCCACCTGCTCGGACTCCATAAGCGAATACCGTCAGCGAGGGTGTAGCCGTCCCTGTGGCCATCATGCATGGCACTGAGACCAACGCCTGTGGGCGTCTGCCGGAGTTGTGAAAACATGGGACCCCAATAATCGTCCCATGCGTGCATGTGGTAGCCGTTTCCGGACAGGTCGGCCGTGCCTATGGCGCCGTTTTGTTGTGTTTCGGGGTAGTTGTTCATTGGTGTGTTTGGGGTGCCGTCCTCGAAGTTGTAGTGGAGGACGGTTGCGGCCTGGGCGCAGGCACATATTGCCAAAAACGCCGTTAAACAGATTGCCAGCGGGCTTTTCATCTTTGCAGCCTCCTTAAAAGAGTAACAGATTGTCCCCCATTTGGCCCTGAGACCGATTTAATGGTACATGAATTTGCGTGCAAAATCAAATATGGGACCCGTTTTGGTGGTGGCAACGGGGTGATTTGGTGGGTTTTTGGTGCTCAGGAGGGCTCTTTTTGTGCGGGGGAGTTGCTGTTTTTGGCTTTTTGAGGCTCCGAGGGGGTGCTTTTGGCGTCTTTTTTTTCAGAATTTTTGGATTCGGCGGCTGGTTTTGCTTTTTTTTCGCTGTTTTTGTAGTTTTCTGAGCGGTAATCGGTCTGGTAGAAGCCGCTGCCCTTGAAGATGATTCCGCTGCCGGTCCCGATTAGTCTGTTTAGCTGGAGCTTGCCACAGGCGGGGCATTTGCGGAGTGGTCTTGCGCTGATAGATTGAAACTGGTCGAACTCGTGGCCGCAGCCGCCACAAAGGTACTGATAAGTCGGCATAGATGCATTTCCTTTTGTATTGAGTCATTATGAAGCGGTTAAGACTGCTTCATTTTCGATTTGCGTTGAGCAATACGTTGAGGGATATTTTCGCCGCTTGGGCAGTACATGTCAAGGGCGGAGTTGGGTATAATATGACAGCAAACCACCTGATCCGGAGGGTTGGAGGTGTGGACGCTCAAGTACGGGCCCTGATGCTTGTAAGGTGCGTCGGCCGAGATACGGTGTTAATGGTTTTCTTATAATTCTGGCATTAAACAGCAACGGTTTCCCTAAGCGAGGCGCAGCCGCAACCAAAGCCACGAATTCACACAAATGCGCACGAATTATAACTTTTTATAGTCAGAAGTTGGCTTTGCCGAGATTGGCATGTAACCTCTTGTATTGCGGGCGTTTACTGCAACAGAAAACGAAAATGATGTACAAAAAACAAGAAGATGATGGATTGTAGTATAGAGTGCGAGTAATTATCAGGACCCATTCTTGCTGTACTTTAAAACTAATCCAAGATTATTTTGTTTGACACACTCTGCCATTCAGGCGATAAATAATACATCAATGTAAATCAGCTAACCTTTTTTTGGGGATTAAACAATGGTAAAGAAACAAATTGATATAGGCGCCCTACAAGCTCTCGTCGAGCAGGGGCAGGAAGCCGCGCAGTTGAAGAACAGTCTGAAGGCACAGGTGGAGAAGGTACAAAAGGCACAACAGCAATTGTCCGTGCAATTAGAGGCTCTAAGTTCCCTGCTTCAAGAGGGAAAGAAAATGGGTGGAAGAGGAAGACCGAAAGGAAAGGCGGGAAAGGGTGCTAAGGAAAGCCACCCGAAGCCCAATTCAGCCCCTGAGAACCTGTGCAAGGTCATGAGCAGTGACAGGCCCATGCAGATTGAAGAAATCGCCAAAAAGACCAGTTTGAGTACTGGCACAGTGAAGCAATACTTGCACAAGTACGACTGCTTCTATAGTGCTGGAAGGGGTAAGGGATATTTATATAGACATTCTTCTTCTGCTGGTCAATTGACAGGTGCAACAGGGATGGAACTGGGGCAGAAAACAGCCAGACGCGGTTCGAAAAAAGTTACGAAGAAGACGAAGAAGTCGGCGGGAAAGTAGTTCGTTAAGCTAATGTGGGAAACGATCCCCTTCCGGAGTAAGTCCGGAAGGGGGTTGTTGTTTGCAGAGAGCCTGTTGAAGAAACAAATGAATATTGAACTCCGTAGAACAGGCCGGTCGTCGCTCAATCGCAAACGTTATAAGCGCTTCAGGTTTTCGATAGAGACAACATGTTGAACATCCTACTTTGAGAAAATCTACAGCGTCCACTTCTCGACCAGCGCAATGGCCTTTTCCGTGCACGCTCTTCTCCGGCGGGCCCTGCTCGGCGGGCCTCAGCAGCCGCACCTTTGTCCTGTCAACCCGCATAAGCCGTCCCTTGAAGCTCGAACATTCCGCCGTGATCACGCTTTTGCAAAAAACTCCTGGAACAGCCTCTGTGCCCGGGAGCAGCCTTCATCGCTCATCTGCACCGACCTGGCCTTGCCAACCGGGTCGCTGATGTACCCCTTACCTGGAACCGCGAAAACTGTCCGGGCGGACGGGATTTTTCAAGATGGGGGGGCGGCGGGTCCGATTTGCTGGTTGGCATGTTGAATTTGGTCGTGAAGGTATGATTTCTTTGGGAGCCTGGTCATGATGAAATTGATCGGCAAGGCAGTTGGCGTATTTCGGGCGAACCTGGACGCGGTTGTTCTGGCGGGGCTTGCAGTGGTTTTGTTGAGCGGGTGGGTTTTTGTTGAGATTGCCGATGAGGTGATTGAGGGCGAAGCGGACAAGTGGGATCGTTTGATTCTGGAGAGTCTGGGCGGTCGTGCGGACGGTTGGGATCCGATTGGTCCCGCCTGGTTAGAGGATTTCTGGCGTGATATTACGGCTTTGGGCAGCGGCGGGGTGACGGTTTTGATCACCGGTGCGGCTGGTGTTTATTTTGTGCTTCGGGGCAGGTATGGTCTGCTGTATTTGACGGTGGGTACTTACGCGGGGGCCGGATTGCTGACGTGGGTGCTGAAGCTCTTGTTCGGCAGGCCCCGGCCTGAGACGATGACGGAGCTGGCGAGAGCGACTTCGGGGAGTTTTCCGAGCGGCCATTCGCTGGTTGCGATGGTGGTCTATCTTACGCTTGGGGTTTTGCTGGCGAGTTCTGATTCGAGGCTTCGGTTCAAGCTGTACTATGTTCTTCTGGCGCTGACGGTTGTGTTCCTGGTTGGGGTCAGCCGAGCTTATTTGGGGGTTCACTATCCGACGGACATTCTGGCGGGGTGGTCGCTCGGTCTGGTTTGGGCGGTTGTTTGCTGGATTATCCTGTACAAGTTGAACAAACGCGCGGCGGGGAGTAGGGGCGCGGGCGAGAGTGCTTAGACGGGCCTCCTACAGAAACTAAGGCTGTTGGCGCGGGACGGACAGGGCTGTGCGAGGGTTGAGATTGCTTCGTCGCTTCGCTCCTGGCATTGGCAATGTATGATCTGTCGTCGACAGGTACGGCCGGTTGCCTTCGGCATGCTCCTTGGGGAATCCAACTCGACGGCCGGTACTGACAAGCGGGCATGCCTTGGCCGTACGTTTTATTTTGCGTAGGCTCTGATGTAGTCTATGTACATGTATGAGGGGTTTGGGGTTTTGTCTATTGGCCAGCCTGCGCCGAGGGCGAGGTTTGCGAGGACGTAGAGGGGGACCTTTGCTTCTTCCGGGGTTGTTTCCCGGCGTATGATTCGGCCGTCGTAGTAGAAGGTTATGTTTTGTTCGTCTACCATTACGCCGTAGTTGTGGAAGTCATCGGTCATTCCGGTTACGAAGTGCTTTTGTTCGTCGCCGGTGTGTCGGCCGTCGCCGTACCAGATGTGGATATTGGTGTGGAGTGCGTTGGGGTTGCGGCCGTACTGTTCGAGGACGTCGATCTCGATCTGGTCGACGGATTTGTCATGGAGCCGGGGGAGGCCGAGGAGCCAGAATGCGGGCCATGTGCCGGGGCCTTTGGGGAGTTTTGCTCGCATTTCGAAGTAGCCGTACTTCTGGGCGAAGCCGTCGCCGTTTTTGTCGACGGAGCAGAGGAGGCCGGAGCGCCAGCGGTTGTTGTCCTTTTTGGCCTCGATGCGGAGGATGCCGTCTTGAATGGTAAACGGGAAGCCAGGTTGGGGGTCGGCGAAGCGGGCGTCTCCGAAGTCGCCTGCGTAAGGTGTGTGTGCGATCCATCGGGTTCCGGGGCCCCATGCGGAGACACTGAGAGGTCCTGTGAAGTCTTCGTTGAATGTGAGTCGCCAGCCATCGAGGTTAAGTGTCGGCGGGGGCAGTTGTGGTACGGGGGCTTCGGGCGAGACGGTGAGGGCGCCGACTTTGCAGGCGGTAGGGGGGTCATCGGCGGCGGTCAGGCCGGGGCCGGGCTTCAGGGGGCGGCGACCCTGGCCGTGTTTGGAGTCGTACAGGCCGACTACGATATCGTAGCGTCCGTGGGGCATGTTGGGGGAGAGGACGATGGAGCGTTCGTATTCGACGGGGCCCGACCAGATGGCGGTGCCCTGTGGCGGGGTGTGGTCGTCCTGGAGGACGATTCGTCCGTCGGCGTCCCTGATGTGTACGAATACGCTGTAATCCCGGTGCATTGGTATGGCTTGCCAGCGGTAGGTGATGCTGGTTCCGAAACCGGGTCTTGCTGAAGGCGGCGAGAGTCTGCATGGCAGGACGGTTGGCGCGGAAGCGGGGACGGCGGGGGCGAGTGAACAGGCAGCGTCGTCGAGCCAAAGCGTGCCGGACTTTCCGTCGAGGCCGTCGACGCCGATGTTGATGCCGAAGGCGGCGGCGGGGCCGTGCCATTTACCGTCATTTGCACCGCCTCAGTGTTCGTCTCCGATTAGTTCGCGGATCGGGAGGATCAACTGCTGCCACTGGTCGGTGTTTTTGAGGGGGACGTTCTTTTTCTGGTGGCACTGTCCTGAGTCGTCGAGGATTCGCAGGCCAAGTGCTCGCACGCCTTGGGTTTTGACCCAGAATCGGATATCGGTGATATCCCTGTCTTTTGGGCCGGGGAGCACTTTCCAGAGGCCTACATAGGCGCCGCCGCCGGTGAAATCGGCGTGGAGTTTGAGGCTCTTATTTCCGGAGCGGGCGTTGGAGGCGTCCCACTGGAGGGAGCCTTTTGCGCCGGGGAACTCCTGGCCGCCGACGTAGGTCCAGGATTCATCGGGGGTTTCGAAATCGTCGAGGGAGATCGAATCGACCTGGGCGGGGGCGGCGGCACCAATCAAGAGTACGGAAATCACAAGCAAGGTCAGCGCCGTTTTGTTGGGGTTGTGAATCGTCTGTTCAGCATGTTTCATTTTCGAATCACCAGCAAACTGTTAATAAAAAAAGCCCCAATTGAAGCCTGGGGTACAAGCAGGATTTTAGCATGTTGGGGGTTCGGATGCAAACGACGAGGCGGAGAGGTCCGTGGTGCGGCGGGTCAAAGACTGCATGGATTCGAGCAAAATGCCATTTGGCGGTGGGGCGGGATTGCCGAGTATGATAGCGATACGCAAAGCGCCGGGAAGGCGCGTCTGTGGGGTTGTCTTTAATGGGGGCGGCGGCAGAAGTCGTTTGTTTACATGCGCGGCAAGGTTTGGCGTCTGCACGTAATCCGATGCGACGGTCGGCGTCAAGTTTTCAGGGATGAAACATTGATAGAGGAGACCGGAATGAAGAAGAGGGGTTCGCATCGCTGGATCGTGATATTAATTATCGTGCTCGTTGTTGCGGGCGGTTGGCGTTACTGGCACAAGCAACTGCGGCACAGGGTGATACCTCGGCGGTTCGGGGTGGTGGAGCAGGGACAGTTGTATCGCAGCGGCAAGATACACCCTGAGCTGATACGCAGGGTTGTTGAGAAGAATGGAATCGACGTGATTGTGAGCCTTTCGGGCAGTTACGAACCGGATGAGATGTTGGCTGAAGAGCTGGGATTGGAGCTGCACCAGTACCGTCTTCATGGGGACGGCACTGGGGACATCCGGGTCTATGCGGACGCGATCGAAAACATAGTCGAGGCGACGGAGCAGGAGAAGGCGGTGTTGGTGCATTGTTCGGCGGGTACGATGCGTACGGGCGCGGCGGTTGCATTTTACCGGATGCTGATCCAGGGTTGTCGTGACAGCGGTGCGATTCTGGAGGAGATGAGGAAATACGACTGGAAGACGAAGAAGACGGTTTTGCCTGAGTACGTTAATCGCAATATGTACACGCTTGCGCGGATTCTTGAGGCTCGGGGGATTATCGATGAGACTCCGGAGCCGATACCGCAGTTGGAATGCAAGGGCGTGCGGACGTACAGCTTTGATGAACTCAGGATGATGGACAGGGCGGTATCGATCGAATGGGTCGGCGGTGCAGAGGGCGAGAGCAGCGGTCGGACAGAAGCGGCGACGGAACGAGCGGCCGGGCGGATATGACGGGGGACGGCGATCAGAAGTGCGGCGGCATCGACGGGTAAAAGGGAAGAAAAGGAGTGCGCAGATGGTCGAGCAGAGGGATCGGCAAGAGTGCGGGGAGGTCCGCAACGAAAGGTGCCGGCTCGGTTTATGGGCGTGGCTGATATTGATGGCGTATGGCTCGACGCTGTTGGGGCTGTGGTTGGGCTCGACGCGCGTGCTGACATGGCACGAGGCGTTTTCAAGCGAGCCGGCGCGCGAGATGCTCATCACGGGCAACTGGATATTGCCTCATTTCGGCGAAGTTCTGACGACTCACAAGCCGCCGCTGATGAACTGGCTGATTGCGCTGTCGATGAGGGTTTTCGACAGCCGCGCGGAATGGGTTTGTCGGCTGCCGAGCGTGGCGGCGGCCTTGCTTACGGCGTGGCTGATAGCGATTCTGGGGGCTCGATGGCACGGCAGGCGCGTTGGTCTGGTGTCGGGGCTCATCGTGCTAAGTTCGTTTTATGTGCTGATGCAGGGGCGGCTGGCGGAGGTGGACATGATCCTGTGCCTGGCGGTTACGGGGGCGATCGTGTCTTTTGCGTTGTTGGAGGAGGATCCTGCACCGAGGGGAACCAGGCGATTGCTGCTGATAAGCTGCTTTTTTGCGTTTAACGCATTGGCGGTAGTGGGCAAGTACCTGATCGGTCCGGTCTTCGTTGGCGGGGGCATTCTGCTTTATGTGCTTCTTACGCGTCGCGGTCGAGCGCTGTCGTTCTGTTTTCATCCGGCGGGGTGGCTTGTGTTTGCGGCTCTTGCACTGCCGTGGTACATAGCGGCGTACAGGGCTCATCCGGCGATGATCGACCGATGGATGCTGGAGCATTTCGGGCGTTTCACGCGTTGCGGGGGTACGTGGGGTCGCAGTCAGCCGCTGCTTTTCTATTTCTACATGGCTCCTTTGATCATGCTTCCGTGGACGATCTGGCTGGCTGGCGGTGTTGTGCACGGTTTCAAGGAGAAGATGTGGTCTAATCGGAACTGGCGGTTGATTGCATGCTTTTTCATAGCTGGGCTTATTGTGCTTACGGCGAGCAGTTGGAAGGCCAAGCACTACATTCTGCCGGTATTGCCGGGGCTTGCGATCCCGACGGCGTGGTATCTTGTGAGGAACACTTATGAGCACATAGAAAAGCGTCGTTCGCCGTTTCTGATGTCTTATTTCCTTTTGGTGATTGGGGCGATGGGGGTTGGGTTCGTGTGGAATGTTCGGCCGGCGATGGTGGTAGCGGCTACGGTGTGCATAGCGGGCTGCGTTGGGCTGCTGACAGCGGCCATACACCTTGACTACCATCGCAGGCCGCGCAGCACGTTAGCGGTGCTGTTTGCGACGTTCTGGTTTGCGGGCGTTTATTTTCAAGGTTTTCTGATTCAGCATTTCGACAGCTACCGTTATCAGGCGGAACTCGGAAGGCGGATCAATTCGCGGTTGGATGGGACGGAGACTGTTTATATAGCGGGTATTGATGAGAGCCAGATACTGTTCTATCTGCGCTGGCCTGCGAGGAGGATGGACACGGTGGAGGGGTTCTTGAAGGAAATTCGGCAGAGGCCATCGGACGATTACTACGTCGTTACGACAGCCGGTGCGGCGGACGCGTTCAGATCCGGGGGCCAGGTTGATATCCTGGATGAAGTCGAGAAGCCGCGGCCTCGGCAGACTGAGACAGAGAAACTTGTATTCATCAGGCTGCGGACGCTGGTCGGCCGGGAGTGATGAAGTCAGCGGTATTTCTGCAAGACTCTCGTGTGGGGGGAGTCGCGAGTTTTGTTTTGGCGCCAGTTTTTCTGCGAACTTTTTGCCATAATCCGAGTAAAAGACGCAATAGTGAAGCTTGATTAAGGAGATTATGGTGAAAAAGACTCATGGAAAGATGGTTCTGCTGCTGGCTGCTGGGGGGCTGGTGCTTGGAGGTGCATGGCGTTATTGGCGGAAGGAGCTTCGTCATGCGTTATCGCCGCTGCGGTTCGGCGTAGTGGAAGAGGGTCAGCTTTACCGGAGCGGTTGTATTCATGGGCGTCTGTTGCGGGGAGTGGTCGAAGAAAACGGGATAGGGGTGATCATCAGTCTGATGGGGCGGTACGAGCCGGACGAGGCGGTGGCGAAAGAACTTGGGCTGGAGCTGAAACAATACCTGCTGAAAGGCAACGGCACGGGGGACATAAACATCTATGCGGATGTGATAGAAGATATTGTTGGCGCCCAAGAGCAGGGCAAAGCAGTCCTGGTGCACTGTACTGCGGGTCGAATGCGAACGGGCGCGGCGGTGGCGTTTTACCGCATGCTCATACAGGGAGAAAGCGACAGCGGGTCGATAGTCGAGGAGATGATAGAATTCGGTTGGAAACCCCACAGGACGGTTCTGCCGAACTATATCAATGAGAACGTTCATGAGCTGGCGCGGATTCTCAAGGCTCGGGGTGTGATTGATGAGATTGTTAATCCTTTGCCGCAGATAGAGTATGAAGGTGTGAAGACCTTTTCCGGGGAGGAGGTTCAAGAGGAGATTGGGCCGGTCGATGCGGCGGCGTGATGGCAGCGGCGGGTGTATTGGTGGTCAGGCGCGGGCAGGCGGTCAGCGGTGAGGAGATGCGGCGAGGGCTTCGGCGCCGGCCTTTGCTCGCGCGGCCCAGACTTTCCATTCGGCGTTCAGGCGTCTCATGGCATTTTCCCAGAGCGTTCCGGCGGCGTTTTTGTTGCTCTTGATATGTATGATGCTGTTGTAGAGCTGTAGTGTTTGCGCGGCGCATATGTCGAGTGCGTAGCGGCTTGCGGTTTGGCGTGCGCATTCGGAGAGCTGGCGGCTTCTTCGGGGGGTCTGTGCGGCGATCCAGTGGAGAGCGGCGGCGAAAGTATGCAGGTTTTCGCCGTCGAGCAGGACGCCGTTTTTTCCGTTTTCAATGACTTCGCGTACACCGCGCGCGTCGATGGCGACCGCGGGGACGCCGGCGGCCATGGCTTCGATGAGCACAAGTCCCTGGGTTTCGGATTTGGAGGCGAATGCGAAGACGTCGAAAGCGGCATATGCATCGACGAGTCGTTTGCCTTCGAGTCTGCCTATGGTGAAGAGGCGGTCCTGGAGGCGATGTTCGGCGAATGTTGCTTCGATTTTGCGGAGCACGGGTCCTTCTCCTACTACCACGAAGCAGCTTGTGTCGTGCCTTCTGACGAACTGGGCGACAGCGCGTGCAAGGAACGGGAGGTTTTTCTCTTCTGCGAGTCGGCCGACGTGTCCGACGACGAAGGCGTTGTCGGGTATTCCGGTGCGTCTTCGAAAGGCGGCGGGGGCTCCTTTTGTGAGAAGGTCAAGATCGACTCCGGTGGGTATGGTTGCGATTGGCGAGGCGACTCCGCGCGAGACGAGTAGATTGCGTATGCTTTGGCTGGGGGCGATGACGGAGTCGCAGAGGTTGGAGTAGCCCGTGGCGAGCGCGACGATAAAGCGTTTTACCACGGGGCTGTCTCCGGGGACGTAGTGGCTGTACAGTTCCCACATGGTGTGGTATGTGAAGACGAGGGGGAGGTTGTGGCCGACGGCGATGCGGAGAGCGGTGTCGCCCATGAGGAAGGGCTGATGGGCGTGGACGACATCGGGTGCGAAGTCCGTGATTTTGGCGGCGAGCAGGCCGGGCACAGGCATGCGCACGGACATGTCGCTTCCGTTGAATTTTTGTATTGCGGGGACTCTTACGAGGCCGGGCTCATCGTCGCGGGCGTTTTCGTAGCGGGGGGCGACGACGAGGACGCGGTGGCCCTGGCGGCGGAATTCATCGGTGAATGCCTGGACGGAGCTTGCCACTCCGCCGACGTAGGGTCGAAACGTATTTGTCATCATGAGTATGTTCATACTTCTTCGCTGTGCAGGCCACCCCTTATATACGGTATATCGGAAGGATGGGGTCGGCGACTTAAGGCGGCGGTATGAGGGTGGAGATTATTGCGTGTTGAGCGTTCGGGCGGGGCTTGTTTTTTGGGATGGGGCGTGATATTGTTGTGAGAAAGTGTGTTATTTTAAGCCGGGGGCCAGGATTTGAAGATCGGAGGCATGATGAGCGGTCTGATGCGGATGCGGCGGGGTGATGTTCGGGTGTTGGTCGGGCTTTGCGTGGCGGCGGCGGCGTGTTGCGGAGCGGCGGGGGGCGCGGTGCTTTGGGAGATAGGTGTTCAGGATAACGGGACGGCAGATTTTGCGATGGGCCCGGCGGGGCATGGGCAGTATGCCGCGCGTTTCGGTGCGGGGGCACTTTACGTTGTGGGGCATTCGGAGGCGAAGAATGATTTTCCGTATATTCAGCCGGGTCCGGCGGACGCGTGGGCGGGGCATAGACGTCATACGGTTACGATCCTGTTTGGGGTGAAGGGGTCGGCGGCTGGGGGCGAGTGCGAGCTTCTTGTTGATTTCGTGGATACGCACAGCACCGTGCCGCCGAAGCTCGAGATCAAGGTCAACGAGGCGGTGTTTGTGCATCAGACTCCGAGGGGGGCGGGTGATGCGTCGGCGCATGGTGAGGCGGATAAGGGGCGTCAATACCTGATGCGCGTACCTTTTGATGCGGGTGTGCTGAAAACGGGTAACAATACGCTTTCGATCACTTCTCTTGAGGGGAGCTGGGTTTTGTATGATTATTTGCGGCTGACGGTTCCGGCGGGTGTTGAGTCGGCGGCGATCGAGAAGGTGACGAGCATACAGGATGTCTTTACGCGGCCGTACCTTGTGCGTCGCGAGGGTCGGCTATATCAGCCGGTGCTGGCGAACCTTGTGCACGTTGGGGATGCGGCGGAGGCGGAGGTCGTTGTTGAGGGAGGTCCGGTGCAGAGGCATTCGCTGGTTTCGGGGGCGCAGGTGGTTGAGGGCCTTGCGCCGGCGGTCAGTGAGAGGGTTGAGGTTGCGGCGGTGGTGAAGGTCGAGGGCAAGACATTGGCTGAGAAGACGATATATCTTGAGCCGGTTCGTCGGTGGGAGGTATTTCTGCTTCATCATACGCACTTGGACATCGGGTATACGCACGTGCAGACGGAGGTTGATGAAATGCAGCAGCGGTACCTGGACGAGGCGATGGAGTTGGGGGAGCAGACGAAGGACTATCCGCCGGAGGCGCGGTTCAAGTGGCTGCCGGAGGGGCTTTGGGCTGTGGACAGCTATTTGAAGGATGCGACGGAAGAGAAGGAGGCGCGGTTCATCGATGCGGTGAAGAAGGGTTACATCGGCTTGGATGCGCTTTACGGCAACCAGCTTACGGCGCTTTGCCGGCCGGAGGAATTGTTGGAGCTGACGGGGTATGGGCGGCGATTGGCGAAGAAGCATGGGCTCACCATTGACTCGGCGATGATTACGGATGTGCCGGGGTATACGTGGGGGATCGTGCCCGTGTTAGCTCAGAGCGGGGTGAAGTATTTTTCGATTGGGCCGAATTTCGGGCACCGGATCGGGTATACGCTTTCGGAGTGGGGGGATAAGCCGTTCTGGTGGGAGTCGCCATCGGGCAAGGAGCGGGTGCTGTGCTGGATGGCGGGGATGGGTTATTCATGGTTTCATACGGGGCTCAACTATACGAGTATCGAGCGGAAGCTGGAGCCGGGGCCTATCTTTGATTATCTCAAGCGGCTTGAAGGGAAGGAGTTTCCGTATGATATTGTGCAGGTGCGGTATAACATTGGGTCGGACAACGGGCCGCCGGATCCGCAGTTGCCGGATATGGTGAAGGCGTGGAATGAGAAGTATGCTTACCCGCGGATGATTATTGCGTCGGCGTCGCAGATGTTTGCGGAGTTCGAGCGGCGGTATGGGGAGAAGCTGCCGACGGTGCGGGGGGACTTTACGCCGTATTGGGAGGATGGGGCGGCATCATCGGCGCGGGAGACGGCGATAGCGCGTGCATCGGCGGAGCGCCTGGTGCAGGCGCAGGCGATGTTTGCGATGACCGGGGCGGAGTATCCGGCGGAGGCGTTTCATGCGGCGTGGCGTGAGGTGATTCTGTATAACGAGCATACGTGGGGATCATGGAACAGTATCTCGGAGCCGGAGGGGGAGTTCACGAAGCAGCAGTGGGCGATCAAGCAGGCGTTTGCTTTGGAGGCGGATAAGCAGTCGCGGGCGCTTCTGGCGCAGGCGGTTACGCATATCGTCGACGAGGACGGGCCGGTGGATGCGGTGCAGGTATTCAATACGTGCTCGTGGATGCGGACGGACCTGGTTGTTCTGCCGAAGGAGACGGCGACGGCGGGCGATCAGGTGCGAGCAGGGGATAAGGTTGTGCCTTCGCAGCGTCTGGCGAGCGGCGATCTGGCATTTGTGGCGCAGGACGTTGGCGCATTCGGTTGGGCTTCGTTTGCTATTGATAAGGGCAGGGCTTTGGCGCGCGGGACGGCGAAGGTCAGCGGGAACAGATTGAGCAACGGGATCATTGCGCTGACGATTGACGGGAAGACGGGAGCGATTGCGAGTCTGCGGCGCGACGGGATCGATGGTGAGCTGGCCGATGCGAAGGGTGGGGGGCTGAACAGCTACCTGTATGTGGAAGGGCGTGACCCTAAGGACCCGAAGCCCAATGGTGCGGTAAGTATTAGGGCGGTGGATAAGGGGCCGTTGGTGGCGTCCTTGGAGGTTATATGCGAAGCGCCTGGGTGCAACCGACTTGTTCGGACGTATCGTGTCATCGACGGGCTTGATTATGTCGAGGTGACAGACCTCATCGACAAGAAGAATGTATACGCGCAGGAGGCGGTGCATTTAGGTTTTGCGTTCAATGTGCCGGGCGGAGTGCTGCGGATGGAGACGCCGTGGGCGGTGGTGCGGCCCGAAGTGGACCAGTTGGCGGGGGCGTGCAAGAACTACTTCACCGTTCAGCGGTGGGTGGATGTTTCTAATGCTGATTATGGCGCGACTTGGGCGACGGTGGATGCGCCTTTGATCGAGATCGGGCGGATTACGAATGATCCGAGGTCGCCGGTCGGGTGGATCAGGGAGTTGGAGCCTTCGACGACGTTCTACTCTTATGTGATGAACAACTATTGGGAGACGAACTATAAGGCATCGCAGTCGGGCGAGCATGTGTTTCGGTATGCGATTCGGCCGCACGATGGTTACGATTCGGCCGTTGCGACGCGGTTCGGGATGGAACGGAGTTGCGCTTTGATTGCTGTTCCAGCCAGTGAGCGTGGGCGGGGCGAGATGTATGCTGTCAGTCCGGAGGGAGTCATCGCTACGGTGTTGAAGCCTTCTGAAGACGGCGAGGCGGTGGTCGTGCGTTTGTTTAACGCTTCAGGCCGAAAGCAAAAAGCCTTTGCGGGCAGCGACCCAAGGCTGCACGTGCAGCCGCGAGTATGGTTGAGTAACCTCGACGAAGAGCCAATCAAAGAGCTTCAGGATGGCGTTGAAATGACGCCGTGGGAGAGTGTTACGTTGCGGGTCGAGAGACGTTGAGGTGAGTTTCTGTTGGCGCGAGGGCATGCGCGAGGGGTGCCGTACGACGCGACGAAACGCGGCGGCGGGATTCGTGTGGTGCACTGCCACAGTGCAGCGTTATGCGCGAAAACAGGTGCCTGTCCCTATTTTTTGAGGTTGGAAGGATCGGCGGAATGAAGGCGAGAGAGCGGGTATTGGCGGCGTTGAATCATGTGGAGCCGGATTGGGTTGCGGTGGATTTTTCGGGGCATCGGTCTTCTGGGATCGCGGCGATTGCCTATGCGCGGCTGCGGAAGCATTTGGGTCTGCCGGAGCGGCCGATTCGGGTTTATGATATGGTGCAGCAGTTGGCGATCGTGGATGAGGATGTGCTGGATGAGTTCGGGGTGGACGTGGTGGAGATGGGGCGGGGGTTCTTGACGGAAGATCGGCAGTGGAAGGACTGGGTGCTGCCGGACGGGACGCCATGCCAGGTGCCGTACTATATCAATCTGGAGAAGCGGGGGGAGGACTGGTATCTGCTGACTGACGGCGGGTTCGAGTTGGGGGTGCAGAAGAAGGGGGTGCTGTATTTCGAGCAGACGGCGTGGCCGCTGATGGAGCGGGGGATTGCGGACGATGATTTCAGCGATCTTGAGGAGGTGTTGGGCAAGACGATCTGGGCGGGGACCCCGCATCCGGGGGCGCATGTCTCGCCGGACGACCCGGAGGGCGGGCTGGCCCTTGGGGCGAGGCGGCTGCGGGAATCGACGGACCGGGCGATTGTGGGGCTGTTCGGTGGAAACCTGTTCGAGCTGCCGCAGTGGCTTTATCGCATGGACAACTATTTGATGTACATGGGGCTGTATCCGGAGCAGGTGATTCGGCTGAGCGAGGCGCTGTGTGCGATTTACATGAAGAATCTTGAGAAGTGGCTTGCGGCGGTTGGGCCATATATAGATGTGGTTTTGTTCGGGGACGACCTGGGCGGGCAGAACGGCCCTTTGATGAGCCCGGAGATGTATAGGCGGTATTACAAGCCGTATCATAAGCGGATGTGGACTCGGGCGAAGGAATTAGCCGACGTGAAGGTTCAACTGCACTGCTGCGGCGGCGTGCGGGAGCTGCTTGATGACTTGATCGACGCCGGGCTGGATGCGATCAACCCGGTGCAGATTACGTGCAAGGGGATGGATGCGGCGGGCCTGAAGCGTGACTTCGGCGAGCGGATGACGTTCTGGGGCGGGGGGTGCGATACGCGGGAGGTGTTAGGCAATGCGACGCCGGAGGCGGTGCGGGAGCATGTGAAGCGGCAGGTGGAGATACTGGCGCCGGGCGGGGGGTTTGTTTTTCAGCAGGTGCATAATGTTCTGGCCAATGTGCCGCCGGCGAATATTGTGGCGATGTTTGAGGCTGTGCGGGAAACGAAATCCTAAGCACTAAGCTCAAAACACGAAACGAATTCAAATGGTGAGCGGGTGCGCGTGTTCGGCGGTAGGGTAGACTTCACCCCGCCTACGCGAAAACAGGTGCCTGTCCCTAATTTAGCGGTTAGGCGAGGAGTTGCATGGAAGCGGTTGATTGGGTCATTATTGCGGTTTATTTTGCTGTTGTGATCGGGTTGGGGTTCTGGTATCAGCGGCGGGCGTCGCAGGACCTTGATTCGTACTTCCTTGGTGGCAAGAGTATTCACTGGCTTGCGCTGTCGATGAGCGGGTCGGTGTCGAACTTCGACATCACTGGTACGATGTGGATTGTGTCGATATTGT